>Ga0208297_1000758_pt1 | contig 49251 bp, 47 predicted proteins | sample LMS_cellobiose_e_FD_187367 | JGI IMG/M metagenome (GOLD analysis project Ga0208297, IMG submission 187367) | Rumen-fistulated moose microbial communities from Alaska, USA - LMS_cellobiose_enrichment (SPAdes) (version 2) | ecosystem: Host-associated > Mammals > Digestive system > Stomach > Rumen... | reverse complement strand
CAGGTTCGATTTCTCCTCTCCGCGCCGTCTTGTGAACGCGATGGAAAAGGTTCCCGATCTTGTTTGTATCGCCGCGCATTTCGGCGGATACCGCCAGTGGGACGATGCGCTTATATATCCTGTCGGGTCGGACAGGCTGTTTTTTGACACGTCAAGCGCGCTTCCATTTATATCAAAAGAAACCGCGCGCGATCTGATCGCGCACTTCGGCGATGATATGTTTATATTCGGATCGGATTTTCCTATGTGGGGGCATGAGCAGGCTTTTTCAGAATTCATAAGTCTTGATCTTACAGACGAGCAGCGTGCGAAAATACTTTACAAGAATTTTGAGCGCCTTTTTAAAATCAAAATTTAATGATCGGCGAATATAAAAAACAAATTGCCGGCGCGAAGATCTTCGCGCCGGCAATTTTATATATTTTTTCGTTTATTTCATCGGTCTTCCGTAATATTTCTGGAAGATCGGCGCCAGCGTCTCGATCGAACGCTTCGCCGCTGTATCCTGATCCGGTATCTGCATTATCTCTGTGCAGAACGCGCCGTCATACCCCGTATCCTTTATCGCTTTGATCAAAGCGTCAAAATCAAGATTTCCGCCGCCCGGATATCTCCTGTTGCTGTCAGACAGATGTATATGGAGATTAAAATCTTTATATCTTGCGATCGTGTCGTACATGTCGGCCTCTTCCGTGTTCATGTGGAACACGTCGTACATCACGCCGAAATAATCGCTTCCGACATCTTTTATAAGCTCGACAGCCTCAGGGATAGTGTTGAGGAAATTCGACTGCAGGATATTGATCGACTCGAGCGCGATCTTGACATTTTTCTTTTCCGCGTAATCGGCAAGCTCTTTAAACCCGTCGACGGCATATCCGTACGTCGTCTCTCTCGAGATCTCGTAGCAATACTGCCCCCTCACCCTGCCGATATTTATCATCGCACCGAAATGAGACGCGAAATCTATCTCCTCTTTAAGGCGTTTTATCGCCTCGCGCCTGATCGCCTCATCCTTATCGGCGACGCTTATTTTAAGCTGGCCGTACACTTCGCCTGTGCAGATAAGCACGACATCGAGGTTTTTCTGCTGGGACAGCCTGTCTATCTGTGCAAGATCCAGAACATTCGGATTGAGCGTCATAAACTCGACGCCGTCATAACCGAGATCATGCAAAGCCCCAAAGGTATACTCCAAATCTCCTTGAAAAGCCGTTACGGACGGTGCAATAGCGACATCTGGGGTCGCGACCTGATAGCAAAGCTTCATCGTTTACACTCCTTATTATTTGCTCATATCTAAGTATGGTTTAGCCTTTGTAATTTTTATGATAACACGAAAACCTTTTTTCTTCAATCCTTATAGATTTAATAAAACATACTTATCTCTCTTTTATTGGCATTTTTATCGTGGTATACTTTTAATTAAGGAAAGGGGTGTTTTTACATGAAGTATGTTTCCATAGGAGCTTCCGGGATCACAGCTCCATGCGTGTTCGTCGGAACGTGGGCCATCGGCGGAACAAGCATGTGGGGAGACAACGACAACAGCGAATCTGTCAAAACGCTTCAGCACGCGATATCTATAGGATTAAACGCCATAGACACGGCGGCCGTATACGGTTACGGTCTTGCGGAAGAAATCGTCGGTAAGGCGGTGGAGGGGCACAGACACGACGTTATAATAGCGACCAAATGCGGACTTAGATGGAACACCGACAAAGGGACTTTGAGATTTGAGCGCGATGGGCACAGAACTGTCATAAACCTCACAGCGGAAGGGATATTTTACGAGGTGGAGGAAAGTCTCAGGCGGCTCAATACCGACTATATAGACATATACTTTACCCACTGGCCGTCTATCCCGCCGTTCGAGACCCCTGTTGAAGAGACCATGAACGCATTGAGCGAACTTAAAAAACAGGGCAAGATACGCGCGATCGGCGCGTGCAACGTCACCACGGAGAAACTTGCAGAGTATCGAAAATACGCAGAGATCGACGTGATCCAGAACCGCTATACGATGCTGGACAGGCGGTTTGCCCCGCTTTTGCCGATATGCGAGAAGCAAAACATCGCGTTCCAGGCGTATTCGCCGCTAGAAATGGGGCTTCTCACGGGAAAAATCGGGATGGACTATGTATACCGTCCGAACGAAGTCAGGGAAGCAAACGTATGGTTCAAAGAGAGCAATCGCCGTCTTGCGCTTGACATGCTCGATAAATTCAAACCCCTGCTTTCAAAATACGGCTGCACGATGGCACAGCTTGTGATCGCGTATACAGTCTCGCGCATTCCGAATATGATCGCCATCTGCGGCGCGAGAAAGATCTCGCAAGTCGACGACAACGCGGGAGGAGCAAGCCTCACTCTTGACGCCGAAGACATCAAATATATAAACGCGATCGTCGAAGCGATGCCTCAGAAAACCTAACCTGTAAAAAATAAAACGGCATGACAGAAATGTCATGCCGTTTTATTATATCACTTTTCCGGGATTTAATATCCCCTTCGGGTCGAATACGTTTTTTATACCGCGCATCAGCTCTATCGCATCATCCCCGACGGATTCGCGCAGATACTTTTTCTTAGCATGCCCTATCCCGTGTTCTCCGGATACCTGCCCGCCAAGTCTGATCGCTTCCTTGTAAAGGCGGTCCATCGCAAGGTCAAGCTTTCTGTGCCACTCATCATCCGCCATGTCGTCGCGGCATGTGTAGATATGAAGATTGCCGTCTCCGGCATGACCGAAAATTTCTATCCTTATGCCGACGTCGCCGTCTATCCCCTCTGCAAACTTCATGAATTCGGCTATTTTATTTCTCGGCACGACCACGTCGCACTCGTCCAGCGTCGTCGAGCATTTTATCGCTTCAAAAAATGCGCCGCGCGCCGTCCAAAGCGCATCGTGCCTCTCCTGGGTGTCGGCGATCAGCACGTCGATCGCGCCGGCGTTTATGCAAATCTCCGCGACGTTTTCGTATATCTGATCGATCTCTTCCTTTGTGTTCCCGTCGAATGTCAGAAGAAGATACGCGTCCGCGCTTTTATCCGGAAACTTCTTCCCGACGTACTCCTCCGCCGTCTCTATTATCTTCTTCTGAAGAAATTCCATGGCGGTCGGCACGGCGCGCGATCTTATTATCTTTGGCACCGTTTCGATGCATGCGGTCATGTCGCGAAACGGCACAAGAAGGCTTATTGTCCTCTGAGGCGCGGGAATGAGCTTCAATATCAGTTTTGTAACTATCCCCAGCGTCCCCTCGGATCCGATCATTATATCTTTCAAGCTGTATCCCGAGCTGTTCTTCGCGATCTTTCCGCCGATGTTCAGTATCCTTCCGTCTGAAAGGACCACTTCCATCCCGCGCACATAATCCCTCGTCACGCCGTATTTGACGGCGCGCATGCCGCCGGCGTTCGTCATGACATTTCCGCCGACGGTCGCGCTCTTCTCGCCCGGGTCAGGCGGATACATAAGTCCGCGATCCAAAGCTGCCGCCGCAAGCTCCATCAGAAGGACGCCCGGCTCTATAACCGCGATCAGGTTGTCTTCATCGATCTCAAGTATTTTATTGAACCTCGCAAGAGACAGCACAAGCCCGCCCGAAACCGGCACCGCCCCGCCGCAAAGGCCCGTTCCGGCGCCTCTCGGGATGACCGGGATGTCATGATCGAACGCATACTTCATGACCTTCGATACATCCTCGGTATCAAGGGCTTCGCAAACCGCCTCCGGCATGTATTTCCCGTATTCGGGCATCTCGTCCTGCGAGAAGTCGTCTTTTATTTCCTGTCCGAAAAACACCCTGTCCGGAGACAATATTTCCCGAAGGGTCGCTATATCTTTCGCTGTTATTTTCTTAAGCTCCATCAGGAAACACCTCTCTTTATTCTGTCTATCATTTTGGGGATTATTTCATATATATCGCCGACGACCGCCATGTTCGCGATCTTCATTATCGGCGCGTCCGGATCCTTGTTTATAGCTATTATATATTCTGACGCGTTCATCGCGGCCGTGAACTGGATCGCCCCCGACACCCCGCATGTTATGATAAGCTTCGGGCGAACGGTCCTTCCGGAAAGTCCGATCTGCCTTTTGTAATGAACGATCCCTGCCTCTATCATCGGGCGCGTTCCGGCATACTGTCCTCCTAAAAGGGTGGCAAGCTCTTTTATCATCTCATAATCTTTGGCGTTCTTTACCCCTCTCCCTCCGACGACTATGATTTCCGCGTCGGATATCGACAGCTCTTCTTTTGAAAAAGAGGACGACAATATCTCGATACCGGAATGCAGCGCGCCTTTTGACGGAGAAAACGTCTCGACCTTGCAGCTCTTCTCGTCTGTCCTTTTCGCTTTGTCCATCACCTTGTAACGCACCGTCGCGAACTGCGGGCGGGTGTTTGTCGTCAAGATCCTCGCCATTATATTTCCGCCGAATGCGGGTCTTATCTGGACAAGATCGGTATTTTCTTTCATTTCAAGGCTCGTGCAGTCCGCGGTCAGCCCCGTTTTGAACCTGCACGCGATGTTCGGCGCAAGCGACCTGCCCTGTGCGGTCGCTCCGATGAGGACGGTCGAGGGCTTTATTTCTTTTATCAGCTCTTCCAGGACGTTTGTATATATATCCGCCCTGAATTTTGAAAGCTCGGGCGAATCGATCGCGATCACCCGGTCCGCACCGAAATGCGCGATCTCTTCCGCTGTTTCAAGTATCCCGCACCCGATTGCCGCGCATATGACATTATGCCCCGTAACGTTTGAAAGTTTTCTCGCTTCTCCCAAAAGCTCAAATGTCACACCGTGCGCTTTGCCGCCGGTGCATTCGGCTATGACAAGTATCCCTTCCCATTCGTCTTTATTTATGCGAGGCTCTTCTTTCTCTTCTTCCTCTGCTTTTTCTATCGCGCCTTTGGGGCATTTTTTGATGCACGCCGAGCACAGCCTGCATCCGTCGCCGATCTCGACTTTATCTTTTTTTATGTCTATTGCCCCGAACGGGCACACATCTTTGCATATCCCGCAAAGATCACATTTCGCCGCGTTTATTTTCAGCATATCCATAACTTTGACCCCTTAAATAAACTTGCGCGCATAAAGCGCCTTTGTTATCTCGCCGGCTGCATGGTCGCTGTCCCCTTCTATGACAACGCGCGATTTGTCGTCTTTCGGGGTGTATATCTTTTCAACCTTTGTCGGCGATCCGGACATTCCGTAATGGTCCTCATTATTGTCGGGCATGTCCGAAAGGGTCAAAACGCGAACTTCCCTGTCTTCTGTCGCAAGCTTCCTCCTGTACGACGGAAGCCGCGGCTGAAATATATCTTTTTCCGTCGTTATAAGACAGGGGTAATTCATGCGTATCTTCTGCGTTACCTCCGCGAGCTCGACGGTGACCTCGATCCCGCGTTCATCAGCATTGTCTATCGATCTTACCCACGAGGCATGAGGTATATTGAGATGCTCTGAAAGCTCCGGCCCGACCTGAGCCGTATCCCCATCCGTCGTCTGCTTCCCGCATATGTAAAGGTCGAACCCGCCTATTTTTTTCATCCCCTGCGAAAGCGTATAGGACGTTGCAAGAACATCCGCGCCCGCGAACGCCCTGTCGGACAAAAGATACCCCTCGTCGACGCCCATCATGAACGCCTCTCTTATAACGCTTTTTGCCTGCATCGGACCCATGGTGACCGCCGTCACCTTGCAGTTGTCCTTTCCGAATTTCTCTTTAAGGCGGAGCGCCGTTTCTATCGCGAAAAGATCGTACGGGTTCATCTTGCTTTCCGTTCCGGCGCGTTTTAATACGCCCGTCTTTTCGTCGGTCTCGATCTTATTCGACGCCGGCACCTGTTTTATGCATACACAAATCTTCACTTTGCGCCATCCTCTTCGCTTTAAATAATATGTTTTTATAATAGCACACATTGCCCCCGCGGTGAACTTTTTTTTGCATGCAAAAAAGCCGCTGCAAGATCAAATCTTGCAGCGGCTTTATGCCTTCAATATCTGCTACTTTACTTCGTCATGGTATTCCTGCAGGGACTTGACGCCGGTATTCTCCGCCGCCGTTCCGAGCACTGCGACTTTCGCAGCCGCCATCGTCGTGATGTAGCTTATCTTGTTTTTGATCGCAGACTTCCTTATATAGCTGTCATCATATACGCTCTGCTTACCGGAAGGGGTGTTTATGATGATGTCTATCTCTTTGTTTACGATCGCATCCGTTATGTTCGGGCGGCCCTCCTGAAGCTTGTTTATGCGCTGGCATTCTATGCCGTTCTTTTTCAGAAGATCGTATGTGCCGCCTGTTGCAAGGATCTTGAATCCGTTCTTTGAAAATCCGCTTGCGACTTCGCACACATCGCCTTTGTCCCTGTCATTTACGCTTATCAGCACTGTCCCGGATGTCGGAAGCTTTGTCTGGGTCGCCTCCTGCGCTTTGAAATACGCCTCTCCGAATCCTTTTGACAGACCCAGCACCTCGCCCGTAGAGCGCATCTCTGGCCCGAGCAGCGGATCGACCTCCTGGAACATGTTGAACGGGAAGACCGCTTCCTTCACGCCGTAGTACGGCACGTTTGCCCTCTTAAGCTCCGGAACGGGAGAAGATTCGCCCGTCAGAGGCATCGTGATTATCTTTGTCGCAAGGCGGACCATGTTCTGCTTGCACACTTTTGACACAAGCGGGACCGTCCTCGACGCACGGGGGTTTGCTTCCAGCATGTAGACCTTGCCGTCTTCTATCGCGTACTGCATGTTCATAAGGCCCTTTACCTTAAGCGCCTTTGCGACATCTGTCGTATATTTTATTATCTCGTTGAGATTTTTTTCGGAGATGTTTATCGACGGGATGACGCAGGCCGAATCTCCGGAATGCACACCCGCAAGCTCTATATGCTCCATCACAGCGGGTACGAACACGTTCTCTCCGTCGCTTACGGCGTCCGCCTCGCATTCAAGCGCATTCGAAAGGAACCTGTCGATCAGGATCGGCCTTTCCGGCGTGACGCCAACCGCGGCCTCCATGTATTTTTCCATCTCGCTGTCTTCGTATACCTTTTCCATCCCGCGTCCGCCAAGGACGTATGACGGCCTGACCATCAGCGGATATCCAAGCTTTTTAGCTATCGCAAGCGCCTCTTCGACATTTGCCGCCATGCCGGATTCCGGCATCGGTATGCCGAGCTTTTTCATTATATGCCCGAACCTGTCGCGATCCTCCGCAAGGTCGATCGCATCAGGAGATGTGCCGAGTATCTTTACTCCCGCTTTTTCCAGCTCATTTGCGAGGTTCAGCGGCGTCTGACCGCCGAACTGCGCGATCACTCCGGCCGGTTTCTCTTTCTCATATATGCTCAAAACGTCTTCAAGAGTCAGCGGTTCAAAGTACAGCTTGTCCGATGTGTCATAGTCTGTCGAGACCGTTTCCGGGTTGCAGTTTACGATTATGCTTTCAAACCCCAGTTCCCTCAGCGCGAACGCCGCGTGCACGCAGCAGTAGTCGAACTCTATACCCTGCCCTATGCGGTTCGGTCCTCCTCCGAGGATCATTATCTTCTTCTTGTTGTCGCTTGCGACCGTTTTATCCGGCGCGTTGTACGTCGAGAAATAGTACCCCGCATCCGCGGTCCCGCTGACATGCACCTTTTCAAAGCTTTCCACAATGCCCAGCTTCGTGCGTTTGCTCCTTATCTCTCCCTCCGAAAGGCCCGTCAGTTTTGCAAGATACCTGTCTGAGAACCCGTCCTTTTTCGCATTTACAAGCATGCCGTCCGGTATCGCTTTCCCGGCTTTTATTATCTCCTCTTCAGATTCGACAAGCTCTTTCATCTGTTCAATGAAATAGTGCTTTATCGACGTCAGTTTATGAAGTTCTTCGATCGACGCGCCCTTCCTCAGCGCTTCATACATTATGAACTGCCTTTCGCTGGTCGGCTCTACAAGCATTTTTAAAAGCTCGTCAAGGCTCTTCTCGTGAAAATCCTTTGCAAAGCCGAGACCGTACCTGCCCGTTTCAAGGCTGCGTATCGCCTTCTGCATAGCCTCTTTATAATTCTTGCCGATGCTCATCACTTCGCCGACCGCTTTCATCTGCGTTCCAAGCTTGTCGACAGAACCTTTGAACTTTTCAAACGCCCACCTTGCGAACTTTATAACGACATAGTCTCCGCCCGGGGTGTATTTGTCAAGCGTTCCGTATTTCCCGCAGGGTATCTCGTCAAGTGTGCACCCCGCGGCAAGCATCGCCGATATGTACGCGATCGGGAAGCCCGTCGCCTTAGATGCAAGGGCCGATGAACGCGACGTTCGCGGATTTATCTCTATAACAACGAACCTGCCCGTTTCTGGGTCGTGTGCGAACTGCACATTCGTCCCGCCGATGACCTCTATCGCGTCGACGATCTTATATGCCGCATCCTGAAGCTTTTTCTGAACATCTTCGGAGATCGTAAGCATCGGCGCCGAGCAGAAAGAGTCGCCCGTATGCACGCCCATCGGGTCGATATTTTCGATGAAGCACACCGTTATCATATTCCCCTTGGCGTCGCGCACGACCTCAAGCTCAAGCTCTTCCCATCCGAGCACCGATTCTTCTATAAGCACCTGCCCTATGATGCTGGCGCTTATACCGCGGCTTGCGACCGTCCTCAATTCGTCCACATTATAAACAAGCCCGCCGCCAGCGCCGCCCATTGTATAGGCCGGTCGAATAACGACAGGATATCCCAATTTCGATGCAATTGTTTCCGCTTCCTCCACAGAATACGCGGGCTCTGATTTAGCCATTTCTATACCAAGGGATTTCATCGTTTCTTTAAATGCGATGCGGTCTTCGCCGCGTTCGATCGCGTCGACCTGCACGCCGATGACTTTGACCCCGTATTTTTTAAGCAATCCCGCTTTGTCAAGTTCCGCGCAAAGGTTAAGTCCCGACTGCCCGCCGAGGTTCGGAAGAAGGGCGTCCGGTTTTTCCTTCGCTATTATCTGCTCAAGTCTCTCTACATTAAGGGGTTCGATATATGTGACATCCGCAATCCCCGGATCTGTCATAATCGTCGCCGGGTTGGAATTTACGAGTACGATTTTGTACCCCAACTTCCTTATCGCCTTGCACGCCTGCGTCCCGGAATAATCAAATTCACACGCCTGACCTATAATAATAGGACCGGATCCGATTATCAGGACCTTTTCAATGTCTGTCCTCTTCGGCATTTCACATTCCCCTTTCTAATTTTGCGCTTCCGCTTTCCATTGAAGCGAAGCCTCTCTTTTCTTCATCGTAGTGTATTATAGCACATACTCAGTTGAAAGGCAAAGTATTTATTCCACATTATTTATAAAAATTCAAATGCTTCATTTGTGCATATTACATATATTTTCCCTTCTGATCTGTCTTTTTCACGCTGCGCGGGCATCGATTTTTGTTTTTCTCTCCTATGTATACAGCCTTTATGCATATTTTCAACATGCCCGGTGCAAAATCCGGCGGCGTGTGCCCTTTTTTGCGTGTTTTGCTTTTTATTCCTGTCTTATTTTTTTATATTTATGCATTCTTTGAAATATATTCCTATTTAAATATTGTCTGTATCACCCGGGTTTTGCACTCTCTCGGCGTATATGTAAAGCTTTCTATTCTCCCGTCGGTTATAAAATATTTGCCATTGTGCCGCTTTGCGCCGTCCTCTATCACGCCGATTATAATAAGCTTTATTTTCATTTTTTCCGGTATTATCGACTTTATATAAACCGAAACGGTATCTCCGACCTTGACGCCCTTCCGGTTTTCAGCAAGCCCGGAAAGATTGGGCGCAAGCTCGACGAATATCCCGTATTCCTCTATCCCGCGCACGATCCCCCTGACCGTCTCGCCCTGCTGAAACGCCTGTGCATTTTCAGACCACGTCCCCAAAAGCTCCTTGTGGGTCAGATTGATCCTGCGCATATTTCTATCCTTTGACGCTATCACAGCCAAAATATCCTGCCCCGGGAAAAACCTTTCAGAGGGGTGCGATATCCTCGACACCGATATGTTTTCTATGCTTACAAGCGATATAACGCCGCAGCCGACGTCGACAAACGCGCCGAACGGTTCTAGATGCGTGATCTTCGCCCTTATTATATCCCCGTTTTCCGCCTGATCCATGTAGTAATCGAGCGTCTCTTCCTGTGCGGCCCGCCTTGACAATATCAGCATCGGCTTTTCCCCCGTTTCGTCGATGCCGGCGATCTTAAACGCGACCGCCCTTCCGACCCTTGATATGACGGCTATATCGCGCGTTCCCCCGCTGTCTATCCCCATGGCGGCCTCTCCCCTTGGGATCACGCCCGAAAAGCCGCCTGTTTCAACGATGAGATTGTGCGACGAATCGCAAAGTACCGCGTGTCCTTCTATTATATCGCCTTTTCGCATCGCGTCTTTTATAGCGGACAAAGACGATGTTCTTTCAATGTTTTTTTCTGTTTTTATCAGCATTCCTTCCGGAAGATATCTCTCCTGCGGCATTTTTACCTCTCCTTACATTGATCTTTTATTGAATAAGCGTTTTATGTGCCGACGCTTTACCATTATATGCAGAAAGGCGCGGCGACTTTCCGAAAAAGTCGCCGCGTAAATCAAATTCAATATATTTGAATTCCTCTTCCGCCGCCTTGTTCTATGCCGCTTAAAACCCTGTCTATATCTTTCTCCGATACGCTGAGCTCCAATGTCGCGGGGGCATCGCTGTGCGTTATTTGAAAAACATCCGTTTCCCGCCCCGCATTTCCTTTGCAAAGCTTTCTGTAATATTCGGCGTCGACCATTCTGTTGAATTGCTGCGACGCATCATACGGCTGAAAAATTTCAAATGTCCCCGTCGGTGCATCGAGCCTGTCAAACGGCCTGACGCTGCTTTTGGATATATACACGGCATTTTTCAAAAGATTTTCGATCGTGCCCTGCGCCGACTCTTTATTTTTGAAAACAGCCATTATATTCCGATACATTCCTGACGCAGCTCCTTTCTTGTTTGCTTTTACATCCGTATTTTGTCCGTTTTTCTGATATTTAGCGCGGATTTTTTGATAAGTTGATGCTTTTTATGCAAAAATATGCTACACTTTAAAAAAACTTTATGCGGAGGTTTTTTATGGATATAAATGTCGGCGATATTGTGACCACAAAGAAAAAGCATCCGTGCGGAAGCGACAGATGGCTGATAACGCGGGTCGGAATGGATTTTAAAATGAAATGTCTCGGCTGCGGTCATGAAATAATGACTCCGCGGCAAAAAGCTGAAAAATCAATCAAAAAAGTCGATAAGCCGGAAAAATAAAAGGGCCGCAATACAGCATATTGCGGCCCCTTTATTTTTCTTTTTTATATGCCCATAAATATCAAAAGCGCGCATATCAGCATAAGCGAATTTTTATCTTCGCAGTCGTACAAAAGAAAATAGGAAACGATAAGCAATGTTATCATGTCTCTGTCAAGCCTAAATTTTGATATCCTGTTTGACAGGAGACCTGACAGCCCCGAAAAAAGTCCGCCCGATCCCGCCGGATGCGCCGTCTGTCCGAAGCAAGGCTTTTCCGGGTCTCGGTCATTTTCCGCGTTTTTAAACACCGTTTGCGTCGGGGAAGTCATATCCCCTTCGACCGGCGCGAAAAACGAACCGATGTCTTCACCGTTCATATATCGGTTATACATTTGCGATCCCCCCTACAAATCCTTGAAATGCGCTTTTTGTCATCGCCGACATTTTTGCTATATGTATCGCCTGATCGATTTGTTTTGCGATGTCTTCTTTTTTTATAAACGGTTTCAGCGCTTCGAGAAGTCTTATTTTCCTTTTGTCGATCATGCCGGCGCCGCCTAATGCGCCGCTCTGGATGCTTTTCAATATAAGTTCCATCCCGTTTGCCGTACCGAACGGAGCAAAAACCTCTGCTGATTTTTCATCGCCGTCCTGTGTCTTTCCTTCAGACGAAGCCTCGAATGCGGACGCGATCTCTTTGGAAATATCTTCGGGCAAAGCTTGGTTTTCGCCCTCCTGCTGGCTTTCCGCCACGGTATTTCCGTTCTCAAAAACCTCCTGGCCTTTCATTTGTGCGCCGAACACTCCGGATAAAACTGCCATGATCTGTTTCATGCTTTCCTCATCCGAAAGGACTTTCGCGACCTTTTCCCCGAGATCGTCCATATCTTCAATCCCCCAGTGCTTCTATTATCTTTTTGCTGACGGCCCTGCCCTCCGGCGTTGACATTATCCCGGATATAAGCATGGAGGCGCGCTCGCGGTCTCCTTTTTTGATCGCATCCGTCACCGACGATAAAAGCGCGCCGCCGTTCGCGGAAAGCGCCCCCATAACGCGCTTGCCCTCGGGCGTTCCCATGATTGCGCTGAATGCGGCAAGCGACCTTGCGGCTTTATCCCCTTTAGGAAGCCCCATAAGAACATGCATAAGCGCATCGCCATCGTTATTCTGCATATTTCATCTCCTGTGCCGCCGCGTGCGGCATATTTCAGCGAGGCCCGTTTTTACAGCGCGGAAGATTTGTAAAAACGCATCGATCCCCCATTCACATTATATGTATACACGCATCTTAAACGTGACATGTAAAAATCACGCCTTTTCCCAGCGTTTTTAAAACACGGGCCTTCGAAACAGCGTGATCTCACAAAAAATACCGGCGCGGAAATGTCTCCGCGCCGGCGCTCGTATTTGCTTTTTTAAACTATATCGAAAAATTTTCGCCCGTTATCTTTCGTGATCCTCGCGATATCGGAAAGTGTCATCCCGCGTATTTCCGCGATCTTTTGCGCCGTTAGATAAAGCATCCTCGAATCGCAGCGTTTCCCGCGATTCGGGACCGGCGCAAGGTACGGGCAATCGGTCTCGATCATCATTCTGTCAAGCGGCATCCACCGGATTATGTCATACGCCTTTTTCGCATTTGAAAAAGTTATCGCCCCTGTAAAAGACAGGTAATATCCAAGCGACACAAGCGTCTTCGCATCGGAGAGCGACCCGGAATAGCAGTGATAAACGCCCCTTTCGACCTTTATGTCGCGCACGACCGAAAGACAGTCGCCGTGGGCCTCTCTGTCGTGAATGATCACCGGCATCGAAAGATCCCCTGCAAGGGCCATCTGCTCTTTAAATCGCGATATCTGCACATCCCTCGGCGAAAAGTCATAGTGATAATCAAGCCCTATCTCGCCTATCGCCTTGACCTTGTCGTGCCGGCAAAGTTTTGCTATCTCGTCGATGTCCGTATCGCGCATATCCTCAGTGTCATGCGGGTGGACGCCGGCCGCTGCGTATATAAAGTCATACTTTTCCGCAAGTTCGACCGCTTTCCCGGCTGATTCTATATTTGACGCCGCGTTTAAAACAAGGTCGATCCCGTTTTCCGGAAGAGACGAAAGCACAATGTCTCTGTCTTCGTCAAATTTTTCATCATCGTAATGCGCATGCGTATCAAAAAACATTTCTTTTACCTTACCTTGGCCCCGGTCTCCACGCTGTCGTCGACGAATATGACGTTTATTCCGTTTTCCGTATTCGCCGCGAGAAGCATGCCCTTGCTCTCTATCCCGCGAAGCTGCGCAGGCTTGAGATTGTATACGACGATGACCTTTTTACCGATCATGTCTTCCGGTTTGTAATACGCCGCTATCCCCGACACTATCTGGCGGATCTCTCCAGCGATCTCAATTTTGAGCTTGAGAAGTTTGTCGGTCTTCGGCACTTTTTCGCATTCAAGCACTTTCGCGACCTTGAGATCGACCTTCGCGAAATCGTCTATCGTTATCTCGTCGATGCCCTCGACCTTTTCTTCCGGTTTTTTGCCCTCGGCGGTTTTAGACGACTTTTCTTCCTTATTCTGCCCGTTGCCGCCCGCAAGGTCGGCAAGCTCTTTCTCGATGTCAAGGCGCGGGAACATGACCTCTCCCTTATTTACTTTGAACGACATCATGATAGAATGATCGCCGACTTTTTCCCACTGTCTCGCATCTTCCGGCGCGCCGATCTGGTTGAATATCTCTGTCGCAGTGCCCGGCATTGCAGGGGAAATAAGGATCCCGACGACCCTGAGCGCCTCACACAGATTGTAAAGCACCGCCCCAAGGCGAGGCCTTTTGCTTTCATCTTTTGCAAGAAGCCACGGCATGTTCTCATCGATGTACTTGTTTGAATAGGAGATGAGCTTCCAAACTTCCGTAAGCGCAGATGAAAACTGCATCTCATCCATGCTCTCTTTATATTTTCCCACGGTCTCATCCATGAGAGAATAAAGCTTGTCGTCAGAAGATGTCTTTTCGATACTCTCCGGCGTCTGCCCATCAAAATATCTCTCGACCATTGCGACCGTTCTGCTCAAAAGATTGCCGAGATCATTCGCGAGATCTGCGTTTATGCGGTTGATCAGCGCTTCATTTGAGAATGTCCCGTCCGATCCCATCACGACTTCTCTAAGCAAGAAATACCTCACCGCGTCGACCCCGTATCTGTTGCAGAGCACGACCGGATCGACGACGTTGCCGACCGATTTCGACATCTTGCCGCCCTGGAACAGCAGCCATCCGTGCCCGTATACCTTTTTGGGCAGCGGCTCTCCCATAGCCATCAGCATGATCGGCCATATTATCGTATGAAATCTCACTATCTCCTTGCCGACAAGATGAAGATCCGCCGGCCAGTATTTTTTGTAAAGGGAATCGTCGTCCGACAGGTATCCCAGCGCCGTTATATAGTTCGAAAGCGCGTCTATCCACACATATACGACATGCTTGTCGTCAAATGTGACCGGAACGCCCCAGTCGAAAGACGTTCTCGACACACACAGATCCTCAAGTCCTGGTCTTATAAAATTGTTGAGCATCTCGTTAAGCCTGCTCGGCGGGGAGATAAAATCAGGATTCTCTTCGAGATATTTTTCAAGTCTCTCCTGATATTTCGAAAGGCGGAAGAAATAGCTTTCTTCTTTTGCTTTTTCCACTTCCCTGCCGCAGTCCGGGCATTTCCCGTCCACAAGCTGCCTCTCCGTCCAGAACGCCTCGCACGGGGTGCAGTACCAGCCCTCGTACTCACTTTTATATATATCGCCCTGATCGTAAAGCTTTTTGAATATCTTCTGCACAGCGGCGACATGCTCCTCATCCGTCGTGCGGAACTTATCGTTTGAAATATTAAAAAGCTTCCAAAGCTCTTTTATATTTGCGACGATCTTGTCCACATATTCTTTAGGAGTTACACCGAGCGCCTCGGCCTTTCTCTGTATCTTCTGGCCGTGTTCGTCGGATCCTGTCAGGAACATGACATCAAACCCCTGCATTCGCTTGTACCTCGCCATGGTATCCGCCATGACGGTGCAGAACGCATGTCCGATATGAAGATTGTCTGACGGATAGTAAATTGGGGTTGTGATGTAAAACTTTTCCCGATTCATTGTTGTTGTCCCTCCTGTTTTGGTTTATCGCAAGAATATTTTATTATTTTATCAACATTATTCCCGTTTTTCAATATGTATAGCGCCGGCGTCCGCGATCACGGTTTTTCTTTCGCCGCCGTTTCATTTTCCTTTGCGTGTCTGCACACGCATGACAGCGGACATTCGCCGCACTTCGGCGACCTTGCCGTGCATATATCCCGCCCGAAGTGCACGATCCTGTGGCAGAAATCCGACTGTTCGCCCGGCTCGATTATTTTTGAAAGCGCCATTTCGACCTTGTAAGGGTCCTTCGTATCGCAAAGCCCCAATTTGTTCGCTATCCTTATGCAATGCGTGTCCGTCACTATCGCTGGAAGACCGTATATATCCCCGCGTATAAGATTTGCCGTCTTCCTTCCGACGCCCGGCAGCGTCAGAAGATCATCCATCTCGGTCGGCACTTTTCCACCGAATTTTTCTATAAGCATCTCGGCGCACGCCTTGATATCGCGCGCCTTTGTATGAAAAAGCCCGCATGGATGTATTATCTTTTCTATATCTTCTATTTCAGCATCCGCAATGCTTTTAAGCGTCGGAAAGACCGAAAACAGCTCTTTAGTGACGATGTTCACCCTGGCGTCTGTACACTGCGCCGACAGGCGCACCGAGATCAGAAGTTCATAGTCCTTTCCCGCGTCAAGCGAGCACGACGCAGGGTATTTTTCTTTCAATACTTCGACCGCGGTTTTCGCTATATTATCTATTTTATCCATAGCTTATTCCTTTTTTATAAATATTAATATTGAATTTTAGTATATCACAACTGTTGATATTTGTGTGTAATAAAGTTATACTAATAAAATAACACGATAATGTAAAATTTTTCATTTGTCAACGGAGGTATTTAGTATGATTCGCGATATCATGGAGTTTGTTTCCAAAAACGATCCGGAAGTGGGCGCCGGTCTTTTCAAGGAATATGACAGGCAGCGCCGCAATATTGAGCTTATCGCATCTGAAAACATCGTAAGCGAGCCGGTCGCCGCGGCGATGGGCACAGTGCTTACAAATAAATACGCGGAAGGGTATCCGTCAAAGCGCTACTACGGCGGGTGCGAGTGTGTCGATGTGATCGAGCAGCTTGCGATCGACCGTGCGAAAAAACTTTTTGGCGCGGATCATGCAAATGTGCAGCCGCATTCCGGTGCAAACGCCAACACGGCTGTATATTTTGCCCTTGTAAAGCCAGGCGATACAGTCCTTGGGATGAACCTTGCAAACGGCGGTCACCTCTCCCATGGAAGCCCTGTCAACATCTCGGGAAGCTATTACAATGTCGTTCCATACAATGTCGATGAAAACGGCCTTATAGATTATGACAAGCTGTACGCCCTCGCGCAGGAGACAAAGCCGAAAATGATCATCGCCGGCGCCTCCGCATATCCGAGGGAGATACGCTTCGATAAATTTTCTGAGATCGCAAAATCCGTCGGCGCCTATCTGTTCGTCGATATGGCGCATATTGCGGGTCTCGTCGCGGCGGGGCTGCATCAGAACCCGATCCCGTATGCAGACGTCGTCACGACCACAACACACAAGACCCTTCGCGGTCCGCGCGGCGGTATGATCCTCTGCAAAGAAGAATACGCAAAGATGATCGACAAGGCCGTCTTCCCGGGGACTCAGGGCGGCCCGCTCATGCATGTTATCGCGTCAAAAGCCGTATGTTTCGGAGAGGCGTTGAAGCCCGAGTTCGTCGAGTATCAGAAACAGATCGTCAAGAATGCCAAGGCGCTTGCAGATGCGCTTATTAAACGCGGATTCAACCTTCTTTCCGGCGGCACCGACAACCATATGATGCTTGTCGACCTTAGAAGCTTCAACGTCACCGGGAAAGAGATGCAGAACCGTCTGGATGAGGTCTATATCACCCTTAACAAAAACGCGATCCCGAACGACCCGCAGAGCCCATTCGTCACAAGCGGCGTCAGAATCGGCACGCCGGCCGTCACGACCCGCGGATTCAAGGAAGCGGAAATGGACAAGATCGCAGAGTACATTTTCCTCGCGGCAACCGATTTTGAGGGCAAGGCTGATTATATCCGCAAGTGCGTCACAGAGCTTTGCGACAAGTATCCGATCTATTGATTCGGGTCTTATAAGCATTTCGGCGTTTTTCGACAGTTCTTTTAAATCCATAAAGCAAAGCGGCAATGACTTTTGTCATTGCCGCTTTTTTAATCTTCACGCGCTATTCAACATCCATCGCAAGCACATTGTTCGGAAGAAGGAAAACACTCTCTGAAACCCCGCCCAGCACAAGGTCGGACATTTTCATACTGTAGACCTCTTCCCCTTGATGCTTTTTATCCGCCTCGACCAACAATCCGCTGTCGAGAGAGATGTAATACGTCTCCTCGTATCCTGTATCTTGATCGACCGCTTCGACCATTATACAGTTTTGCCCGTTTAGAACGGCATATCCGGCGTCGACTATGCTGCTTTTTGGATAGTCTGCGATATCCTCATACGTCGGCACGACACGCATGTCGTCCGCCGTTATTTCCCCGATATTGCTTCTGTAATACTGTTTTTCGCCCGGTTTCCATATGAATACCGTTCCTTTTCCGGAAATTATGTGCTTCTCCACCACGCCCAATTCGTTCTGCTGTTCCGTCTTTTGATATCCTTCCATGACAAAATGCTCGTTCTTCATGAGCATCTCTCCGCCGCTGTAAAAAAGCTTTATTTCCGTCTTGCACGAATAATTTTCGGGTCTTGCCATTGACGCGATTATCTTTTGCACATTGTCGGCGTTTATCTCTATTTTTTCAAGCTCCTCGTTTAGCGACGCATACTGCGCCGTTTCCGTGGAAACGGTCTCCACTTCTCCGGGAAGCATGATCTCATGAGGATCGCCCCCGAACGACTGCGACGACCAGTATATCCCCACAAAAAGTCCTATGATGACGACCATCACCGTCACTATAGACAGAATTGCCGTTTTGTGCTCTCTCAAGCCGTCACCCCTCCTTGAAAACCAGGCTTTCCTTTTGCGATCACCCGGCTGTAAACTCGTCCGGTTTTTTGTCGATCCTTCCGAAATGATACAGTATCGCGTCGGCTATCCTTCGGCTTGCCTGCCCGTCTCCGTAAGGATTTACCGCGTGCGCCATTTTTTCATATTCCTTCTGCGAGCGCAAAAGCTTCGCCGCGTCTTTATATATATCTTTCTCCGACACGCCCGATATCTTGACGGTCCCCGCTTTGACGGCCTCCGGTCTTTCGGTTTCGCGTCTCAGAACAAGAACGGGTTTCCCGAGCGCCGGCGCCTCCTCCTGAAGCCCGCCGGAATCGGTCATCACAAAAAATGCGCGCGCCATAAGATTGTGCATATCGTCGACGTCTATCGGGTCGATAAGCGTCACACGGTCTTTCCCCTTGAGATTCCTCTCGGCGGCCTCTCTGACGGCGGGGCTGAGATGCACCGGATACACTATCCTTACATCTTCAAAGTCGTTTGCGATCCTTGCCGCTGCGCGCATGATGTTTTCCATCGGTTCCCCGTAGTTTTCGCGCCTGTGCGCTGTCATAAGTATGACCTTTTCTCTTTTGAAGTCTATCTTTGCAAGTTCCGGCACCGCAAATTTATAGTTTTCTTTAACTGTTTTGTGCACCGCGTCTATAACGGTATTCCCGGTTATATATATGTTCTCCCTTATGTTTTCCCGTCTAAGGTTTTCCGCATTCGTCTTTGTCGGCGCGAAATTGAGCGTCGCGATCTGCCCGACAAGCCTTCTGTTCATCTCCTCCGGGAACGGGGAATATATGTCGTACGTACGAAGGCCCGCCTCAACGTGCCCCACGGGTATCTTGCCGTAAAACGCCGCAAGCGCTCCGGAAAACGTCGTCGTCGTGTCTCCGTGAACAAGGACAATATCCGGATTCACCTCTGCAAAAACTTTTCCAAGCCCCGAAAGCGCGCGCGTCGTTATATCCGTCAGCGTCTGCTGCCTGCCCATTATATTAAGGTCGAAATCCGGCGTTATACCGAAGATATCAAGCACCTGGTCGAGCATCTGCCTGTGTTGCGCCGTGACGACCACAATGCTTTCTATCTCGCTTCTCTTTTTAAGCTCCAGTACAAGCGGCGCCATTTTTATCGCTTCCGGTCTTGTGCCGAAGACAGTTATCACTTTGATCTTATCCATGTTCAAGATTCCTTTTCATTTTGGCCCGCCGGGTCGGCCGTATTTTCCGCGTTCCCGCTCTCTCCGGCAGCGTTATCTTCTGCTGCGTCATCCGTTTTATTTCCCGCGTTTTCGGTGTGTTCCTTTTCCGCCTCTATTTTCGCCTGATGCTCGCTTGCCATTTTCAGTATCTGCACGCCTGCAAGCACGCACACGATTATCGCCGCGATAAGAATCATCGCCTTAAGCTCGCCGCTTGTCGTCAAAACGACCGCCGTCACGCCGAGAAGCGCACTTATCGTGTACAGTATCGCGACCGACTGTTTCTGGTTAAATCCCATATCGATCAGGCGGTGATGGACATGCCCCCTGTCCGCATGCATCGGGCTTTGTTTCCTCGCAATGCGCCTTACTATCGTGAACAGCGTGTCAAATATTGGAAGCCCCATTATTAGGAACGGCACTGCGAACGATATTATCGCATAAAACTTGAAAAGGCCCTGTATCGACACCGTTGCAAGGATAAACCCCAGAAAAGTCGCACCGGTATCGCCCATGAATATCTTCGCCGGATTCATATTGTACGGCAGAAAACCTATGCAAGATCCCGCAAGCGCCGCCATAACGACCGCTGTTGCCGGCTCTGAAACAAGCGTTGCGACGACGAACATAGAAATTGACGCGATAGAAGAAACACCGACCGCAAGTCCGTCAAGACCGTCTATCAGATTGACCGAGTTTGTTATCCCGACTATCCACATGACCGTCACCGGTATCGCAAGCACGCCAAGGTTTATATACGCCTCGTTTGAGAACATGTTGAAGTTCGATATTCTCTCTATAACAACGCCGTTCAGCACCGGCACAAGCGCGGCGATTATCTGAACAATCAGCTTGATCCACGCCTTAAGCGGAACTATATCGTCTATAACCCCGAGGACCACGATGATCACAGCGCCGATAAGTATCCCGCGCATCTGCCCGTCAAGCGGCCCCAAAAGCAGCATGCTGAATATGAATCCGAGAAATATGGCAAGCCCGCCAAGCCGCGGTATCGGCACATTGTGCATCCGGCGCGAATCTTTTGGAACATCTATCGCGCCGACCTTATACGCGAATGTTTTTATCAGCGGCGTCGATGCAAACGCAATTATCCCCGCTATCAAAAATATTATCAAAGAATACACAAGCACGTTTTCAAAATAACCACTTTGTGCAACTTCCGGCATTGTGCTTCTCTCCTTCCAGATTTTTGCGTTTTGATCACCGTGTCTTTTTGACGAATCCGACCTTTTTATACACTTTCTCTATCATGCGCACAGCGCGCGCGTTCGCTTTTTCTGCGCCGGATTTGTATATGCTCTCCAGATAGTCGCGGTTCTTCAAAAGGTCTTCCGTCTTCTCTCTCACCGGGCGCAGCTTTTCAGCAAGCGCTTCCCCGACCGCCGGTTTGAATTCTCCGTATCCTTTGCCCTCAAACTCTTCCTCTATCTGCTCATAAGTTTTCCCTGTCGCAAGGGAATAAATGCTGATAAGATTGTTTACCCCGTTTTTCCCCTCGCCCATATAGATGCGCCTGTCTGAATCGGTTACCGCTCTTTTGACCTTGCGCATGATATCCTCCGGCTTGTCCATTATCAGGATATAGCCGTTTGGGTTTTCGTCTGATTTGGACATCTTTTTCTCCGGCTCGCTCAGGCTCATTATCTTTGCCCCGATCTTCGGAATGTACGGTTCTGGGATCGTAAACACATCCCCGTATATGCCGTTGAACCTTCCGGCGATGTCCCTTGCAAGCTCGACGTGCTGTTTCTGGTCGACGCCGACCGGTACAAGATCCGTATCGTAAAGCAGTATGTCCGCCGCCATCAGCGTCGGATACGCAAACAGGCCGGCATTTATATTATCCGCATATTTTGAAGACTTGTCCTTAAACTGCGTCATCCGCGAAAGCTCTCCGAACATCGTATAACAGTTTAATATCCACGAAAGCTCAGCATGACCTGACACGTGGCTTTGTATAAAAAGCGTGTTCTTATCCGGGTCAAGGCCGCACGCCACCATCTGCGCCAAAACCTCAAGCGTCTGCTGGCGCAGCTTTGCCGGATCCTGCCTTACGGTTATCGCGTGCATGTCCACTACACAATATAGACAATCAAATTCGTCCTGAAGTTCCGCCCAGTTCTTTATCGCGCCGAAATAGTTGCCTATCGTAAGCTTACCGCTTGGTTGAACGCCGCTGAATATCCTTTTTTTCGGCGCCGCTGTCATGTTTTCTTCCATGTGTTTTCTCTCCTTATAACCCTTGATCGACCACGCGTTTTTTTAATGGCATTATTTAGATTATTTTATCACATACATCCGCTTATTCCAATCTTAATTTACCACAAATATAAAAAACGGTCGCCTTTAAAGCGGCCGCTTTAAAATCAGCTTTCGATTATGACAGGAAGGATCATCGGCTTTCTCTTTGTCTTTTTATTCAGGTAATCCGCAAGATCTTCCTTGATCGCCGATTTCATCGACGCCCAGTCGTTTTTCCCGTGTCTTTCCCATTCCTCAAGCGCTTCGCGCGCGATCTTTCTCAAGTTGTTCATTATATCTTCGGATTCCTTCACATATACGAACCCTCTCGATATTATGTCCGGTCCGCCGATGATCATGCCGCTTTCCCCGTCTATCGCGACGACAACGACGATAAGCCCGTCCTGAGACAAAAGCTTCCTGTCGCGAAGGACCGTCGCCCCAACGTCCCCTACTCCGGACCCGTCGACAAGCACCCTTCCCGAATGGACCGTCGTGCCGAGTTTTGCGCCCGTCGCCGTAAGTTCAAGCACGCGCCCGTTTTCCGTGATAAACACGTTTTTATTCGGCACTCCCATTTGTTTGCCGAGTTCCGCGTGAACTTTCAAATGCCTGTATTCACCGTGTACCGGCATGAAATATTTCGGTTTTATAAGCCCCAGCATCAATTTCATTTCCTCGCGGCAGGCGTGGCCCGACGCGTGCAGCTCTGCAAGCCTTTCATACACGACCTCCGCCCCTTTATGGAACAGTTCGTTTATCAGTTTGTATACCGATTTTTCGTTCCCCGGTATTGGCGACGCAGCGACCAGTATTTTATCCCCCGGCATTATATCTATCTGCTTGTGCATGGAAAAAGCGATCCTGTAAAGCGCGGACATCGGTTCTCCCTGGCTGCCGGTCGTTATAAGGACGATCTTGCTTTTCGGCAGCTTCAATATCGACGGCACATCCATCAGCACATCTTTCGGGACCTTGATATACCCGAGCTGCACCGCGACATTCAGTATATTTTCCATGCTTCTTCCGGTAATGGCGACCTTTCTTCCGTATTTCGCCGCGACGTCAAGTATCTGCTGCAGCCTGTGCACGTTTGACGCGAACGTCGTTATGATTATCCTGTCATGGCAGTTCTTGAACTGCGCGTCGAACGCGTCGCCGACTTTGCTTTCGGACATCGTATATCCGTCGCGTTCGACATTCGTCGAATCTGCCATGAGGAGAAGCACGCCCTTCTTCCCAAGCTCTCCGAACCTCGCAAGGTCTATCATCTCCCCGGATACGGGCGTCGCGTCTATTTTATAGTCGCCCGTGTGGACGATCGTCCCGATAGGGGTGTGTATCGCAAGGGCGATCGAATCCGCGATCGAATGGTTGACGCGTATAAATTCGACCTGAAAACACCCCGCCTTGAATGTGTTGCCGGCTTCCCTTCTCTGAATCTTGACTTTGTCAAGCATTTTATGTTCGGCAAATTTTGTTTCGATTATGCCGGCTGTAAGTCTTGTGCAGTATATCGGCGCGCTTATCTGGCGCATTACATACGGAAGGGCCCCTATGTGATCCTCATGCCCGTGCGTCAATATTATCGCCCGGATGCGGCTTTTGTGTTTCACAAGATAGCTGATATCCGGTATCACAACGTCGACGCCCAGCATCTCATCATCGGGAAACGCCAATCCGCAATCTATAACGATTATATCGCCCTCGTATTCGATGACGGTCATATTCTTGCCGATCTCGTTTATACCGCCCAGCGGTATTATTTTAAGTTTTGATGCCATTATTGAAAAGTCACTTCCTTTTTTTATTCTGTTTAAATAAGCAGTAAAACTTGCGTCTGGATCTGTTTCTGCTGTTAAACGGCATAGCGCAAAAATGCCCGAAACGCATCCAGACATACTTTATATACCGTTTCAGATCATTAAAACGGCTTCTTTTCATATTCGAAATATGTACCAAAGCGCAAGAATACCCGCCCGTATCCGGCGCTGCTCCCGAATACGGTCAACCCCCCGGCGGCACAAGTACGCCGGGGTCACGCAAGCTTCCCTTGCGCTTTGAACAATTTTTTCGCAGGCGCAGGCCCGCTTATATATCCGAACAAATAAAAGACTTAAATATCTTGACGCGAATATAAGACATCCGCACATTTTTGAAATTATAGCATACTTTTAAATTTTTGTACAGTTTTTATCCTTTGCCTTCCAAAACGCGCCGTTTTACCTTTTTATCAAGGGTTTTTATCCTGTCTTCAAAAATACCGCAAAGCTCTTCAGCCGTCTCCATATCCGCGCTTTCGCCCATAACGCGAAGCGCCGCTTCCTTTGACGCGGGGTATATGTGTATCCACCCGTTGTCGGTGCAAAGGCGCACCCCTTCGCAAAGCTCTTTTGCCATGCCGAAGCACGACTCGGAGAGCGCCGCCATGACAGCCGCCCTGTTTGAGCTGACCGGCACATCCTTCTGCGCCCTCTCAAACTGCGGAAGTTTTTTTGAAAGATCGCTTATTAAAACGCCCTTTTCCTTCATATATCCCAGGATCTCCGCCGCGGCGTATACGCCGTCACGCATGAACCTCTGCCGTGAGTACAGCATTTGCGCGTCTTTCCCGTCTCTGCCGACGCGCAAAAGCTTGAATCCGTTCTCCGCGGCAAGATCGTCGAACGCGCTTGGAAAATCATACGGAACGGCTATTTTGCCGCCCTCTCTATCATATGCGCACATCGCCGATATCATGAAAGCGCGCTGAGGGTCTATGCAGGTCCCCTCTTCGTCGGTTATCGACAATCGGTTTCCGTCTCTGCTGACAGAAAATGACGCCTTCCCCCGCTGCGCTTTTTTTAAAACGGACGCCCCGAAACTCTCCAAAGCTTTCTTTAAAACGCCGTCATCGTCGCTGTCTATATATACCTCAACGCCCGAAAGATCGCGGAAGGCGCCCGCAATATACATTTCGTCTGTCCCGCGCGCTTTCAAAAGCTTCCTCGGCGCGCGCTTTTCGATATGAAAATGTTCGCCGCTGGTTATCGCTTTCTCTATCTTGCGGCGAACGTCCCTTGATATAGGAAGAGAGTCTTCTCCGAACGCCCTGATCACGACCGTATCTTCTTCCTTTTCTATCATGATCGACGCTTTCGCCTTGAACGCGGTCGCGCAAAACGACGCCGCCGCCGCATTTTTTGCATCCGCCGAAATACACTTTCCCCCTGACATTATCATCCCGGAAAATACGCAGAACGCGGCCGCCGCCGTCTCTGGGGCATCATATGCCGACACGACGCAGGATGATAAGGTTTTTCCAAGCGCCATGCCTAAACGATAAAGAAATTCAGGGGTAAGCTCATATCCCGTTTTTCCGTATATCGCGCCATCGTCGTCGAACCGCGCCGTTTTATGTTCTGCCCCCGGAAGGCTGTCGCAATATACGACATTGCCCTTATCTATCTCCTTTTCAGGCCAGATCACCGCGTTTTCAAGTATCGTCGCGCACTCTCCGACGACGCTTTTCGCGCCCGTTATCGATCCGTCAAAAAGCCTTGCCCCGTCCCTGACTTTCACGTCTTTGCAGACGATCGCACCGTGCAAATATGCGCGCGCCCCTATATCGGCGCCCGATACTATCGACCGCTCTATGAACGCTTCGCATCCTACGGTGCTGCCGTCTTCTATGACCGTATTAGGGCCGATAACGGCCCTGTTCCCGAATCTCACGTTTTCCCCTATATAACACGGCGGTATTATTTTAATATCTTCCGGGATACTGCTTTTGCTGTATACCCCGTCCATTATTCCCGGCGCTGGAAAAGAGATGCCGATCTTCCCTGAAAGGGCGTCGTGCGTGCATTTTAAATAGGCTCTCGCTTCACCCATGTCGCACCAGTACCCGGGGGTGTCAAATGCGCAGAGCTTCAAGCCTTTTTCCATAAGTTTCGGAAACAGGTCTCTGGAAAAATCGTAATTTTCCTCTTCAGGGATCTCGCGTAAAACGTCTGGTTTTATCACATATATCCCCGTGTTAACTTTATCCGACATTACCTGTTTCCAATCCGGCTTTTCAACAAACCCCTCTATTCTGCCGTCATTTGCCGACAAAACGATCCCGTACTCAAGCGGATCTTTATGCCTGCACGTTACGATCGTGACATCCGCGGCGTTTTCCTTATGCGCTTTTTCTGCTTGTTTCAGATCTATATCGCATACGGCGTCGCCGCTTATCACGACAAAATCCTCTTCACCTATGAATTTCTCGCACGCCTTGACGCTTCCTGCTGTGCCCATGGGCGCATCTTCGACAAAATATGTCATATTTACGCCCCATTTTTCTCCGTCTCCGAAATGATCAAAAACGGCCTCAGGCATATATTTAAGCGTCACCGCGATATCCTTGATCCCGTTTTTCAGAAGCAGCAGAACAATATGCTCAAGCACGGGCCTTCCGCAAAGCATCATCATCGGTTTCGGGCGTTCAAGAGTAAGCGGGCGAAGCCGCGCGCCCTCTCCGCCTGCCATTATAACTGCTTTCATTTTCTATCCCTGCCATTTGCGGTCATATTTTTTGTAAACGCGACACAAGATAAATTTATTATTTGTATATTTGATCGTCATTTATTCACAAAATTTGATCGGCCTTTAAAAATTGGCATTGACAAAAAATTTTTCTTTTTGTATAATCACACCATACTTCAAATTCAATGATGGAGAAGAGTTTTGCCCGAAAATTCCTTTCAGAGAGTCGCCGGCTGCTGTGAGGCGACAGGATGTGTCAATTCTCCCTCACTCCTGAGATTCTTCGCTGATTCTGATATGACTAGGCGATGACGTTTCGGCCGCGTTAAGGTTCCGGATTATGCAGGGCCTCCCGCGTTCTTTGCGGGGTAAGCCTGTAATACGGGTAAAGGCAGTCTTTTAAAATATAGGCTGCGTACAAGGGTGGTACCGCGATGTTCAGTCGCCCCTTGAAGCTAATGCTTCAAGGGGCGTTTTTTATTATCACAGCGAGTGTTTTGCCTCCCCTGCCCGAACTTTTTGATACGGAGGAAAGATCTCGATGGAAAATAAGAAATTTATCACAAAAACCGTTGGACAGATCATGGACGAGATGGCGCTGCGCTTTCCAAACAGGGACGCCGTCGTATATCCAGACAGAGGGCTGCGCTTTACTTATCGCGAATTCAACGATGAGTGCAGCAAAGTCGCCAAGGGTTTTCTTAAAATGGGGATAAAGCGCGGCGACCACGTGGCGATATGGGCGACAAATTATCCGGAATGGCTAATGTGCCTTTTTGCCGCGGCAAAGATCGGCGCGGTTCTTGTGACGGTCAACACAAATTATAAGATCTTCGAGCTCGAATATCTGCTTCATCAAAGCGATACACGCGCGCTGTTCTTCATGCGTTCTTTTAAAGACACGAATTACGTTCAGATCGTAAACAGCCTCATCCCCGAGATAAAGAGGAATTCCTCGTCGGTCGGGATAAAAAGCAAGCGCCTTCCGCATCTTAAAGACATCGTGTTTATCCCGGGAGTCAGAGATAAAGACGAAAAGATCCCCGACAACATGACGAGCTGGGACGACATCGTCAAAGCCGGCGAAAGCGTTTCCGATGAGGAACTTTCGGCCGCCGAGGCTTTGTGCGATCCGTCTGACACGATAAATATGCAGTACACCTCGGGAACGACCGGCTTTCCGAAAGGGGTCATGCTGACGCATACAAACATCCTGAACAACGGATTTTCCATCGGTGAATGCATGAAATTTACCGAAAATGACAGGCTTTGCATCCCGGTCCCGTTTTTCCACTGCTTCGGGCTTGTGCTTGCGGTCATGGCATGTCTGACGCACGGGTGCGCCATGGTCCCGGTCGAGCATTTCAGCCCCGTTCCCGTTATGAGCGCGATACAAAATGAAAAATGCACCGCTGTGCACGGGGTGCCTACGATGTTTATATTCATGCTTGAACATCCAGACTTTGCCAAATACGATTTTTCATCTCTGAGGACGGGGATAATGGCTGGCTCTCCGTGTCCGACGCCGGTCATGCGCGAAGTTATCGATAAGATGAACATGCGCGAAATAACGATCGCCTACGGCCTTACAGAATCGTCGCCGGTCATGACGCAGACATGCACCGACGACAGCATCGAAAGGCGCGTCGAGACAGTCGGAAAGCCTCTCCCATGGGTCGAGGTCAAGGTGGTAGACCCCGATACCGGAAAAGACCTTCCCGTTAACATCCCGGGCGAGATATGCTGCCGCGGGTACAACGTGATGAAGGGCTATTATAAAATGCCGGCTGAAACGGCCGCCGCGATAGATAAAGACGGATTTCTTCATTCGGGCGATCTCGGCACCGTCGATGAAGATGGGTATTTCCGCATAACCGGCCGCATAAAGGATATGATCATCCGCGGCGGCGAGAACATTTATCCAAAGGAGATAGAAGAGCTTATATACACCCATCCCAGCGTCAAAGATGTGCAGGTCGTCGGAGTCCCTTCCGAAAAATACGGCGAAGAAATAATGGCGTATATAATCCCGCGTGAAAAAGGCGCCGTCTCCGAGAACGATATCCGCGATTTTGTTTCTGCAAATATGGCAAGGCACAAAGTGCCGAGCTTCGTGCGTTTTGTCGATGCGTTCCCGATGACGGCATCCGGGAAAATACAAAAATACAAGCTTCGCCATATGGCAGCCTCCTTCATTCCCGCAATTATATGATCTTCTCTGTTCGTACACGGTTCTGCCGTTTGCGATATGCCTCCAGATCTGCATGGGGATGTTTTTCACACACTCTCTCGTAACTCTCCTACTTTACCTCTTCCCCATGCAGTTCTGCCGCCTTGTCAAAAGCCGCGTTATTTTTAGCGCGGCTTTTTTTGGATATTTTTGATCTTTTCGATCAAAAATAATGCCAAAGGGGGTTTTGTAAATTGAAAAAGCGATCAATGATACGCGTCGTAAGCCTGTCGCTTGCAGCGGCGGTCGTATCTCTCGGATTTTTTATTGCAAGCAGAATAGAAGCCGAAAGCTACAAAAAATATATAGAATATTCTAATCAACGGGCTCTCTCTGATCTCGCGTCGAGCATCACAAATATAGATTCGGCGCTTCAGAAAAGTCTTTATTCAAATTCTCCTGCATATCTGTCCTCGGTCTCCGCCGAAATATGGCGCGAATCCGCATCCGCGAAAGCGTCTCTTGCGCAGCTTCCTCTGGCGGATGCGCACCTCGATAAAATACAGAAATTCATCTCGCAGGCCGGCGAATACGCATACGCGATCTCAAAAAAGACATATAAAGACTCTTCATTAGACGATTCGTCGAGACAAAATCTCGCATCTTTGTCTGAAAACGCCTCTGCGCTTGCACAGAATATCAACAATATCAAATCAATGCTTGATGACGGCCGGGCGACATTCGACGATATTATAAAATCACAGAACATCAAAAACGAAGCGGCCTCAAATTCTTCAAATACGGCAAGCTTTTCCTCTCTTGAAGAGGATTTCAAGGGATACGCGACGCTTATATACGACGGGCCTTTTTCCGATCATTTGGAAAAGCAGGCCCCGCTGTTTCTCGCGGAAAAGACTGATATCTCAGAAGAAGCCGCGCTGAAGATTGCCGCCGATTTTCTCGATATCGCGGAAAGCGACCTATCTTTCGGCGGGGAGAGTGCCGGAAAGATCCCGTCATACTTTTTTCACGGTGGAAACGATGATTCACAAATATATATAGAGCTTTCAAAGGCCGGCGGCATCGTGTTCAACATGTCGCGATCAGGCGCAATAGAAGGCGAAAATCTCACGCCTCAAAAAGCCGTCGACAAAGCCAGGGCTTTTCTCGCAGGGCAAGGCTTCGGCGATATGAAGGAAAGCTATTATACCAAGGTTGGAAATGCTCTCATAATAAATTTTACGGCAGTGCAGGACAATGTCACCCTGTATCCCGATCTTGTCAAGGTCGGCATCTCGCTCGGGGACGGGTCGATCCGCGCTTTTGAGGCGCGCGGATATCTTATGAGCCACCGAACGCGAACGGGTCTCAAGCCGTCTCAAAGCATATCTGACGCAAAAAGCAGGCTGAGCCCTGATCTGACCGTTCTTTCAGAAGGGCTGGCGCTTATCCCGTCTAAGGGAAAAAACGAGGTTCTGTGTTTTGAATTTATATGTGAAGACAAACAGAAGAGGCACCTTATCGTCTATGTAAATGCGCAGACCGGAGACGAGGAAGACATCCTGATCTTGATCGAAAGTGAAAACGGGACGCTGACGGTTTGACATCTGAAAAGCCGCTGAAAAATTTTCAGCGGCTTTTTTCATAATCTTTATCTTCAAATCATACATACCAGTATTGAGAATGTCTTTGCGTCTCGCGCCTTATTTTTGCCGAAGGGAAGGAAAGAGTTGTTTCTTGTTTTAAATGTCGGAAAAAGGCGTCTTTTCGCCTTTATTCTTGTGTTGTGCACATTTTGCATTTTAAGAGTCTTGGTGTTTTCCGCGAATGTTTTAAACGGCGCCGCCGCGCTGAATCCGCATATTGACGACGGCGTGTTTGTCCCAATAATAATGTACCACAGCATCCTTCATGATCCGAACCGTGCCGGGAAATACGTGATCTCTCCCGAGGTTTTGGAAAGCGATATGCTTTATCTTAAAAACAACGGATATACCTCGATCGTGGTAGGGGATCTTATAAAATATGTGGAATCGGATGTCCCTCTTCCGGAAAAACCCGTGCTGCTGACATTTGACGACGGATATCTGAACAACCTTACTTATCTTCTTCCTCTTCTTGAAAAACACGACATGCGCGCATGCGTCGCGGTGGTCGGGGCTTTCACGGAAAAATTTTCACGGGAACAGGATCACAATCCCAATTATTCCTATATGTCATGGGATGATATAAAAGCGATCACAGCGTCGGGGCGCGTCGAAATAGAAAACCATTCATACGGAATGCATGAAGAAAAAAGCCGCAAAGGCAGTATGAAAAGATCCGGCGAAACATTGTCCGAATACCAAGAGGCCCTTTTTAACGATCTTACAAAGCTGCAGACCGCCCTTTCAGATAACTGCGGGATAACGCCCTGCGCATTCGTATATCCGTATGGAGAGATAAGTGCCGAATCGGTCGACGTCCTGAAAGCGATAGGATTTAAAGCGTCCTTCGGGTGCAGGGAAATACCAAACTATATAAGCAAAGACCCCGATTCCCTCTTTTCTCTGGGGCGATACAACAGGCCGAGCGGCATATCGACCGAAAAATTTATGGATAAAGCGCTTAAAAAATAAAAGAAAAAGCCGGGATTTCCCCGGCTTTTTCTTTTATTAATCATCATTTCCGATCTTGATCGTTTTTTCGTATACCGTATGGCGATTTTCGCTTTCTTTTCTTTGAAAGCCGGCGTTCTCATAAAATCCGGCAGCGTTTTCATTCGTATCTGACACGTTCGCATATATCCTGTCAAGTCCCATCTCGCGATATACGCTGACCGCCTGCCCTATAAGCTGCGTACCGAGGCCGATACCGCGGTATTCGTTTTTAAGACAAAGCATGCGTATTAGGCCGCTTCCCTTTCTCGCGCCGTTTTTCGGATCTAAGAACACAAGCCCGACTATTTCATCGCTTAAATTCGCGAATGTAACGGCGCGGGCGTTTTCATAAGAGGCCTCTCCTATCTGACGCATGAAAACAGCCTTGTCAAAACCATCGTCGGACCCGTAGGCGCTTTCATAAAATGACCGCCCGAACTCCTCAAGCATCTTTTCGTCTTTATAAAGGTCGACTTTTCTGAACCACGTGTTAAAATCCTGTGCTGCCGCGCCGCGAGGCCTCCACCATTTTTGCTTGCCGAGGGTGCTGCTCTCTTCACTTAAATGCGAGTTGTCGTTTCTGAATACTACGTTCATGCTGCCATCTTTCAAGACCTCTACAAGGCTTACCGCCGTGTTGTCGCACCAGCCGACCTCTTTGATCTTTTCAAGCGGCCACGAAAGCGCTTTGCAAAGGAAAAGTCTCATGGCCATCCCGTGTGAGACGACCACCGCCGCGTCATCGCCGATCTGAGACGCTATGTCTTTTATCGCAGACGTCATCCTGTCTATTACCTCTTGTGACGTTTCGCCGCCCATAAAATCGCATTCCCACGGCCTTTTCTCCCATATCTCAAAGCCCTCGGCATACTCCCTCGGAAGCAGTCCCCAGGGAAGATCTTCCCATTCTCCCATGGCGATCTCGCGTATATCCCTGCGATATATAAGGGGAAGGCCGTGCTCTCTTGCGATCGCTACGGCCGTGTGCCGCGCCCTCTTTAAATCGCTTGTATATACCGCCTTTATCGGAATATCCTTAAACCTTTTCGCTACCGCCGCGATCTGCGCCTCGGCGCGCGGGGTGTTGAGACTGTCATACTGCCCGTGGCATCGCCTGTATACGTTTCCCTCGGCCTCTGCGTGTCTCAATAAATATATTTTTCCCATTTGAAAACCTCTGAATTGTGCCCGCGTCAGCAGATGACCGATCCGCAAATATCCCTGACCGACGCGATACGCCTTTCTTCCAAATAATTCTTTATCCCAGATATGATGTTAACAGGAGCCATCGGGTCGACTATACAAGCCGTGCCGACCGCCACAGCCGACGCCCCCGCCATCATCATCTCAACGGCGTCGCTTCCCGTCATTATGCCGCCCATTCCTATCACCGGGATGCTGACAGCGCGCGACGTCTCAAATACCATCCTCACCGCGACCGGAAATACCGCCGGCCCCGAAAGACCGCCCGTTTTCATCGCAAGTATGGGTTTTCTCCTGTTTATGTCTATGCGCATCCCCGTTATCGTATTGATCAGAGACACCGCGTCCGCGCCCGCTGATTCGACCGCCTTTGCTATCTCGGTTATGTCGGTGACGTTCGGCGACAGCTTTACGATGACCGGCTTTGACGTCGACTTTCTCGCGCATGCCGCGACATTTGCCGCTGATGCAGCGGACGTTCCGAACGCGAGGCCCCCCTCTTTTACATTCGGGCAGGAGATGTTCAACTCTATCATATCCACACCCGTATCGTCGAGCATCGCGGCCATTTCCCCGTATTCCTCAACGGTATTCCCAGATATATTCGCGATCGTCACAGTGTCGAATGTCTTTAAAAAAGGCAGCTCGTTTTTTATAAAGCTTTCTATCCCGGGATTCTGCAGTCCGACGCTGTTTAATATCCCCATCGGCGTCTCCGCTATCCTCGGCGGGGGATTCCCCTCTCGCGGATGCCTTGTAAGGCCTTTTACGCAGATCGCGCCAAGGCTCGATATATCGTAAAATTCACTGTATTCATGCCCGAAGCCAAATGTTCCGGATGCGGCTATAACGGGATTTTTCAACGTGACCCCCGCTATTTTAACGCTCATATCCAAAGGCGGCTTATTCATCAAAAACGACCTCCCTCGCGTCGAATACCGGCCCGTCCTTGCACACGTGAAGGTTTTTTTCCGCGCCGTCTCTTTTTACCCTGCACGCGCATACAAGGCACGCCCCAACGCCGCAGCCCATGCGCTCTTCCATTGAGATCATGCATTTTATCCCTCTTGAAATGCAGCTTTCAGAGACCGCCATCAGCATCATTTTTGGTCCGCACGCGTAAACGCACGATATGTTTTTGCGCGCGTCAAGCGTTTTTTCAAGAAGGCCCGTTACAAAACCCATCTCTCCGACGCTGCCGTCCTCGGTCGTAATCAAAACCTTCGCGCCGCTTTCCTTGAAATCATTTTCCAGCATGACGCGTTCTCCCGAACGGAAACCCAAAAGCACGATCTTTTCGCCCTTTGCCTTTTTTGCGGCATAAAGGAGCGGCGGCACGCCTATCCCCCCGCCGACAAACAGCACCTCTCCCGCTTCTTCAAGCGGAAATCCGTTGCCGAGAGGGCCCAGAACGTCAATTTTCTCGCCTGCTTTCCTTCTTGAGAGATATTCCGTTCCCTTTCCTCTTACTTCGAACACTATCCGTATCGTCTTGTCGTCCGCGTCGCATATGCTTATAGGCCGCCGAAGAAGGTTCTCTTCTCCGCATTTTATATGAACGAACTGCCCCGGGACCGCCTTCTCCGCGATCTCAGAAGCGTCTATCCGCATATCGTACGCGTTTCCCTTAAGTTTATTTATCGAAACTATTGTCGCTTCCATAAAAATGCCCCCTTGTACACGTGAAAAATCGACCGCCGCATCGCGTCAAAGAACAGACATTATCTCATCGCGCATGCGCACAGCTTCTTTTCGCGCGGCATCCATGTAATCTTCCCCGTTTTTATCGGTTTTCTTCCATGCGCACATTATCGCGCGCGACGAGTTGACGATCGCGCCCATGCCGTTTTTATCAAACGCGTTTTTTATATCTGAGGCGCTCGCCCCCTGCGCCCCGTACCCCGGGACGAGGAAATATGCGTTTGGTAAAAGCGCGCGCAAGCGTTTTTGCTCTTCCGGATATGTCGCGCCGACAACGGCGCCCACTTCGCTGTATCCGCACGGCGTCATAAGGTCTTTCGACCATTCGTTCATCATCTCGGCGACGCGCTCATAAAGCGGTTTTCCTTCCATGTCGCGGTTCTGGAACTCTCCGGATGATTTATTAGACGTTTTTACAAGCACAAATATACTTTTCCCCAGCCCTTTGCAGATTTTCAAAAACGGCTCTATCCCGTCTGTTCCGAGATATGCGTTCACGGTCGCGCTGTCTGCGCCGTATGGCGCAATCTTTTCCCCTTCTATCTCCGTATACCCGAGATAGGCCGCGGCATAAGCCTCGGCTGTGGACCCTATGTCGTTCCTCTTAACGTCTGCGATAACGTAAAGGCCCTTTCCCTTCGCGTAATCGATGGTGTCTTTAAAAACCGCCGCGCCAGAGGGCCCCAGCATCTCATAATACGCGGACTGCGGCTTTACCGCCGGAACGACGTCGCAAAGCGCGTCTATAAGCCCGCAGTTGAACTCGAAAATGCTCGCCGCGGCGGCCTTGGCCGTCTTCCCGAACTGTTTGAAATTTTTCTCTTTTATGTGCTTTGGCACATAGTCGAGCTTCGGATCAAGCCCCGCCACCGTAGGGTTGTTTTTTTCCTTTATCTTTTTTGTCAAAACGTCTATCGACATGTTTTTACCTCTTCCTTATTTTTTTTACAAGCTCGCCGTTCTCGACGACCATCTCTCCTGAGATTATCGTATGCACAACCTTCCCGCGAAGCTTCTTCGCGTCAAACGGGGTGTTTTTCCCCTTTGATGTGAATTTGCTGGTGTCGACTTCCCAAACCTTTTGAGGGTCGAATATCGTAACATCCGCATCCGCCCCGATGGCAAGCGTCCCCTTGTCGATCTTGAGCACGCCCGCAGGGCCGACCGTCATCTTCTTTATTATATCCGAAAGCGAAAGGCAATCCTGCTTTTCAAGCGCCGTTATCGCGGCTGCAAGCGCCGTTTCAAATCCAGATATGCCGTTCGGCGCTTTCTGGACGGTCGTCCTCTTTTCGTCCATGCTGTGCGGCGCATGATCCGTCGCTATTACCTCGATCGTGCCGTCGCAAAGTCCGTCGATGACCGCCTTGACGTCATCCTTCGTTCTCAAAGGCGGGCTCACTTTTGCAAACGGACCGTATGTCTTAAGCTCGTCTTCCGTCATGGAAAAATGATGCGGAGTTGCCTCTCCCGTTGCGGAAAGCCCCAGTATTTTTGAAAGGCGCACAAGATTTACCGCCCACTGCGTGCTTATGTGCGCTATATGTATCGGCGCCGACACAGATTTTGCCAGCATCAGCTCTCTCGCGACGGCCACATCCTCCGCTGCGTTTGGTATCCCCGGTATATCCGAATTTTCCGCGAGGGCGCCCGCATTCATCGCGCCGTTTTTTGCGATCGTCATATCTTCACAATGCGAAATTATCGGAAGCCCCGCCTCTTTCGCTTCTTTTATCGCTTCCATCATAACCCCGGCCGACTGGACGTATCTGCCGTCATCAGAAATCGCCGCCGCGCCCGCCTTTTTCAGGGCTTTGTAATCGGTCAGTTCTTCCCCTGAAAGGCCCTTCGTCGCGGCGACTATCGGAAGGACGTTTACCCGCGCCTTTTCTTTTATAAGCTTTTTCAGATTTTCAAGATTTTCAACGCTGTCGATCACCGGATCTGTGTTCGCCATGCATGCGACCGTCGTAAACCCTCCGAGAGCGGCGGCGGACGTTCCGCTTTCTATATCCTCTTTATATTCAAAACCGGGCTCTCTCAAATGGCAGTGCATGTCTATAAGCCCCGGACACGCCACAAGATTCGACGCGTCGATTATTTTAACGTCGTCCGTCGTCGACGGTTTTATATTTTGAGATATTTTGAAAATCTTCCCGTCTTTTATATAAATATCCGCCGTCTCATCGCGCCCGCACGCCGGATCGATAACACGTGCACTTTTTATCAGTATCCCCATTTTTTGTCCCCCTCGTTTTGTGTTTTTCGAGAAAATTTAAAAAAGATCAGACTCTTTCTATTTTATCTATTATAATGTAAACCTCAATATATGTAAATCGAAAAGGCCGAAGATTATTTTTGCAAATTTTTATAAAGATATTCAAGGACAATATTTTCAGCAATGCATTAAACTGTCTGACATGTTTATTAAAAATGCGCACATACTATTTTCGAATTCAAAATTGGAGGGTTTTATATGAAAATGGGGACTTTCATGTCCGGCATGGCGACCGGGTTCGTCGCCGGAAACGTCGTTGCCATGATGGGTAATATGATGAGTACGCCGAAAGGCCGCCGCCGCGCCAAAAATGTATCGGCAAAGGCTATTCACGCGATCGGCGATATCGTCGACAATATCCAGTCCACCTTTGATTGAGGTGCGGGGTCGAAATACCGACCCCGTATTTTTTATCGTTTCAAATAAAAATGTTGATTTTTCAAACAAGCTGTGATATTCTAATATGGCTTCCAAAAAAGCGATTTCATTTGCGCCGCTAGCTCAGCTGGATAGAGCGTCTGGCTACGGACCAGAAGGTCAGGGATTCGAATTCTCTGCGGCGCGCCAAGGGATGGCGTCGGCAACAGCCGGCGTCTTCTTTTTTTGCTGTTTTTTGCCGCTATCTTTTGTGTGCGCGATATAGCGATATATTATCATTATACGGTGTCCTCCGTTTTCATGTTGTTTGCAAATAAAAAAACCGCCGTGATCCGCGCGGCGGTTTTTGTTTATTCCTTTTCGAGAAAATACGTCGCCTCCATATCGGCCGTGCTCAGCGCGAACGCCAATGGAAACATGGAAAATGCGCTGCCTATGTTTCTTTTGTCTTCCTCTCCGGAAAAGCCCATATGATAGCGTATCGCGAAGGCCTCCTCCCTAGTCAGCTTCATAAATCCAGATATTATGTAAACCGACTTTTCCCCGTGCCCATAAGGCATCCTGTCGTCATATTCGTATGTCGGCACCTTCTGCCAGACGCCGTTGTCGTCTTTTACGTTTCTGAAGCCTTTTTTATAGCAGTTCGCCTTGCAGACGTCATGCAAAAGGGCGACGATCGCGACAGACTCGCTTTCATATGAGAGCCTGTACTGATCTTTGACCCTGTCTCTATCAAGATACGCCTTTAGGCACTCATATACATTGACGCTGTGAACGCACAGCCCCCCTTTAAATGCGCAGTGATACCTCGCACTTGCAGGAGATGAGAAAAAATCCGATTTGTTTTCAAGATAATCCAAAAGCGCGTCGGCACCTTCCCTTTTTATTTCCCTCTTATAGATCTTTAAAAATTCTTCTTTCCTGTCCATGATCTTTCTCCGATTCAATCAATATTTTGGAATACTTCCGCTGCGCCTTCGGTCATGTGCATCTCGCCGTTTTCTTTGACCCATATCGCATCCGCAGAATATGTCGTTTTTATAAGGTCCCGGCCGTCCTCCTCTGGCATTATGAAAAGGGCCGTCGACAATATGTCCGCGTCAAACGAATCCTCGCATAAAATGCTTACCGAACGATTTCCTCTCGCCGGCATGCCTGTCTTCGGGTCGATTATATGATGATATCTAATCCCGCCCATATCGTAATACCTTTGATAATCCCCGCTTGTTACGACCGAGACTTCCGCTGAACAGACCATGCCGAGGATGCCGCCTTCGTCAAAAGGACTCTGTATACCTATGTTCCATGCGCTTCTTCCTGAGGGCGCCCTTCCCGCTTTCACATTTCCGCCGGCCGCGATGACATACATGTATATTCCCTGATCTTCAAGCGCATCCGCGACCTTTTCCGCAGCGTATCCTTTTGCGATCGCCCCGACGTCTATCATCATGCCGGCCTTTAAAAGCCTGACCGTGCCGTTTTCCTCATCTATCTCTATCCCGTTTATATCGCAAAGCGCCGCGGCTTCGGATATTTCTTTTTCTGTCGGGACAGCCAAAGCACCATATCCCTCATTCGCTTTGTCTCTGTATCTTTTCCAAAGCCCTGTCAGGGGGCCTATCGAAATGTCCACGGCGCCGCCCGTCTTATAATACGCGTCCTTTCCTTTCGACAGGAGGGATATTATGTCGCCTGCGACTTCTATCCCGCCCCCTCCTGCTTTATCGTTTATGGTTTTAAGATTATTCATGCCCTCATATTCGTTATATATATCGAACATCTCATGGTACATCATAAATTTGTCATGACATAGCGACGAAACGCTTTCATATTGCGCGTCATCATCAAGCCCGTACAATGTGACCGTTATCACAGTGTCAAAACAGTCAAAAAATTCATACTGACGTTTTTCTCGGTTTTCATCCGGCGCCCTGCATCCGCAGAGCGTCAGCGACAGCACCGCGAATAGAACGGCAATTGTTTTGAATATTTTCATGGCGCCCCCATTATGATAAAATAATTAAAAACATTTTTCTCGGTTTTAAAGGAGCTTTACTATGTGTCCGAAGATAGGAGATATTTTGATATTGATCGCCGTTCTTCTTATCGGAGGGGCCGCATTTTTTGCGTCTTTCGGCGCTTCATCACAAGATATCTCCGCCGTTATATATGTAGACGGCGTCAAAAAACACAAGGTGTCATTGTCGGGGCTTGAAATGCCGATATCGATAACGGTCTCGGAAAACGGGTTTGAAAACACCGTTATTTTTGAAAACCGCCGCGCGCGCGTCGAAAGCGCGACGTGCCCCGATAAAACGTGCGTTCACAGCGGCTGGCTTACAAAGCCGGGGCAAAGCGCCGTATGCCTTAAAACGCGCATGATCCTTAGAATAGAATCCGAAAGCGGCGACCTTTTGGACGCCGTATCCGGATAACGGCAATCGGGAAGGGGGGCGGCGTCATGTCTTCATCTTCAAAAATTCGGAAAATAACGGTCTGCGCCGTCCTTGTCGCAGCGGCGATCGTCCTGTCCGCAGTCGAGCGGACTATCCCGCTGAGCCTTGTCGTGCCGCTTCCGGGGATAAAGCTCGGCCTTGCGAATATCGTCACGATGTTCGCGCTGTTTTATCTGGGGTTCCCCGCCGCTTTTGCGATACTTCTCTGCCGGATCGGCATCATGTTTCTAATAACGGGCAACGCCACATCGTTCTTTCTCTCCCTGTCCGGCGGGGTTTTATCTATTCTTGCGATGCGGTTTTCCCTTCTCGGTTTCGGGCGCCGCTTGTCTATACTTGGCGTCAGCGTCGCAGGCGCCGCGGCGCACAATATCGGCCAGCTTTTGGCGTGCTCGCTCATCTTAAAAAGCGTTTTCGCATTAAGCTATACCCCGGTGCTTATGCTGTCGTCAGTCGCAACCGGTGCGATCACCGCGATATGCGCATTCTACCTTTTCCGCGCGGTCGATTCATCGCACGCACTTCCCGTCACTTCTCTTTACCGGTAAAATGCCGACTTCCGAATCCGTTCGGTATAAGCTCTGAAAGCTTATATGTCTTTGCATCGCCGTTTTTCTTCGCGCATATAACTTCCATATCTTCCCCGAATTCGAGAAGCATCTGCCGGCATATCCCGCACGGCATGCAAAAATCATCTCCGTTGGATATAACCGCTATTTTGACAAATCTTTTCGCGTTCCCCAGTACCGCGGCGCAAGCGGCGGCCCTTTCCGCGCAGACACAGGCCCCGTAAGACGCGGATTCAACATTGCAGCCGCAAAATACCCGGCCGTTGTCTGCAAGTATCGCGGCGCCCACTGAAAAATGCGAGTACGGCGCATACGCCATATCCCGCGCCTTTTTCGCTTCATTTATAAGCTCTTTATCCGTCATGGTATATCACAGCCTTATATTTTATACATTGTTTTTTCGTATAATACATTTTATCAAAAAATTTTATCGATCACAATCAAAAAAGCGAAAGGGCGCCGCCCTTTCGCTTTTGATTTTTATGCTTTTTATTCGTCTTCCCCGCACTCTCCGCAGGTGCAGCAGTCTCCTGTGCAGCCGCCGAAATCATCCTCCAAAAGGCTGACGTCAAGCTCAAGATCCTCTCCACAGGCAGGGCACGCGATCTTGCCCTCATCCAAAACGCCTTCGTCAATATATATCTTCTCGCCGCAGGAAGGGCACGTCACCTCATACATATCTTCTTCGATATCGTCGTCGTCTTCGTCCTCTTCGTCTCCGTAGAAGTCATCCTCCAGCGCCCCGAGATCCTCATCGATCTCGTCAAGTTCTTCGTAAATATCGTCAACTTCCTCGCAAAGACCCTCTGTCACATCGTCAAGATCGGATATCGACAGCGCGACCTCGTCCAGCACGTCGATTATCGCCGAGAACATTTTCCCCTCTTTGGAATCTTCGTCGATCTCAAGCCCCTGTGCAAGCCCTTTGAGATACGCAACTTTTTCAGTAATGGTCATTTTAAAGCCCTCCTTTTCCAAATATGATGCCCGGAAAACAATCCTGTTATCCCTTTGACCTTTCAAGGTATTCTCCCGTTCTCGTGTCTATCCTTATCTTCTCGCCCTGGTCGATAAACAGCGGAACCTTGACCACAGCGCCCGTTTCAAGCGTTGCGGGCTTCAGTGTGTTTGTCGCCGTGTCGCCTTTAAAGCCGGGGTCGGTCTCGATGATCTCAAGATCGACAAAGAACGGCGGCTCTATCCCGAAAACATTCCCTTTGTACGAAAGAACCTTGACCGTCATATCTTCTTTAACGAACTTAAAGCTGTCAGAAAGGGCATCCGCATTTATCGGAAGCTGCTCATACGTTTCAAGATCCATGAAATAGTAGAGGTCCCCATCCCTGTACAGATACTGCATGTCGCGCCTGTCGACATACGCAGGCGGATATTTATCTGTCGGGTTGAATGTGCGTTCTACCACAGCGCCCGTTATGACGTTTTTAAGCTTTGTGCGGACAAACGCCGCGCCTTTTCCGGGCTTTACATGCTGAAATTCGACAACCTGAAGGACCTGCCCGTCCATTTCAAAAGTGACGCCGTTCCTAAATTCACCAGCAGAAATCATAAAAAACCTCCGTAAGATTTAAAACATTATATTTCCATAGTATTTTACACGAATATGAATATTTTGGCAAGCATTATCGCAACATATATATCCTTCTCCGCGACTTTATCGTCATATAACGAGAAGCGTTTTGGGCATGCTGTTGAAATTTCTGTATCCATCTTCCGTCACAAGCAGAAGATCTTCTATCCTTATACCGAACTCTCCCTCGAAATATACCCCCGGTTCCGCCGACACGACGTCGCCTTTTTTAAGCACATGCTTTGATACAGGCGACAGCGTCGGCAGCTCGTGCACCTCGATCCCGACTCCGTGACCGAATCCGTGACCGAAAGCGCCTTTATATCCCGCATCGTCTATTATTTTCCTTGCGGCGAGATCCGCGCTTGACGCGCTTTCTCCGGCGCGTATCTTTTTCATGCCCGCAATCTGTGCCAAAAGCACCGTCTCATAAGCTCTCTCCATTTTATCCGTGACTTTTCCGACGGCCACCGTCCTCGTCATGTCCGAACACATCCCTCGACAGACGCACCCTATGTCTATCGTGACGAATTCTCCGGTCTTTATCTCCTTATCAGAGGGCGTTCCGTGCGGCATGGCGCCGTTTTTCCCTGATACGACGATCGGCGGGAAAGACAGGCCGTCCGCCCCGAATTTGTACATCCTGTATATTATCTCCGCGCACAGCTCTTTTTCCGTCATGCCCGGTTTTAAGATCGTCAGCGCGTCGCAAAGAGCCTTTTCCGCTATATCAGACGCCTTCTCGATAAGCTTTACATCCTCGCCGGTCTTTTCCCTGCGAAGTTCACAAAGCCTGTCACCCATAGGAAGCAGCTCTGCCTTAAGCTTTTCCTGCCATTTTTTGAACGCCGACACAGTTAAAAACGCGTCTTCATATCCAAGCGTCTTTATTCCGTCTTCCTCTATGACCTGGTTTATAAGGTCGGCGTATGCTCTGCCGGCGCCTGTCATCGCGACGCTAAACCCGGCAGCGCTTTTTTTTGCAGCCTCGATATACCTGAAATCTGTAAAGAAACAGGCGCGTTTTTTCGTTATGATTGCGGCGCCGTCGGATGAATTAAAGCCGGTCGCAAATCTGCGCCCGGTTTCCGACAATATAAGCACAGCGTCCATATCGCAAAATTCAGTTCTTATCCTATCCGCTGTCATTTTCTTTTCATCCCGCATCTTTCAATATGATCTGCCGCCGCCATCAGCGCAAGCTGATATCCATACTCGCCGCATCCGCATATGCACCCCGTGCAGACCGGAGATATGACCGATGTCCTTCTAAACTCCTCTCTCGAATATATATTCGAGATGTGCACCTCAAAGCACGGGATATCTATCGCCTCGATACAATCCCTTATCGCGATGCTGTAATGGGAATACGCGCCCGCATTTATGATCACAGCGTCATATTCTTTGGAAGCTTGCTGCAGCGCGTCTATGATCGCGCCCTCGCTGTTTGACTGAAAAAAATCGCAGGATATCCCTAAGCTATCCGCCTTCTTTTCTATGTCCGCATTTATATCTGAAAGCATGCGGCGCCCGTATATATCAGGATCCCTTTTCCCGAGAAGGTTCAGATTCGGACCGTTCACAAAAAGCATGCGCATTCTCATTTTTCTGCCGCCTTTTTATAAATTTCAAACAGTTTTACCGCGTCTTCCGCCTGCGTGCCCGCAGATTCGCAGATGATCGTCGGCGTGTATCCGCGTTTTGCTATTATCTCGGCCGCGTATTCAAATTCCGGACCGAATGTTTTATCGTCAAGCGTCAGATGGCGCACCTCGCCCCCGGCCGAATACTCTATCTTCGAAAAATGACTGTGGATGGATGCCGCCCTGTCTCTTCCGAGCACGTTTTCGACCGCGTCAAATATCGCTTTGAAATCCTCTTCTTCGCGAAGGCCGCCGTGCGTCCGCGCGTTCAAATGCCCGAAGTCTATGCACGGTATAAGCCGCTCGTCGATCGTGCACACCTCAAGCGTCTCCTCAAGCGTGCCGAGCACGTTTATCTTGCCCATCGTTTCAACACATATGCGTTTATCCTGAAAGCCGCGACTATCCATTGCCGAAAGCGCTTTTTTCAAGGTGTTCTTTGTGTTCGCCATGGCTTCTTCCCTTGTCATCTTGGAGACCCCGCCAAGATGCACGACGATGCGCTCGGCATCCATGCTTTTCGCGACCTCGCAGCATTGGATGATATAGTTTATGTTCTTTTCCACTCTCTCTTCTTCTCCGCTTGAAAGGTTTATAAAATAAGGCGAGTGGATCGACATAGTGATGCCGTTTTCCTTCGCGGCATTTCCTATCCTCAGGGCTTTGTCTTCTTTTATATTAACGCCTCTTCCGCATTGATATTCGTATGCGTTAAGCCCCATTCCGGCAAGCCATGCCGGCGCGTCTTCCGATGAAGAAAACCCCGCGCTGGTGAATGACAGTGAATTCCCGGCAGGGCCAAATTTTATTTCCATAACGTCATTATCGCCTTCCAGATCAATTTTTTGGTTTGATAAACGGACGTTCAAAAAAGAGCCTTATATTTACTATCAGTCCCTTGTCCATCGTGCCGACGAACACCGTCTTCATGCCCATGCGGTTCCCGCCGAGAACGTCCGTAAATATCTGATCCCCTATCACCGCGATTTTATCGCATGACATCCCGAGTATTTTCTGCGCCGTCAAAAACGCTTTTTTAAACGGCTTGCCTGCAAAGTGTATATATTCTATCCCGAGATCGCGGCAAAAACGCGACACGCGTTTAAAGCTTCTGTTATTTGACAGCGCCATGACCGATATGCCGCTTTCCTTGATCGCATGCAGCCACGCCGTCGTCTTCTCGGGCGGGTCCGGCTGGTTCTTTCTCGCCAGAGTCCCGTCTATATCGACAACGATCGCATCAACGCCCCAGGACCGCACATCCTCAGGTCGTATATCGTATACATTTCCATATACAATATCAGGTGTCAACATTTTCATCTGAGCCCCCGTAATTTTGCCATCTATACGCGAATATATTCATAGCAGGATTATATAATTTTATCACAAAGCTATGCGCGTAAACAAGAGGTGCAGAACAAAATGAATAAAAATCTGAACGTTTTTATCGCTTCCGGACCTGAAGACTACAAAGCCGTATCTTCCAAGGGATTTCCTTTTGCATGCATGGGGTACCGTCTGCTTGACAGCGGCGTCATAATCCATAGGGCCGTTCCGGAAAAGCTGCGCGGGTGCGTCATGGTGATAGACGACGCGGAGCTTGCCAATATATCGGATGAATTAAAAAGCAAGATCGCCGGCGTTATTTTTTCCGAGGCCGTGCGAAGATCCTTTTCCGGCGTGCTGCTCGATTTTGAAAAGGACGAAAGCCGCCCTGTCGCGGAGAGCATTGTAAAACTCCTGTCTTCGCAAAATATCCCCGTTTGCATCCCTGCAAAATTTTCCGCGCTCTCGAACGACGCGCGCATACTCTTGCCGCTCGCTGTAAGCGGCGGCTCGCTTTCGGCGTTTTTAGACGATATCCTCGCGTCTTTCCCCCCTTCGAGGCTCGTAATTGAGATACCACGCATCTGCGCGGATTTTTCGATCCCGGCGACCGATCCCGACGGAAAGCGCCTTTCTCAAGAAGAACTCACAGTTCTCATTTCAGAGCACCGCGCGAACATCTTTTTTTCGCGTGATCTGTGCGCCAAATATTTCACTTACAGAGACAAGAACGCAGATCCCCATTTTGTGCTGTTCGACGATGCCTCGACATTAAAATCCAAACTTTACGCCGTCGCCGCAAGAAGCATCGGCACAGCGCTTGTATTATATAACGAGGCATCCGACCTTTTGCCGATTATAACAGATAAGATCCCCCTGTTAAACATATTCGCAAAAAAAGAAGAAGCGGCATCAAAAACTTGATGCCGCTTCTCTTGCGGTCTGTCAGCAGCACTCGTTATTGCAACACAACGCCCACATGACTATGATTGCGATAACTACCGCCATCAATGTATTGTTTTCGCCAAAAAACCCTTTGCAGCTCATTTATTGATTCCTCCCGAAAAGTTTTCTCACTTCATACTATTTCGGGACGCTTGTACGCGTTACAAAATAAAAATCAATTGTCAAAAGCCGGCCTGCTTTTTCGCCTCTGCAAGCTGGGCGCTTGTTATCACGCCGTTGGATATAAGCTTCTGTGCGAGAGTCATATTCGAACCTTTCAGGCGTGCCGACAGCGCTTTGTACGAAACGTATACGACCTGATCCCGATAAAAAACCCCTGAAAGCGCGCCGTTGAGATCGCTTTGCGTTATGACCCCGGCAGACACCGCGAAAGTTGGAGATTTGTCCCATGAAAAGTCGCCCGCCGCATCATCATACCCGAGTGCGCGAAGAATAAACGTAATATAATGCTCACGCGTTGCAGAGACTGACGAACTGTAAAGGTTTTTCGACGTGCCGTTCGTGTACCCTTTATTATAAGCATACGCGACGTAGCCATCCGCCCAAGTCGGAACATCCGTGAACGGATGCGTTCCTTTATATGAGAGCGCCTCATCCTCTTCCCCTAAAAGCCTTATCAGCATGACAAGCGCCTCGACCCTCGTCGCGGCGCGCTCAAGGTCGAAGCCCGCCGTCGGCGTTCCGAGGAACAGCTTCATCGTATAAAGGGCTCTTGCAATATTGTCGTATTGCGAAGAATACGCCTTTTCCACCCTGTATCCGTCTTTCGCGCATATGACCGCCGTATCCGACGTCACTTCCATCCCGGTCCCGTCGTTCGCGACAAGCATGTAGTACACGTTCGCCGCCGTCGCCGCGCCCGGCTTTCTCGTCGCGCCGACGGATATATTTATAATAACGCCGCCGCTCGGCCCCGAAAGCGTCGCCGAGCCGCTTTTCAGCATAAGCCCAGTCCCCACGGTCCCCGTGACCTTATCGCCTTTTTTCAGCGCGATCTCGGTAAAATCTGACGAACTTCCAAATCCGGTTTTCTCAGACACTTTTTGCGCGATTTTGTCCGCGACCGCCGATGCAATCCCGCTTTTCGTCGCTTCGCTCATGACCCTGTTATGCTCAGATGCGATATTATCGGCCTTGGTCTGATACGACGACGAAAGCTTGCTTTGCGCCGATGTGGCGGCCCTTGATGTGATGCCCGGCATAAACGTGTTTTTTAAATAAGACAGCGTGACAAGCGGGTCTGTCGCCGACCCCGCGTAATCCGCGATCGCCGCCGTCATCCCGCATAATATCGTAAATATTAAAAACGCAGCTATGACCCTACGCAATAATAACATCCTTTCGCAAACCCACAAGGCAACAATATCCGACTATATTTTCATTATAAAATATCACATAGCGAATGTCAAAGAAATAGGGCGGACTGGAAACAGCATCCAGCCCGCCCCGGCTTTCAAAAAATTTTACAGCATATATGAAAGTGTACTCAAACTGTCTGAAAAATGCACGTTTTCAACGACAAAATCATCATCAAAATCGAGATCGACATTCGTCAGATTCCATATGCCGCCGATCCCGATCGCTTTGACGCGCTCCGCGACCGCCTGCGCCTCGTTTTTCGACAGCGTCAGCACCGCCGCCGCGGGCGGATTTTTTGAACATCTTTTTTCAAGTTCGTCGATATGATATACCGGTATGCCGTTTATATTGGTCCCGACGATATCCTCTTTCACGTCAAACGCCGCGACCAGCTCAAACCCGCCGCCGGCAAAGTCAAAGTTGTTTATCAGCGTATGCCCGAGATTGCCCACGCCGATCAGGATCGCCCGGCGCTTCTGATCGGCCTTCAATATCTCTCTAAGCGCTTCTTTCAAACTGTCGACGCCGTATCCATAACCCTGCTGCCCGAACCCGCCGAAGCAGTTCAGATCCTGACGGATCTGCGACGCCGTCACCCGCATATGATCCGCCATCACCTTTGACGAAACGCGCTTTATGCCCTTTGCCGAAAGATCGTTCAGATACCGGTAATATCTGGGCAGTCTTCTTATAACGGCCATTGAAATTTTATCTTTTTGCATATTTCGTGCCCCTTAATCACGTATTTTTAAGCCTTTTGGGATTTTTTGTCTATTATTTTACAACTTTTTGCGTATTCATCTCGGGTCTTCATTGTAATATTTTTCTGCCAAATTGTCAATTTTTTGACTTTTTTTGTTATATGTTGGAACTTTTTGTTTTGGTTTACGTAAACCTTCAGCATTATGCTGTTTACAATAAGTTATTAACATTATCCACATGCTTTTCCACATTTTTTGCCGGTTTTTGCCCCTTAAAATCGCATTTTTTACTTCTTATTGCCTATTATATTAAACAGCCTGTTGATATTTAAGCGGTATTTTTGGTATACATAATTACATTTTTTCGAATTTTGTAATCAAAAATTTATCGTTATATTTTAATTTTTGCTTTAAAAATTCTGTTCTATATTCATATTGGCGAAAGCGTTTTGATCACTTTGTGCAAAACTGCCCGATATGTATTCGTAAAAGCCCTGACTTGCTATCATGGCGGCATTGTCGCCGCAAAGAGAAAGCGTCGGAAGGAAAAGCGTCGCGCCTGCATCTTTCGCCTCATTTTCAAGCGCGCTGCGTATCATTGTGTTCGCCGCGACTCCGCCAGCTGCCGACCAGGTGTTTCTTCCCAGTTCTTTCGCCGCGGAAACAAACCTCGGAACAAGCATCTCGCACACCGACAGATTGAACGACGCCGCAAGAGACGCGTCGTCGATCTCTTCCCCCTTTTGCTGCGCGTTATGTATCATATTTATGACAGCGGTCTTGATCCCTGAAAAGGATACGTCGTATTTGCTGTCAGAGACCTTCGCACGGGGAATGTCGTATTTGTGCGTATCCCCCTTTTGCGCAAGCTTGTCAAGCTTCGCGCCGCCGGGATACCCGATCGCCATCACGCGCGCCACTTTGTCGAAAGTCTCGCCTGCTGCGTCGTCGCGCGTGCCGCCGATGACGCGCATTTTAGTATAATCCTCGACATCCACTATAAGAGTGTGCCCGCCCGACATGACAAGGCATAAAAACGGCGGCCTGCAATCTTCAAAGGCGAGATAGTTCGCCGCGATATGCCCGCGGATATGGTGCACGGGGATAAGCGGCTTTGACAGCGCCGCCGAAAAACCCTTTGCGAAATTAACGCCTGTCAAAAGCGCCCCGATAAGCCCCGGCGCGCATGTTACGGCGATCGCGTCTATATCTTCCTTATTCATTCCCGCATCGGATATCGCCTTTTTTGTCACCGCGCATATCTTCTCGACATGCTTTCTCGATGCGATCTCCGGCACGACCCCGCCGTATATCTCATGCATGTCCGCCTGAGAAAAAACGACATTCGAAAGTATCTTCCTTCCATCCTCAACGACCGCCGCGGCCGTTTCATCACATGATGTCTCGATCCCAAGTATTTTCATTCAAAATCCCCGCGTTTCCGTAAATCTTTGGTCTGTATTTCTCGAAGGTTTTAAAAATATTTTGTCAAAAGAAGGGCGTCCTCGGAAGGTGTCTGATAGTATCCCGGCCTTTTCCCGCATTCTTCGAATCCGAACGATCTGTAAAGTTTTATTGCGGCAAAGTTGCTCTGCCTCACTTCAAGCGTCAAAAAAGACAGGTCTATGTCTTTTGCCTCTTCTATCAAGGATCCGACGAGCATCGCGCCTATGCCGCGTTTTCTGTGTTCTTTATCGACGGCTATGTTCGTTATGTGCCCCTCATCCAGCACTATATGCACCCCTATATACCCGACGGCGCGCCCGTCCTCATCCTCGCATACGAGATACGCGGCGCACGGATTTGAAAGTTCGCCGTCTATCGCATCGCCGCTCCATGGGGTGGAG
>Ga0208297_1000757_pt1 | contig 49395 bp, 44 predicted proteins | sample LMS_cellobiose_e_FD_187367 | JGI IMG/M metagenome (GOLD analysis project Ga0208297, IMG submission 187367) | Rumen-fistulated moose microbial communities from Alaska, USA - LMS_cellobiose_enrichment (SPAdes) (version 2) | ecosystem: Host-associated > Mammals > Digestive system > Stomach > Rumen... | reverse complement strand
AGGAACCTGTCAAAATAATCTGTCCCTTTTTATGCCGTTTATCAATCTCTGCCCGAACAGCATCCCAAAGTGCAGGCACTTCCTGCCACTCATCTATCATTCGAGGGCTTTCACCCTGAAGCACCAACGAGGGATTTAGTTCTGCAAGCTGCCGATTGGAAAAGTTATTGCTTGGATCTCCCACAAGAAATTCACTGTTGGAATGGTAGGAGGACGTCCATGTTTTTCCGCACCATTTCGGACCTTCAATGCAAAGCGCGCCGCTGATCTGAAGATACTCTTCCACCACGGAATCTATGATACGGGCTTTATATTCATTTCTATTTGCTACTCTGTTCATACGCTCCGCCTCCTGTCAATTTATATCATAGCCAATTGAGCAGGATTTGTCAATATAATTGAGCAATATTTTTGTATTTTATTGAGCTATTTTTTCTCCTACGATTGAACAAGAATTTAACGTGAGTTTTCTTGGGTGGTACCAGTTTAATGATTCCCTGCGCAGTTATGTTCAGCACATTGGTCGTGACCGCAGTCTCCGTCATGATGATGGCCGTGATGATCGCAGCGGGCCTCGGGATCGTACTCAAGATTTCCTTCGGCAAGGGCCTTCGCCGCATCGTCGGCAGATCCCTGTACTCCGGCATAAAGTTTAATTCCAGCATCCGCCAGCGCTGTCTGCGCGCCCATACCAATCCCGCCACAGATAAGGGCATCTGCCTTTGCCGCCTGTAGGAAACCGGCCAACGCTCCGTGCCCGCTTCCGTTGGTATCTACAACTTGCTCATTTACAATCTTCCCGTTTTCAACATCGTACAGTTTGAACTGCTCTGAATGTCCAAAATGTTGGAAGATCTCTCCGTTTTCATAGGTTACTGCGATTCTCATAGTATCTGTTCCTTTCTCAATGATTTTCTGCTGGATTTTAATCGGTTCGTACTCAAAATATCCACCTGTGATCAGCAGCCTTTTCCCGTTCACAAGAGCGTCTGCGACTTTTTTCCTTGCACTCTCGTAAATAGCAGTGACTGTCGTCCTGGCAATGTTCATCCTGAACGCGCAGACGTCCTGTGTAAGGCCTTCGTTGTCCAAGAGCCTCAGTGCTTCAAATTCGTCGACTGTCATCAGGACATTTTCCCCGGCTGCGATGTCATCCGGTGAAAAGCTACGGTAGACTGGTAACTTCTCTATTCTGCGGCATCTTAACGGTCTCGACATAACCTCTCCTTTCTGACATATGTCAATAATTATAATACAGCAGTTGCTGACATATGTCAATATCCTTTATTGAAACATTTCTCGACGCCAACGCCATAGCGGTAGCAAGAGGCAATATTATTACCTGAAATCTTGTAGTTATTTCATCTTCATTAATACATCAGCGATACGATGATTAAACTCAGAACAAACGATTCTTAATATTCTAAAGCCCGCTATTTTTTTCCTTATCCTGTGTGTAGAAATCGTCCGGACTAAAGTCGTTTGCAAAAGATCCGGGGTTCGTAATGGCAATACGATTCGAAAAGACAGAAACTTCATGCTGCACAGGAAGATCATAACGAGCATGAGCAAAACTGTTGGCGATAGCCTCCCAAATCTAAAGAAATCCCTATAGAACGGATATCTTCTTCGTGTAGCGGCGCCGGTATGCTTTGCTTTGCTTCCGATGGGCCGTCCGCTGTTTCGGAAAACGGGGCTTCCCCATTTGGAGGTTCATTTTTTCGCTCCGTATCCGCTGTATTCTCATTTGACGGAGCAGAGAATCCCTGTTCCTCCCGTGACGGATCTCCTGCACCCGTTGGCGGATCGGTTGGATAAATGTCTTCCTTGTTATCCCAGGCTTTATCCTCTGGAATCGCTTCCTGCTCTTCATTGGGTTGAAGCGATGTATTCGGCTGTCCCTTGGGCGTCAGCGACTGCCGCTCTTCTTCAGGCGCCTGCTCTTGTTCCCACAGTCGTCCGGCAGTGGTCCCTCTTTCGTGAGCGCGGTTGACATCTTCCGGCGTTACTGTGACGGAGCGAGTAGAAAGTTCCATCTCTTCAGATGCCTTCCGTTCCAAATCGGAGCGAAGCCGCTCGGAGTAAGAACTGCTCGGCGCAGCAACCGCTATCAAAACATTGGCGCCCTCATTTTTAAAATACCCTTCCGATTCAATCTCCTGCAGGGTCGTTTCTATCGCCTGAGCGATGGAATGATGCTTCAAGGCATTGGTGTCCAACTCGGCAAGGATTGCTTCGCCGTCTGCATTTACGCCTTTGACCGAAAGGACATAATCGAACACATTCACCGTATATTCAATGGATGGGTTCACGTCAACGCTGACTGTGCCATACGGAATGGCATATGCGGTTCCCGCGCCGATCCCTAATACGGCAACCAATGCCGCAGCCGCCGTGGCGGCAAAACGGAGCACGCTGCCCAGAGACAATCCCTTTTTGGGCGTCCACACAACGACGTCGCCTAGAGCATAACTGTGGTTCGTTATCTTCCGTACCGAGCCATCCTCGCAAAGAAGCGCAGCGTTTTTGCCTTTAATATCGACAATTATCCCGTTCATTTTTGATTGCCCTCTTTCACATATTTCAAGTATTCTGCAAGATAAGGATATTCTCCGTCTAAAACCAGCACCGCCATAATCAAGTATTTTCGGTACCGATCTACGGTTTTTCGGGAAATGCCGGAGCCCTTGACCAGTTCCAAGACCGGCAGCTTTTTTGTTCGGTACAGTTCTTTTCGTAAGAATGGCTGGTCTAAAAGATATCGGATTGCTATAGCACGCTCATGCCTTGAACGCTCCTGCTTTGGGGAGCACTCTGTCAAATCATAGAACCGGAATCCGAATTCTTCCAGCATCTCGTTCGCAGCAAAAATCTCATCCTGCAATCCCGTATTCGCAGCTGCTAGGCTGTTCTTGATGATCTGCCGATAGGCGCCTTCGGTGTCTTCCTCCGGGTCACCGCTGCCCTCCATCACATAAGGCGCAACCGGCGCTTCCTTTCGTTTGCTTTCCCTCCGAAAAGCGTCCACCAGATCCCTGCGTATCAGCATTTGCGCAAACGGCAAAAAATCGCCACGTTCCTCCGTATAGGCGTCAATCGCGCGGGAAAATGCATACAACGCCACTGCCCATTCGTCATCGTTTTTTGTAACAAACCGCCGCGTTGCGCGGGACGCCGTGCGAAGAATGACTTTCTCGTATTGGCGTATCAGGTCTTCCCGCTTCCGGTCATCTTTTGCCGCAGCATGCACCGTACTGTTGATCGGCTGGCTCATGGTAGAAATCCTTTCATTCAAGAATACGCAGCGCGTCGTCTCAAAAGCTGGGTCGCGCAACGTTTTTTTGAAGAATACAGGATATTCCTTAAAGGAGCATTAAAGCGTCAACCATTTTAGAAAACGCGCTAATCATATAAAGGATAGAATGGCATCAAGGCCGGCGACGAGACTTCCGCTATCTTTGACGGCGTCACTGTGAACATTGCTGCGGCAAATGACGGCATCAACGCAAATTACGACCTGACGCTTCTGTCCGGCGACTTTACGATTGAAGCCGGCGACGACGCAATCCATCATCATCGGCAGCCAGAAGATTACAAGCAGCAGATAGACCGGCAGACTGAAGCCGTAAAAGAGCCGATCCGCCGCCTTCGCCGCGAGCGTCCCGTCCGCCTGCAACAGATACTTGAAGGCCAGATTGAGAATGCCCACGTTGAGGTGGCAGCCGACCGGAGCGAGCCAGATATAACCGAAAATCCCCGCGCGGTACAGATGCGCATACTTCGGCGCCGCGTCCGCCATGAGGCGATAGATTGCAAAACACGCAAGTCCCTCCAGAAAAATCCCGAAAAAGCCGAAAAGCCCGCCCGCGATCATCTGCGAATCCGTCAGGCTCGGCGCGCTTGCCATCACGCTTGCGGCGAATCTTCCGCTTGCCGTGTTCTCACCGTACCCCAGCAGAAAATCCCCGATCCCGGTAAGTACGGTGGCAAACAGTCCGATGATCAACAGCTTTCTGATCCGCTTTCGATCCAGATTACGATCGATTCCGATGGTGTTCATTTGATCCTCTCTCTTATTTCCTCGCCAGCACCGCGATCCACGGCTTGGACGGATGATGATCGCTTGTGACGAACGAGAAGCCTGTGGCTTTCAGCGCTGCCTCGAGCTCCTCCGCCGTGTAGTTCTTCATGCCGTCGATGATCGTTTCAAACCTTGCGCTCATGGGATCGGTCCCGTCAGACTCATTGCAGACCAAAAAATGCCCGCCGGGCTTCAATACCTTCGCAACCTGGGCAAAGCAATTCTCCAGCCCGGGCCAGAAGTAGACGGTTTCAAAGGCGGTGGCAAGATCGAATGCTCCGGCGGGGAACTGAAGATCGGACACGTCACCCTGCAGCGCTTCGCACCGTCCCACGGCGATCATGGTCTTGTTGTATTCTTTCGCTTTGGCAACGGACAGCGCGGAATAATCGACCGCCGTCACATGCGCTTTCGGATACATCTTCAGCAGCTTGCCCGCGTTCCGTCCGCCGCCGCAGCCGAGATCGACCGCACGTTCCGGGGTCATCTCCGGCAGATGTGTTAATCCCCAATCCGCCAGTTTCGCGTGACCGGAGTTCATCGTGCCAAGCATCATTTTCCCCAAGAAGCCTTCCGGCCTCCGCGTCTGGCTGAAAAATCGCTTAAAGAGTCCCATCCTCATTCCTCCAAAAACCGTTTTACTTCCATCGCAAACCGCTCCGGGAACATCATCACAAGCTCCGCATGGGCCAGCCCTTTGAATTCTTTCAGAACCGTCTGCGGATAGGTTCGGCAGACGAATTCGATATCATGTTCCTTCTCTCGCGCTCGCTTTTCTTCCTCGCCGTACCAGTACTCGATTTTCGTGTCCACCCGCGGAACCGGATCCGGCATGGAATAGTTATCCGTAGACCAGAAAACGTTGTAGATCGTTCGCGGCGAATAATGCTGCTTATAGAATCTCAGCAAAGCCCGGTAATGCGTTTCCGGATCCTCGCCTTTCGGCGTCCACCGCTCGGGCGGACAGGCAAGTTTCATCATTCGAAGGGACCGGGTCCCCAACATGATCGTGATCCAGTCCTTGATCGAAATCAGTCGGCAAATCAGCTTTGGATACGGATACGGCGTGATCCCCGCATCGATGATGGCCTTCTCCACAGGGATGTCCTCCGTTGCCAGAAAGCGGATCACGGCAGCGCCGCCCATGGAAACGCCGTACATCACATCGACCCGGTCTATGCCCTGTGATCTCAAATAGTCCGCAGCGTCCGCTGCATACCATTCCAGGGAAACGAATTCCGTGCCGAGCTCGTCGTGGCCGTCCGCGATAAAAAGATATACGTGATAGTCCTTCGCCATTTCCTCGGCGGAAGCTTTGAACCCCCACCAAGGCTCGACCGCGCATTGGAACATGGCGAAAGATTTCGAATGTTCTTTTCCAAACTCATATACCTTCATTTCGACACCTTCTTCATCACCGCCACGGCGCAGGGGATGCGCCCGTCCGCCAGCGTGATCTGCATGTCCGAATACCCGGCATCCCGGAAAAACCGTTTGTAGCTTTCCACGGTAAACTGCCGCTTGAAATCCGCCCCAGCCTTCCCGACGGCCCCGGCAAAGCCGCTTGTTTTGCCTTTCCCGTCTTTGTTCATGTAGGTCGGAACAATCAGCATACCGCCGTCTTTACACACGCGGTTCAGCTCATGCAGCGCCGTCAGCGGATTGTCCAGCAGATGGATCACGTTGCCCGCCACGACCTTATCGAAGCTTCCGTCCGGATAGGGCAGCGCGGCAATATCCGCCTGCGAAAACGTGATATTATGAAATGCGGCGCAATTATTCTTTGCCTTTTTCAGCATCTTTTCGGAATAATCCGTCGCTGTCAGCTGTCTGCACTTCGGCGCGATCACCGCGCTTAACAGCCCTGTCCCGCAGGCGCATTCCAGCACCGCATCCTCGGGCTTTATCAAAGCGGATACAATCGCTTTCAGCTTTTGATGCGTCCTTCGATTGATGCATTTGACGAAAATGTCATATACACCGGCCACATTATCCCAGAACACTCTCTTGCCTCCTGTTAGCCATAACTAACCATTCCTCCGAAAGAAAAGCCCGCAATGGGTTAGTCTCCGCTAACTATTATAGCTGGTTGCTAGTCGTTTTTCAAGATACGTCTGAAAAATGTTTGTCATTGATTCCTTTGGCTTAAGATGCCGCAAGCGGATACACCAGATGATGTGGCCTACGGCTCTACTCGCATGATTTGGTGGATCGGAGTACACCAGTACACCAAATCGTACACCAATTTTGCAAAAGAAATGGCGATATATGGTGATTTACGGTTTTTACCCCTTTGATAAAATGCCTGAAAATGCGGGATATAGCGAGTTATGGCGAGTAACGCCCGATCTGCAAACGCTTTCCCCACGATGAAGCCCATCGGTGCGCCCAAGAAGGCGGAAGCTGCAGCAACTGCGCAGCCGGCGGACGAGGTGTCCGCGCCCGCCGAGCCGGAAAGGACGGCGAGGAACGGCTGAACCTGCTGATGGTCGACCCCCACATCCCTGCCGGCGCAAAGCTGTACTGATCCTTGGAAAGCCAACGGCACCTGGGAGATCATATCATCCCGGGTGCCGTTTTTGTGCTGTCGGAAAAGGGACCATGGAAAAAGGCGTCTGCCCTATATCGCCTCTATGGCCGCGATGAGCGCCGCCACGATATCGGGCAGGGGCAGGGTGGGCAGCTCCCGGTCCGCCGCCAGCTCGGGGGTGGCGGGCACATGGATGAAGGCTGCGGGCACCGGCGCCGGTCCCTGCTCCAGGGCATAAAGGGCCCCATAGAGCAGGGCGTTGCACACGAACCGACCCGCACTTTCGGAGACGCGGGCAGGGATGCCGGCGGCGCGGATGGCCTCGGCCATGTCCTCCACAGGCAGGGTGGAAAAGAGCTCCTCCGGCCCGCCCGGGACCACGGGCTCCCCCTTGGGCTGATACCCCTCGTTGTCGGGGATCCGGGCGTCCGTCTCGTTGACCCCCCGCCGCTCCGGCGTCACCGCCGCCCGCCCCGCGGCCACGCCCACCATCAGCACTCCGTCCGGCGCCACCTCATCCAAGGCCGCCCGCAGCGCCGTCGGCGCGCCCAAAAAGGCGACGGGCAGCTCCCGCTTATACAGTCTCCACGCCCCCACCTGCTCCGGCAGGGCCTTCACCGCCTGCCAGGCCGGGTTCACCCCGTCCCCGCCGAAGGGGGCGAAGCCGGTGATCAGCAGCCGCTTCATCGGCCCACCCTCCGGGCCACCGCTTCCAGCCTCTCCAGGGCACGCAGCAGCACCCAGGCGGGGCAGGCCAGGTTCAGCCGCTCGAAGCCGGCGCCCTCGGGGCCAAAGATATATCCCTCGTCGAAGAACAGCTCCGCCTGGATCATGGCCTCCTCCAGCGCCTCCTTGTCCAGACCCAGCCCCCGGCAGTCCAGCCACATAAGATAGGTGCCCATGAGCTCGAAGGGGCGGATGGCCGGGATATGCTCCGCCAAATACTGCTCCGCCAGCCGCTTGTTCTCCCCCAAAACGGTCCGCAGCGCCTCCAGCCAGCCCTCCCCCCTGGTATAGGCCAGGCGGCAGCTCTCGTAGCCCAGGGCGGTCAGCGTGGGATAGTGCCCCTTTTTCTGCAGCTTCTCCCGCAGCGCACCGTCCGCCACAAACAGGTTGGAGCACTGCATCCCCGCCAGGTTGAAGGTCTTGCTGGGGGCGGTGCAGAGGATCGCGTTCTTCACATATTTTTCCGGCAGGGTCCCCACGGAGACGAAGGAATAGCCGGGCAGGATCAGATCCCCGTGGATCTCGTCCGCCACCATGACCACCCCATGGGCGAGGCAGATCCGGGAGAGCCGCAGCAGCTCCTCCCTCGTCCAGATGCGGCCCACGGGGTTGTGGGGACTGCAGAGGAGGAACAGCTTCACCCGGGGCTGGGCGCACAGGCTCTCGAACCGGTCAAAGTCGATGTCGTAGGTCCGCTCCCTTTCGATCAGGGGGCAAAAGACCGCCTCCCGCCCCTGCTCCTGGGCACAGAACCGGAAGGGATGATACACCGGGCTCAGCATGAGCACCCCCTCCCCCGGCTCCGTCAGGGCCTTCACCAGCTCATAGAGGGCGGGGACGATGCCGGGGCTGATGATGAACCATTCCCTTTCCGGCCGGTATCCGTGGCGCCGCGCCATCCAATCCCGGACCGCGGCAAAATAGGCGTCCGTGGGGCCGGTGTAGCCCAAAACATTTTGGTCGAGATAGTCCTTGAGCCCCGCCACCACCTCCGGCGGATCCAAAAACTCCATGTCCGCCACAGACAGGGGCACGGCCTCCCGGGAGACATCGGGCTTCTTTTTCTTCATGTCCTCATATTTGAAGGCGCCGGCGTTCCAGCGGTCAGGCAAGGTGGTAAAATCGTAGACCATAGGTATCCTCCTCCCGTTTTGTTGGAAAAAGTATACCACACCTGCCCGCCCTTTGGGAAGGGTGGGCCTTGCCTCCCGGCGGGAAACGCGGTATACTCATGCTGAAATCGATTCGGAAAGGACGAATGGCACATGAAGCGCAAGGATATGGACCCCAAGTACCAGTGGGACTTCACCCACATCTACCCCGACAAGGCGGCCTGGGAGGCAGCCATGGGCGAAGCGGAGCAGGCCGTTCAGGATCTCGCGTCGCTGCCCGGCACCCTGCGGGTCAGCAAGGCGGGGCTGAAGCAGGGGCTGGACGCGGCCTATGCCGCCATGGAGAAGATCGAACTGCCCCTGCTGTATGCAAACCTGCACAGGAGCGCCGACGGCGGCGACGCCGAGCACCAGACCATGGACGCCCGGGCCATGTCCCTGATGGTGAAGGGCATGTCCGCCCTGGCCTTTTTGAACCCGGAGATCCTTTCCATCCCCGAAAAAGACCTGAACGCCTGGATGGAGTCGGAGGACATGGCCGTCTATCGGCACATCGTGGCGGACATCACCCGGGGCCGGGCCCACGTGCTGGACGAGGCCCGGGAAAGGATGCTGGCCATGCTGGGCGAGGCGGCCCAGACCCCCTCGGATGCCTATGCCATGCTCACCAACGTGAACATGAAGCTGCCCCTGGTCCACGACGAGCAGGGGAACGAGGTCCAGCTCACCCAGGGCAACTTCGGCGTGTTCCGGGAGAGCCGGGATCGGAAGGTCCGGGAGGAGGCGTTCCGGGCCATGTTCGGAGCTTACCGCCAGTTTGGGGACACCTTTGCGGCCCTCTATGGCGGCGCGGTGAAGCTGGACAACTATTTTGCCCAGGTCCGGGGCTATTCCTCCGCCTGCGAGGCGGCGCTGGACGGGGGGAACGTGCCCGTCAGCGTCTATGACAGCCTGATCGAGGCGGTCCACGAGAGCCTGCCCGCCATGAAGAAATATCTCCGGCTCCGCCAGCGGGTGCTGGGCCTGGACAAGATCGATGTGTTCGACCTGTACACCCCCATGGTGGAGGATGTGGACTTCCCCGTCCCCTTCGGGAACGTGAAGGAGCTGGTGAAGGGGGCCACCAAGCCCTTGGGTGAGGAGTACGGGCAGCTCCTGGACCGGGCGTTTGCCGAAAACTGGATGGATGTCTATGAAAACGAGGGCAAGCGCAGCGGCGCCTTCTCCATGGGCATCTTCGGCGTGCATCCCTATGTGCTGCTGAACTACACCGACACTCTGGACGACGCCTTCACCGTGGCCCACGAGCTGGGGCACTCCATGCACTCCTATTTCTCCGACCGGACCCAGCCCTATCCTCTCCACGACTATCGGATCATGGTGGCGGAGGTGGCCTCCACGGTGAACGAGGTGCTGCTCACCAAATACCTCCTGAAGACCGAGACGGACAAAAAGCGCCGGGCCTATGTGCTGAACCACTTCCTGGAGGGGTTCCGCACCACCCTGTTCCGCCAAACCCTGTTTGCGGAGTTTGAGCGCAAGGCCCACGAGCTGGCCGCCGCCGGCACGCCGCTGACCGCCGCCACGCTGAACCAGGTCTATCACGACCTGGTGGCCCTCTATTACGATGGGGCCGTCATCGACCCGGACATCGACCCGGAGTGGAGCTACATCCCCCACTTCTACCGGGGCTTCTATGTCTATCAATACGCCACGGGCTTCTCCTCGGCCGTGGCCATCGCGGACAGGATCCTCACCACCGGGGACGCCTCCGGGTATCTTCGCTTCCTCACCACCGGCGGCAGCGACTATCCGCTGAACGAGCTGAAGATCGCCGGCGTGGACCTGACGCGCCCCGACACGGTGAAGAACGCCCTGAAGGTCTTTTCGGACACGGTGGAGGAGATGGCGCAGCTGCTGGGCTGAATGTCAGCGCGCCCTTGCTTGTCATTCTAAGACGCCAACGGCGGCGAAGAATGACAGCAGGAAACTTTTTTTACGAGCAAAGGGGCTGGAAACCAGCCCCTTTCGTCCGTCGAAAAGCAAGGCTTTTCAACAGACTGCTTTCACCGCAGGAACGGGATCACCCTGTATCTGACCCGCTTTTTACAGGCGGCATAGCCCTCCAGGCCCTGGAGCAGCCGGCCGCTGAAAAGCTTCAAAAGCGCCTGAAAAAACAGTTTCGCACCCATTTCCTTTCCTTCCTTTTGGGCGTGGGCCCGCGTCAGATGAACCGCCCCGTGAGGCTCTCGGGACAGGCGCGGACCTGCTCCGGCGTGCCCGAGACCACGATCCGGCCCCCGTCCTCGCCGCCGCCGGGACCCATGTCCACGATATAGTCGGCGGCGCGGATCACATCCAGATCGTGCTCGATGACGATGACGGTGGCGCCATGGTCGATCAGCGTCTCAAACACCCGCAGCAGCGTCTCCACATCCCGGGGATGCAGGCCGATGGTGGGCTCGTCAAAGACAAAGACGGAATCGTCCTGCCGCCGGCCCATCTCGCTGGCCAGCTTCAGCCGCTGGGCCTCGCCCCCGGAGAGGCCGGGGGTCTGCTCCCCCAAGGTGAGATAGCCCAATCCCAAATCCCGCAGGGTCTCCAGCCGGGGCCGGACGCCGTTCATCTCGCTGCAAAACAGAAGAGCGGTGTCCACATCCATGTCCATCAGCTCCGGGAGCGAGCGCTCCTCCCCCGCCCGGTTCCTGAAGCGGACGGCCTTGGCCTCCTTGCCGTAGCGGGAGCCCCGGCACTGGGGGCAGGGGATGTCCACATCCGGCAAAAACTGCACATCCAGGGAGATCTGGCCCGTTCCGTCACAGACCGGGCACCGCAGGGCGCCGGTGTTATAGGAGAAGTCCCCGGCCCTGTAGCCATGGGCCTTGGCGTCCTTGGTCCGGGCGAAGATGGTCCTGAGCTCGTCGTGCACGTTGGCATAGGTGGCCACGGTGGAGCGCACGTTGATGCCGATGGGCGTGGCGTCGATGAGCTTCACATGCTGGATGCCCTCCGCCTGGATGCGGCGCACGTGGTCGGGCATCCGCTTGCCGTTGCAGAGGGCGTCCAGGGCCGGCACCAGGCTTTCCAGGACGAGGGTGGTTTTCCCCGACCCGGACACGCCGGTGATGACCGTGAGCGCCGCCCTGGGGATGGCCACGGACAGGGGCTTCACGGTGTGGATGGCGTCGGTCTCCAGATAGATCCCGCCCTGGGCGAAGGCGGGCCTGGCGGCGCCGGGGCGAAGGGGCGCCTGCCGGCCGGCGAGATAGGGGCCGATGAGGGAGCGCTCGCTTTCCATCAGGTCCGCCACGGTGCCCTGCGCCAGGACGCGGCCGCCCTTGGCCCCGGCCTCCGGGCCCATCTCGATGAGATGGTCCGCCTCCTTCAGGATCTGGGTGTCGTGGTCCACCAGCAGCACGGAGTTCCCGTCCCTGACCAGATCGTGCATGACGCCGGCCAGGCCCACGATGTTGGCGGGATGCAGGCCGATGGAGGGCTCGTCCAGCACATACAGGACGCCGGTGGTCCGGTTGCGCACCGCCCGGGCCAGCTGCATCCGCTGCCGCTCCCCGGTGGACAGGGTGGCCGAGGCCCGATCCAGCGTCAGATATCCCAGCCCCAGGTCCATGAGCCGGGCCGCCGCCTCCAGATAGGATTCCACGATGCTCCGGGCCATGGGGCGCATCTCTTCCGGCAGGGAGGCGGGGACGGCCTGCACCCAGCCGACGGAATCCTTCAGGGTCATCCGGCATGCCTCTGCCAGGGAGATGCCCATGAGCCGGGGCGCCCGGGCCGCCTCGGACAGGCGGGTGCCGCCGCACGCGGGGCAGACCTCCTCCTTGAGGAACTTTTCCACCCGCTTCATGCCCTTTTCGTCCTTCACCTTGTTGAGGGCGTTCATGACCGTGGCGGTGGCGCTGTAGTAGGTGAAGTCCATCTCCCCCGCCGTGGCCGTGTCCGCCTTTTTGGGGCGATAGAAGATGTGCTTCTTCTCCATGGGGCCGTCATAGACGATCTGCTTCTCCCGGTCCGTCAGCTCCCGAAAGGGGATGTCCGTCCGCACGCCCATGGCCCGGCACACATCGGTCATCAGCGACCACATGAGGGAGTTCCAGGGGGCCACGGCGCCCTCGTCGATGGTCAGGCTCTCGTCGGGGATCAGGGTGGTGCGGTCCACGGTGCGAACGGTGCCCGTGCCGCCGCAGCAGGGGCAGGCGCCGCTGGAGTTGAAGGCCAGCTCCTCCGCCCCGGGGCCATAGAAGCGCTCGCCGCAGGTGGGGCAGACGATCTCTTGCATGAGGGCCACCTGGAACCCGGGCGGGGCATAGTGGCCGTTGGGGCAGCGGTGGGAGGAGAGCCGAGAGAACATGAGCCGAAGGCTGTTCAGCAGCTCCGTCCCCGTGCCGAAGGTGGACCGGATCCCCGGCACCCCCGGGCGCTGGTGGAGCGCCAGCGACGCGGGCACATAGAGCACCTCGTCCACATCGGCCCGGGTGGCCTGGGTCATCCGCCGCCGGGTGTAGGTGGACAAAGATTCCAGATATCGCCGGGACCCCTCCGCATAGAGGACCCCCAGCGCCAGGGAGGATTTCCCCGACCCGGACACGCCGGCGATGCCCACGATGCCGTGGAGGGGGATGTCCACATCGATGTTCTTCAGGTTGTGGACCCGGGCGCCCCGGACCTGGATCATGTTGGGTTGTTCCATAAGAAAAAACGTTCCTTCCGCGATTCTTTCGGATGAAAAGCGGCCTGCTCGCGCCGCTTTCAAGCAGAGTATACGCAAAAAAACCGCTTTGCGCAAGGTCCTTAAAAAAACCGCCGCATATTTGGAGGCAAAAGGGTCCATGCTGTTGGTGAAAGAAACCGATGAAGGAGGCGATGGCCTTGACCCGATCGACCTGGCTGGCGCTGCTGCTGGGGCTGCTGCTGCTGGCAGTGGGCATGGCGCTGGTGCTGCCCCTGTTCCGGCGGGAGCGGATGCCCTCGGGGCAGGGCCTGATCAGCGTGGACAGAACGAATTATTTTTCTTCGCCCTCGGGCACCGCGCCCGGGCACACCCGATTCTACCCCACGGACATGGCGGGCATCGACCGGCAGCGGCCGGCGGACCGGGAGATCCGGCGCCGGGAGAGCCTGCCAAAGGAGGAGCGGTCATGAACGCGCAGGCGTATCGGAAGCGGGTGAACGAGCTGCTCCCCCGGTCGCAGACGGGGCTCATGTGTCTGAAGGCCTTTGCCGTGGGCGGGCTCATCTGCTGCCTGGGACAGCTCATTGCGGACCTGGGACGGATGTATCTTGATCTTGACAAGGAGCAGGCGGGGACGCTGTGTTCCCTCAGCCTCATCTTCCTGGCGGGGCTGCTGACGGCGCTGGGGGTCTTTGACAGGATCGCCAGCTTCGCCGGGGCGGGGACCGTGGTGCCCATCACCGGGTTCGCCAACTCCATCGTCTCCCCCGCCATGGAGTTCCGCGCCGAGGGGCTCATCACCGGCACCGCCGCCAAGCTCTTCCAGATCGCCGGCCCGGTGCTGGTGTACGGCATCGGCAGCAGCGTTATATACGGATTGGTGTTGTTTTTTATAGGAATGAAATAAAGCGCGCACCCTTTCTTGAAAGAAAGGGTGCAACCGAAAGAACTTCACTTGGGGAGTATCACTTGCGCAGTACTTCCCATCATTATCCTTACGCTTCTCTTTTTTCGGTTCCTTTTTTCCTCTTCACCGAAGAGAAAAAAGGAACAAAAACGATATCCCCTACTTGCTCCTGTGGTCCTCGGCCACGGCGCCGTCGTGGTAGGCAGCGAGGAGGAGCATCAGGTCGTCGATCTGCTTTTGCAGCTCCCGGCCGGTGTCGGTTTCCTCGATCTTCTGCCGTCCGTCCAGCCGCTCGAACACATCGGTGGAGGAGGAGATGTCGAAATTCTCGGCGACGGCCCGCTTGTGGCCCACAAAGGGCTGGTGCGCCACGATCCGATAGCTGTAGGAGGTATAGATCAGCGTATACCCGGCGATGCCGGAGGTGGACTGATAGGCCTTGCAGAACCCGCCGTCGATGACGATCAGCTTCCCGCCTGCCTTCAGGGGGCTCTCCCCCTTCTTCGCCTTCACGGGCACATGGCCGTTGATGATGTGGCAGTGGGGCCCCTCCAGTCCAAACTCCTTCAGGATCCTGTTGCAGACCTCAAACTGCTCATAGAGGGAATAATACGGATTTTTGGCCTCGGTCCAGGCGCTCTCATCCTTGATGAGCCGGCGCTCGAAGGTGGTCATCCGATCCTTGCCGAAGAGGGGGCTGTTCCGGCCCGCCCACAGGAACCAGAGAAAGTCCATGCCCAGCTCCCGTTCCGCCGTACCCATCCTGTAGTAATAGGCCCGGCGGGCGGCGGCGTCGGCGAAGTCCAGAAAATCCTTGCCGCTGCGCAGCTGCCCGTCCAGATTGAAGGCGAGGAAGTTCCCCTCCTTGTCCAGGGGGATGCAGCCGTGGAAGAGCAGATTCCCGTTGTAGATCTTGTAGAGGCTCCCCTTGGAATAGAGGAAGCGCACGTGCCGCTGCAGCTTTTCGCTGTTGAGGAAGGAGGCGGTGAGCTGGTCGATAACGGCGCTCTCCTCCGCGGTCAGGGCATAGGGGTCCTTGGGATCCACGGTGGGGAAGTCCACATCCTCCAGCGGCCAGGTGACGCCGTCGATGGTGATGCACCTGTTTTCATAATCGATCTTGTCCAGCAGCAGCCGATCCTCCATGCCGTATTCCGGATGGCGCAGGATCTTCTGCCCCTCCAGCTTGAAGAGGATGACCGTGATGGCCTTGTGCATCCGGGCGGAGAGGAGCTTGTCCTTTTCGGACACGCCCAGGGCCTCGTCCCCCATGAGCTTCACGGCGAACCGGGACACATCCGCGTTCTTATAGACCTCGTTGGCAAAGACGGACAGGGGCCGGAGGGAGATGCCATAGCCCGTTTCCACCACCTCCAGGTTGTTGTAGTGGATGGAGTTGCTGACCACGGTGGCCACCAGCGTCCGGCTTCCGGAGGCGGCGCCCATCCACAGGATGTCGTGGTTCCCCCACTGGATGTCCACGCTGTGATGCTTCAAAAGGGCGTCCAGAATGATGTCCGCCCGGGGCCCCCGGTCGAAGATATCCCCCACCAGGTGGAGCCGGTCCACGGCGGCCCACTTGATGAGTTCGCAAAGGGCCTCGATCAGATCCGGGGCCTGGCCGATGCGGATGACGGTGGAGATGATGTTCTCGAAATAGTCCCGCTTGTCCAGCTCCTCCCCGTGGGTGTAGAGGAGCTCCTCGATGATATAGGCGAACCCCTGGGGCAGGGCCTTGCGGACCTTGGAGCGGGTATACCGCTCGCTGGTGGCCCGCAGCAGCAGAATCAGCCGATGGATCGTGATCCGATACCACTCCTCCAGGTTTCGGATCTGGGGCTTGAGCTGCTCCAGCTTCTCCTTGGGGTAATAGACCAGGGTGGCCAGCTGGTTCAGCTCCTCGCTGGAAACGGTGTTGGAAAAAAGCTCGTCCAGCCGCTCCCGGATGACGCCGGAGCAGGAGTTCAAAATGTGCAAAAAGGCCTCGTGCTCCCCGTGGACATCGGATATGAAATGCTCGCAGCCCTTGGGCAGATTTTTGATGGCGCTCAGATTGATGATCTCCGTGGCCGCGGAACGGACCGTGGGGAACATGCGGGCCAGCATCTTGAGATAGCGCAGGTCATCCTCCTTATACGTGCGGTGTGTTGCCATGATTCCCTCCCTTTTTTTATACTCTTTTCCCGAAAGGTACAAAAAGGCTGCCCCCTTTAGAGCAGCACGTCCTGGTCGGATTCCTCGATCTTGCCACGCTCCTGATCGTGCTTCTGCTCCCGGTTCACCTCCCAGGAGATCAAAAACGAGATGGCCCCGTGGAGCGCCACCATGCCCGCCACGATGGCCAGTTCCAGGGGCTCCCGGATCAGCGCCAGACGGATGATCTCGCCGCAGAGCATGACGATGAGGGCGATGTTCATGAACCGGGTCAGATACAGCGTGACGCCGGGCTTGTGGCGGATCATCATCCAGATGGACTTGCCGCTGCCATAGAGCAAAATGCCCATGGCGGCGATGTCCAGCAGCTCGATGCCCACCTGAGCGAAATGGGTGGTAAAGGCGGTCAGCAGTTCCACAAGGTTCTCCCTCCCCTGGCTTGATATGTTCAGTATAGCATGCAAGGGGTGCCCGGTGCAAGGTTTTATGCCTCAGCCGTCATCAAAAATCGCTCAAAGGCGGACAGGATCACCTCATGCCCCGCATCCGTGGGGTGGATGCCGTCGGCGCACAGGAGCCCATCCATGCGCCGGCGGGAGAGGAAGGCCTCCCGAAGGTCCACCAGGGGCACCCGGCAGCTTTCGCTGAGGGAGCGCACCAGCGTGGCATACAGCTCCTGCCAGCGATAGATGGCGTTCAAATCCCCCAGCCACTGCAGTATCCGCTCCCGGCTGAGGCCGCCCCGGCAGATCCAGGTCAAATACCTGTCCGGGTCGATGGGGGGCAATGTGGTGAGCAGCGGCTTGCCCCCGGCGGCGCGGACCTTCTCCACCGCCGCTTTCATGAGCTGCGAAAACCGCTCCGGCGGCACCTTGCACAGGTGCTCCCCCGCCGGGTTCGCCGCCACCGCCGCCCAGTCAAAATCGCAGTCGTTTCCGCCGAACTCCAGCACCGTATACTCCCCCAGGGGCGCCTTGTCCGCAATGTCCCGGCTGAGGCGCTGCAACCCCTTCTCCACCGTGGCTCCAAAATAGGAGCGATTGAGCAGCTCTATGCCGTGGGTCCGGGCAAAGTCGGCCGCCTTCCGGGTGCACACGGTGTACCGATTCCCCACCAGGGACACGCCCTTGAGCAGGGAATCCCCATATACGGACACGGTTTTCATCTTCCATCGCCTCCTATCTAATTTTTAATATTATTTTACATAATATTCTGTCCAATGTCAACCGGATTCTGCCCGATACCATCCGGAAAAACTGTGACATTTTCGTGACGCCCCTGTCACCAAATTCCCCTCCCTGCCATAGTATACCCATGCTATCTCATCTGCATGGAGGCTGCCTTATGTTCCCACTGTCCCGCCTGCCCCTGGGGCGCAGGGCCCGCATCCTGTCCCTGTCCGCCGCCGATCCCCTGAAAAGCCGTTTGATGGATCTGGGCTTCGTGCCCGGCGGTGAGATCGAGCCCCTGTACGCCGCCCCCTGGGGGGACCCCCGGGCCTATCTCATCTGCGAAACCGTCGTCGCCCTGCGGCAGCGGGACGCGACCGCCGTGGCCGTGGAGGAAGCATGAGCCCCCTCATCGGCCTGTGCGGCAACCCCAACGTGGGCAAGAGCACCCTGTTCAACGCCGCCACCGGCCTTCAACAGCACACGGGCAACTGGACGGGCAAGACCGTGGGCCTGCAGACGGGCACGGCCCGGGTGGACGGGCGCGCCCTGACGCTGGTGGATGTGCCGGGGACCTATTCCCTGCAGCCCATGTCCGCGGAGGAGCGGACGGCGGCGGATTTCGTCACCGAGGGCCGGGCGGACGCCTATCTGGTGGTTTTGGACGGCACCAGCCTCCGGCGGAGCCTCCCCCTGGCGCTGCAGATCATGGCCCGGCAACCCCGAACGGCCCTCTGCGTGAACCTGCTGGACGAGGCAGAGAAGCGGGGCATCCGGGTGGACCTCTGCGCCCTTTCGGCAGCCCTGGGCGTGCCCGTGGTGGGGGCGGCGGCCGGTCGCCGGCGCGGCGTGACAGAGGCCCTGCGGGCGGCCCTCGCGCTGGCGGAGGGACCCGCGCCCAATCCCCTGCCCCTGTCCCGGGAGCCGGGGGAAAGCGAGGCGGAGGCCTGCCATCGGCTGGCAAAGGGCCTGAGCGCCCTGGCGGTGCGGCGGACGGGGCCGGACCGGGCCGCGGCCCAAACCCGGGCGGATCGGCTGCTGACGGGGCGGTGGCTGGGGCTGCCGGTGATGCTGCTCCTCCTGGGGCTGGTGTTCTTCTTGACCCTGAGGGGGGCCAACTATCCCTCGGCCCTGCTGGAAAGGGGGTTCGCCCTTTTGGAGGCCTGGCTCCGCCGGGGCCTGGTTGCTCTCCGGGCCCCCGCCTTCCTCAGCGGGCTTCTTTTGGACGGGGTGTTTCGGGTGACGGCCACGGTGATCTCCGTGATGCTGCCGCCCATGGCCATCTTCTTCCCCCTGTTCACCCTGCTCGAGGATCTGGGGTATCTGCCTCGGGTGGCCTTCGACCTTGATCGGGGCTTCGCCCGGTGCCACGCCTGCGGCAAGCAGGCCCTGACCATGTGCATGGGCTACGGCTGCAACGCCGTGGGGGTCACGGGCTGCCGGATCATCGACTCCAAGCGGGAGCGGCTCATCGCCATCCTCACCAACGGCGTCACCCCCTGCAACGGCCGCTTCCCCGCCATCCTGGCCCTGCTCGGCGTGTTCTTCGGCGGGGGGCTGCTGAGCGCGGGGCTTATGGTGGGGGTGCTGGCCTTTTCCCTGGGCATGACGCTGGGGCTGTCGTGGCTGCTGTCCAAAACCATCCTGCGGGGCCAGCCGTCGGCCTACACCCTGGAGCTGCCGCCCTTTCGCATGCCCCAGGTGGGGAAGGTCCTCGTCCGTTCCTTCTTGGACCGGACGCTGCGGATCCTCCTGCGGGCGGTCGGGGTGGCGGCGCCCTGCGGCCTGCTCCTCTATCTGCTGGGCCACCTGCCCCTTCACGGGCCCTCCCTGCTGGCGGGCCTCGTCCGCCTGCTGGACCCGGCGGGGAAGCTCTTCGGCCTGGACGGGGCCGTCCTGACCGGCTTTCTGCTGGGGGCCCCGGCCAACGAGATCGTGCTGCCCCTGACCCTCATGGGCTACGGCGCCGCGGGGGTCCTCTCCCCCGAGGCGGCGGCGGGGGCCCTGGGGACGGCCCTGCTGGGGGCGGGCTGGCGCCGGGGGACGGCTCTCTGCTTCATCGCCCTCTCGGTGCTCCATTTTCCCTGCGCCACCACCCTTTGGACCATCAAAAAGGAGACCGGCTCCTGGGGCTGGACCCTCCTTGCGGCCCTGCTGCCCACGGTCTTCGGTCTCCTGTTCTGTCTGGGCATACGATTGATAACGACGCTGTTTTGAAGGATATTGTTCGCTTACCGGGCCGCGCACGCAGCCGACTAAGAAGAACGGGCGGGGCCTGAATGCGCAGCGAAGGCGGAGCCTCCGTCCGGCGAAGCCGTAGGTTTCGCCGGACAAAAATCACAGAAACAGCCCCGTGATCTCGATCAGGGCCACGAACCCCACGATCACCAGCATGAGGGCGGTGCCGCAGCCGATGCCCATCCTGTCGTTTTTCTGCGCTTCGCGAAGCGTGTCGGCATAGGCGGCAAACTGCGCCACCTCCTGATCCAAATACCCGTAGTTGCTGTCCATCGAGCTTGCCTCCTCTCTGTTTGATGAGGCAAGCATAGCAAACTAATTGTCCCATTTGCAGGACTTTCACACCGGGTCACGGAAGGTTCACGGATGGGTCACGATCCGTTAAAAAAGAAGGGGCCCGGCGGGCGGATCTGTCAAAAGATCGCCATGTCGTTAATTCCATTCTTGACACGGGCACCGGAAGCAGTATACAATCAAAGTGACAATAAAGGCACCTTGGGGCTCTGGAATGGAGTGAAACGCTCCGCGAGTCGGTCACTGTGAAGCCGTTGAAAAGCGGATAAGTCAGATACATCCCCCTGGTGTGTGAAGTGCTCTGCCGAAACTGGAGTTGCTTACGCCATACCGATGTTTTATTTGGTTGCGCGCACTCTTGTTTGGGTGCGCGTTTATTGTTGAAAAAACGGTCTAAGGAGTGTGGAACATGCTGACATTGAGCTGTTTGAAGGATGTGGAGAACGTGGTGTACGGGCCGGAGAAGGAGATCGTGCCTCAGCTGGCCGCCGATCTATTGATCCCCAACCTGGGCGAGGCCGTCCAGCGCTTTCGCCAGTCGCCGGTGAAGGAGGGCCTGCTCCTCAAGGGCGGCCGCCGCTCCAGCGTGAAGCTGTTCATCCCGGACCTCTATTTCGGCCAGCACATCGACATGGGCGAGAACGTGTGGCTGTACCTGGGGGAGATGTCCCCCGCCTACTGCGTCTATCAGCCCTGGGACGAGCCCAAGGAATACGTTTAGCGCCTGATTTGGATAGACCAAATACTGGAAGGAGGAGTATGTATGTCCATTCCCCAACTCTGCGAGATCGCCATGCTGTGCCTGTTCGGGTGCTCCTGGCCCTTCAACATCGCCAAGGCCCTGAGGGCCAAGACCGCCAAGGGCAAGAGCATCGGTTTCGAGCTGTTGGTCTTCATTGGCTACATCGTGGGCCTCTTCGGCAAGCTCTACGCCTATAAGCAGACGGGCGTTCTGGCCTACTCCACCTGGTTCTACATCGCGGACATCCTCATGGTCACCATCGACCTGATCCTCTACTTCGTCAACGCCAACCGGGACAGGGTCGCCGCCAGGGCATAAGGAGGGAACCATGGACGATCGTCTTCGCTGCAAAGCATTGGAAAGCAAGGTCATGTCCGCCGACGAGGCAGCCAAGCTGGTCCACGGGAAGATGAACCTGGTCACCAGCGGGTTCACCATGGCCGGGTACCCCAAGGATGTGCCCATGGCCATCGCCCGGCGGGCCAAGGCCGGGGAGGAGATGGATCTGACGCTGATCACCGGCGCCTCCGTGGGACCGGAACTGGAGGAATCGCTGCTGGACGCGGGGGTGGTGAAGCGCCGCTTCCCCTATCAGACCAACGACAAGATGCGCCGGGCCATCAACGAGGGAAAGGTGGAATATGCCGATCTCATCTTGAGCCATCTGCCCTTCCAGCTCCATTACGGCATCTTCGGCGAGATCGACGTGGCCATCCTGGAGGCCTGCATGATCGACGAGGAGGGCAACATCTATCCCACCACCTCCGTAGGCGTCAGCAACACGGCGGCATGGCTGGCGAAAAAGATCATCGTCGAGCTCAACACCTCCGTGCCCCTCACCATGGTTGGGCTCCACGACATCTACAACATAGAGATGCCCCCCAACACCCAGCCCATCCCCATCACCCGGGTGGATCAGCGCATCGGCGTGCCCTACATCGCCTGTGACCCGGAGAAGATCGCCGCCGTGGTCTACACGAATACCCCGGACATCCCCCACGCCATGGCGCCCATCACGGAGGACGAGCGGGTCATGGCCGGATGCATCGTGGAGTTTTTGAAGGAGGAGCAGCGCGAGGGCCGTCTGCCCGATAACCTGCTGCCCCTGCAGAGCGGGGTGGGGAGCATATCCAACGCCGTCCTGGACGGTCTGCGCAGGTCCGGTTTCAAGCACCTGACCATCTATTCGGAGGTTTTGCAGGATTCCGTGCTCCGGCTCATGGAGGACGGGGTGGTGGACTTCGCCAGCGCCACGGCCATGGCCCTGTCCCCGGCGGGGCAGGAGCTGTTCTGGCGGCGGTTCGACTTCTTCCGGGACAGGATCATCCTTCGGCCCCAAAGCATCAGCAACTCCCCCGAGGTGGTCCACCGCCTGGGCGTCATCGCCATGAACGCGGCCATCGAGGTGGATGTGTACGGCAACGTGAACTCCAGCCATTTCGCCGGATCCTATCTTATGAACGGCATCGGCGGCTCCGGCGACTTCGCCCGCAACGCCTCCATCTCCGTGTTCACCGTGCCTTCCATCACCAAGGACGGCAACATCTCCCGGATCGTTCGGAACGTGAGCCACATGGACCACAGTGAACACAGCACCCAGATCATCGTGACCGAGCAGGGGCTGGCCGATATCCGGGGCAAGGGCCCCGTGAACCGAGCCCGGGAGATCATCGCCCACTGCGTCCACCCCAAGTTCAAGGCCATGCTGGAGGAATACCTTTTCCAGGCTTTGAAGAACAGTAAGTACCTGCATATTCCCCAGTTCAGGGAATAAAAAAGATTCCCCGTCTCTGCGGTGTTGGGAGATTTCCGCGAGAACGGGGAAGGTCGGCACGAAGGTCATGACTCTCCGGCCTTCCGATACCGATCCTAAGCGCTCCCCGGTGCTTTGCCAGGAATTCGACCGGGGTGCTGGGCGAAGAAGCACCGTGTTTCCCCGCTTCTTCGCCCTTTTTGTGCGCAAAACGGTTTTCAGCAGCCCTGCCTCACCCGCTCCATCTGCGCCAGAAACTTTTCCTTCACCTCCCGGGGAGCCACGATGGCGGCCTCCCCGTCCAGGCCAAAGAGCCAGCCGAAGAACTGGGGGCTGACGGCCACGGTGGCCCGGATCTGAAAATGGTCCTCGTCCAGGCTGGAGACGGCCACATCCTTGCCGAAGGTGTCGATGACCACGCCGATCATCCGGCTGGAGAAGCGGAGCGTCACGACCTGCTCCTCCCCGCCGAACATGGAGAAGTTCTTGCGGGCGTACTCCCCCATGTCCGTCTCCTTCAGGAGCTTCTGCCCCTCCCGGAACTTCTCCGTCACCCGGATGCCGTCCATCTTGTCCACCCGAAAATGCTTGATCTTGGCCGCCTCCCCCTCATAGGCGATGAGGTAGTAGTTCTCCTCCGCCCAGGAGAGGGCCAGGGGGCTCACCCGATAGGGCCGGCCGTTGCGGCGGAACTTCTTCTCCTTGGTGACGGTGTAGGAATAGTAGCGAAACTCGATCTGCCTGTCCTCGGCGATGGCCTGATGGATGGCGTCCACGTTATAGTAGATGGACTCGTTCATGCTCTTGATCCGGTTTTTCACAAAGAGCTGCCGCTTCATGAGGGCCGCCTCGTGGACGCTGGTGAGGCCGGCCAGCTTTTTGATGAGCTGCATGGTCTTGCGCTCGGTGATGAACTTGCTGGACTGAACGCTGTCGATGAGGAGCTTGATCTCCGGCAGCTCAAACTCCCGCTCCCCCACATAGTATCCCGCGGTCCGGCCCCGGGTGCCGTGGACATCCAGGCCAAAGGCCTGCAATGTCTCGATGTCGCTGTAGACGCTCTTGCGCTCCGCCCGGATCCCCTTTTCGGCGAGAAAGCAGAGCAGATCCTCCATGGACAGGGGGTGCTCTTCGTCGCTCTCGCGAAGCAGGGCCTCCATGACATACAGCAGCTTGGTCTTTTGATTGGCTGTTCTGGGCATGATGATATCCTCCTATATGAGTCGAATGGGGCCGTCGAAGCGGATGGTCCGCTCCCGGCCCGAATCAAAGCGGATGGACAGGCACTGCTGCTCCTTTTGGACCCCGATCACGGTGCCGGGGCCGAAGAGGGCGTGCTCCACCCGGACCCCGGGTGAGAGGGGATCCTGGGGGACGGCCATGCGCTTTTGGGTGCCCCGAATATAGCTTTGGGCCTCCCGCATCCAGCCCGGGTCCGGCTCCACCAGATAGCGAAGGTTCTCCTTCCCCATCTCAAAGAGGAACCGGGAGGGATAGCGGGCCGTGCCCTCGTGGGAGACGCCGGCGGCCTCGGTCAGCGTCAGGCTCCTCTCCGCCCGGGTGCAGGCCACATAGCACAATCGCCGCTCCTCCTCCATCCGCTCCGCGGTGTCGGTCTTGCGGCTGGGGAAGATCCCCTCGTTCAGGCTGGCCACGATCACGTGGGGGAACTCCAGCCCCTTGGCGTTGTGAACGGTCATGAGCTTCACCGAGTCCTTCCGATCCTCCCGGTCCCGGTCGGTGAACAGGGCCACCTCCGCGAGGAAGTCCTCCAGGGTGGTCCGCTCCCCGGCGCTGCTCTCATATTCCTCCAGGCTCTGCAGCAGCTCCGCAATGTTGTCCAGCCGGTCCCCGTCCCCCAGCTGCCTGAGCATCTTCATATAGCCGCTCTCCGTGAGCAGGCGGCTCAAAAGCTCGCTCATCTTCATCTCGTCATAGCGCTCATAGGCCCTGAGGAGGCTGACGAAGGAAGCGGCGTCGGAGCTGCGGATCAGCGGATCCTCCAGGGTGTCCAGCAGCGCCCCATAGAGGGTGCAGCCCTTCGCCTGGGCGTAGCTGCGAAGGAAGGCCATGCGCTTCTTCCCCACCCCCCGGCGGGGCTCGTTCACCACCCGGGCGAAGGCCAGATCGTCCCCCTGGACCAGCATCCTGAGATAGCAGACGGCGTCCTTGATTTCCTTGCGGCCATAGAACTCCATGCCCCCATAGACGGCATAGGGGATCTTGGCGTGCAAAAGGGCGTCCTCCAGGCTGCGGGACACATAGTGGGCCCGATAGAGGATGGCCATGTCCCGCCAGTCGTTTCCCTGCTCCTTCAGCTCCCTGAGCCGGGAGACGATGAACCCGGCCTCCGCCCCCACATCCTTGGCGTGATAATAGGGGGGCACGGGGCCGTCGCCCTTCACGGCGCGGAGCCGCCGCTCCACCCGCTGCCGGTTCCGCTCGATGAGGGCGTTGGCGGCGGAGAGGATCTGGGGGGTGCTTCGATAATTCTCCGTGAGGACGATGGTTTCCGCCCCCGGATATCGGTTGGGGAAGTCCAAAATGAAGCGGACGTCCGCCCCCCGCCAGGTGTAGATGGTCTGGTCCGGATCCCCCACCACAAAGAGGTTTTTGTGGCAGGAAGAGAGCATGTCCGCCAATTCATACTGCTTGCCGTCGATGTCCTGAAATTCGTCCACCATCACATATTCAAAGCGGCGCGCCCACTTCTCCCGGACCTCCCGGTTCTGCCGCAGCAGGGCCACGGCCATGTCCACCAGATCCTCGAAATCCAGGGCATAGATCTTCCGCTGCTCATAGAGATAGCGACAGAACATCTGCTTCTTCCGGTTCTGCTCCCGGTCGATGAGCTCCAAAAGGGGCCCGTCGCTTTCCCCGGTGAGCAAGGGCACATACATGAGGTCCCACTTCATGTCGTCGGTGAGATCCGCCGCCTTGCGGAGGCTCATCTCCTTCAGCGTCATGCCCATGTCCTCGAACACGGTCCTGAGCAGGGAGGTTTTGTCCTCCTCGTCCAAAACGAGAAAGTTCTTCGGCCAGCCCAGGGTGTGCAGATCCTCCTTCAGGATCATGAGGCCCAGGGCGTGGAAGGTGCAGATATAGCCCGTGTCAGCATCCCCCACCATGGACCGGACCCGCTGCTTCATCTCGTTGGCGGCCTTGTTGGTGAAGGTGACGGCCAGGATGTGGCCCGGGCTCACGCCCCCGGCCTCGACGAGATAGCCATAGCGCCGGGTCAGGGTCCGGGTCTTGCCCGTGCCGGCCCCGGCCACCACCCGGATATATCCCTCCGTGGCCTCCACCGCCCGTCGCTGGGCCTCGTTCAGCCCCTGCAAAGCGTCCATCCTCGCGCCCCTCTCCGCCTTTTTCTGCATCATACCACACTATGTGTCCGATAAACAGGATTCTTTCGCTCATTTAGGGGAATGTTTACAATTGGGCCATCGCTCTTGCAATCCCATAAACCTTGTGGTAAAGTAGGTTGAACGAAACGAGACCGAAGGGAGGCGGAACCTATGATGATCTCCACCAGGGGGCGCTACGCCCTGCGGGTGATGCTGGATTTGGCCATGGAGGGCACGGACGCCTATGTGCCCCTGGATGTGATCGCCCGCCGGGAGGACATATCGGAAAAATATCTGGAAAGCATCGTCGTGAGCCTGAGCCGGGCGGGCCTGGTGAAGGCCCTGCGGGGCAAGGGGGGCGGCTATCGGCTGAGTCGGCGTCCCGCGGAATATGCCATCGGCGAGATCCTGAACCTGACGGAGAAGAGCCTGGCCCCCGTGAGCTGCCTGGAGCCGGGCGCCGGCTGTCCCCGGGCCGATTCCTGCCCCACCCTGCCCCTGTGGCAGGGGCTGGACAAGGTCATCGAGGACTACCTCATGGCCCACACTTTGGCGGACCTGCTGCCCGAAAAGAGGAAATAACCTATTGACAAGGTAGGTTGATATGGTATACTGTATCCAAACGAAAACCAGGAGGAACCTGCCATGATCTATGCAGACAACGCGGCCACCACCCGGATGAGCCCCCACGCCATCCGGGTGATGACGCAGACCGCTCAGAATATCTGGGGCAACCCCTCCAGCCTCTATGAGCTGGGGCAAGCCGCCCAGGAGGCCCTGGCGGACGCCCGAAGCCGCATGGCGAAGCTGATCGGGGCCGAGGCCAGGGAGGTCTATTTCACCTCCGGCGGCAGCGAAAGCGACAACCAGGCCATCCGCTCCTGCGCCCGTCTGGGCGCCGCCAAGAACAGGAAGCACATCGTCTCCACCGCCTTCGAGCACCACGCCGTGCTCCACACCCTCAAGCGCCTGGAGAAGGAGGGCTATGAGGTCACCTATCTGCCCGTCCACGAGAGCGGCATCGTCACCGCCCAGGAGGTGGCGGCGGCCATCCGGCCCGACACCTGCCTGGTGACCGTCATGTTCGCCAACAACGAGATCGGCACCATCCAGCCCATCCGGGAGATCGGCGCGGTCTGCCGGGCCGCCAAGGTCCCCTTCCACACCGATGCGGTCCAGGCCGTGGGCCATGTGCGGATCGATGTGAGGGAGATGAACATCGACCTTCTCTCCCTCTCGGCCCACAAGTTCCATGGGCCCCGGGGCGTGGGCGCCCTCTATTGCCGAACGGGCCTGCCCCTCTATCCCCTCATCGAAGGGGGCGCCCAGGAGCGCAACCGCCGGGCGGGCACGGAGAACCTCATGGGCATCCGGGCCATGGCGGCGGCGCTGGAGGACATGGTGGCCGGCATGGACAAAAACGCCGCCTATGTGAGCGGGCTTCGGGACCGGCTCATCGAGGGCCTGTCCGCCGTCCCCCACAGCGCCCTGAACGGGGACAGGGAGAGCCGCCTCCCCGGCAACGTGAACTTCTGCTTCGAGGGCATCGAGGGGGAAAGCCTGCTGCTCCTTTTGGACCAGGCGGGCATCTCCGCCTCCTCCGGCTCGGCCTGCACCTCCGGCTCATTGGACCCCAGCCACGTGCTGCTGGCCATCGGCCGGCCCCACGAGGTGGCCCACGGGTCCCTCCGGCTCACCCTCTCCGAGGAGAACACGCCGGAGGAGGTGGAAAAGATCATCGCCGAGGTGCCCCGGATCGTGGCGTACCTGCGGGGCTTTTCCCCCATCTGGCAGGACCTCATCAGCGGCCGTCGGCAGCATTTGCTCTGAGAAAAGGAAAGGAAGGCACCCATGGCATTATACAGTGAAAAAGTGATGGATCATTTTCTCCACCCCCGGAACGTGGGCGTCATCGAGGACGCGGACGGCGTGGGCGAGGTGGGCAACGCCAAGTGCGGCGACATCATGAAGATCTTTTTGAAAATCGACAACGGCATCGTCACCGACGCCAAGTTTTCCACCTTCGGCTGCGGCAGCGCCATCGCAAGCAGCTCCATGGCCACGGAGATGATCAAGGGCCAGCCCCTGGAGCAGGTGATGGAGCTGACCAACAAGGCGGTGGTGGAGGCTTTGGACGGGCTCCCGGCCTATAAGCTCCACTGCTCGGTTTTGGCGGAGGAGGCGGTGAAGGCCGCCCTGAAGGACTATTTCGACAAAAACAGCATCCCCTATGACCCGGCCCAGTTTCCCGACGCCCCCAGCTGCGAAAGCTGCGCCATGGAATAAAAGCCAAAGCGATCCCCGGAAAAAGCACGGCTTCGGCCGCGCTTTTTTCGTTTTGGAAATATGAACGGATTATCGGAAGCAGGCGTCTATGCCCCGGGGTACAATGGACACAGGAGGTGAAGCCCATGAAGTATTTGAAGGTGTTCACGGATTTTCAGGAGGTCATGGGACCCCTGAGCTTCGAGGAGATGGGACGGCTGTTCGCCGGGATGCTGTCCTACGCCCAGGACGGGACCGTCCCCAGCCTGCCGGGGAACGAGCGCTTCCTCTGGCCGGTGGCCCGGCAGACCATCGACCGGGAGGCGGCATCCTATCAGCAGAAGGTCAAGCACCTGAAGCGGGGCCGGGGCCCCGCAACGAAAGGGCCCCTCTCCGTTACGGAGGAAGACAAAGACAAAGACAACGAGAATGAAAAAGAAAAAGAGAAGGAGAACGACAAAGATCCTCTCAAAGAGAATGTGTGTGTATCCAAAGAAAACCCCTCCGGGGGCGGACACACACACCCGGAGGGAAGAAACGGCTCAGAACTGACCGTAGATGAAGTCGGAGGCCACGTAGCCCGGGCCATAGGCCCCCAGCAGCAGGCACAAAACGAGCAGCAGGGCGGCGGTGAGCCACAGCTTCCAGGGGCTGTTCAGGAACCGGCGGAAGGAGCCCTCCCCCTTCTTCAGGCTGACGAACAAAAGCAGCGCCGCCCCCAGCAGCAGAAGGATCCACTCCCCCCACGACAGCCCCAGCAGGGAGAGCCGGGCCGCCAGGGCGCCATAGTTGAAAACGGTGAACAGGGACGAGAAGGCCCCCCACACCTCCCCGGGGCCTGCATAGCAGTCCCACAGGCGGATGAGGCACATCAGCAGAAAGGTGCGGAGGATCTCGAAGGCCCCGTAGCCCTTCCTCTGCTTCAGGCCCGGGAAGCGGCCGTGAAACCGGTCATAGAGGGGTTTGAGGGTCAGGGACAGGATGATGACCGCCCCGTTGGTCAGCCCCCACAGGGCAAAGTTCCAGCCCGCCCCGTGCCAGACGCCGGTGGCCAGCCAGACGACCAGGGTGGCGGCATACAGGGGCAGGCGGGACAGGAAGCCGTTGCCGAACCGGGCCCGGAGGGCCCGGGTCCAGCGAAGGAAGCCCTTGGACATGTTCAGGGGATAGAACACATAGTCCCGAAACCAGCTGCCCATGGTCATGTGCCAGCGGGTCCAATATTCCTCGATGTTTTTGGAAAGATAGGGCCGGTCGAAGTTCTCCGGCAGGACCACCCCGAAGAGCTCCCCCACGCCGAGAGCCATGTCGATGCCGCCGGTGAAGTCGGCATAGAGCCGCAGGGCATAGAGCACCATGCCCAGCAGGACCCAGCCCCCTCGAAAGCTGCCCGCCTCGCCGCCGAAGAGCAGGGCCAGGGCCGGGCTCAGCCGGTCCGCCAAAATGAGCTTCTTGCCGGCGCCCCAGGCCATGCGGACCAGGCCCCGGCCCAGCCGGTCCCAGTCGAAATCCGCCCCCTCGTAGAGGGTCTTTGAGAGCATGTCGTAGCGGCTGATGGGCCCCTGGATCATCTGAGGGAAGAAGGAGGCGAAGAGGGCATAGCGAAGCAGGTTCCGCTCCGGCGGATACTTGCCCCGCTTCACGTCGATGAGATAGCCGATGGACTGAAAGGTGTAGAAGGAGATGCCCAGGGGCAGCACCCAGCGGACCTGCCAGGGGGCGGCAAACGCCTGCAGCAGAAAGGATGTGTATTTGAGGGCCCCCAGCAGGCCCAGGTTGAGGAGCAGGCACAGAAGGAACCAGGCCGTCCGCTTTCCGGCCTGCTTCCGCTTATAGGCGGTCAGTTCCTCTTTGGAAAGGTCCTTCTTATGCTCCGCCACATAGGCCTTCTGCCGCTCCAGGCTGCGGCCCAAAAGGCGGGCGGTGAAATAGACGCTGAGGACGGTGAGGGCCAAAAAGGGCAGATATCGGGGGCTGCAGAGGGCATAGAAGGCCACGCTCCCCGCCAGCAGGGCGAGATAGCGCAAGGGCTTGGGCAGGGCAAAATAGATTATGAGCAGGCCCCCCACCAGCAGCAGGAAGCCGCCGGAAAGGAAGGTCATTCGTCCTCTCTTCTCTCGATCAGGGCAAAGAGGGCCCGGGCGCTGTTGAAGTTTTCGGGCACGATGTCCACCGCCCCCAGCTCCACGCCGTAGGTCTCGGAAAGCTCCGCCGCGATGGACACCACATCGAAGGAGGTGAGGATCTTTTTGTCGATCAACCCCTCCGCCGTCGCAAAGTCGATGTCGGGATGGAGGTCGCAAAGCAGGTTCAAAAGCTGTTCAAAGGTCATCTTCCATACTCCTTTTGTTCGATGGTCCGCCGGTCCAGCTTCCCGTTGGGCAGATGGGGCAGCTCCGGCCGCTGCTCGGTCCGGCTGGGGGTCATATAGCCGGGCAGCTTCTGCTTGAGGCCGATGACCACATCCCAGGGCTGGGCGGGCCCGGTATAGAAAAGGTCGATCCGCTGCCGGTCCGCCACATAGAGGCAGGCGGCCTCGTGGACCCCCTTCAGGCTCAGGGCGGCAGCCTCCACCTCCCCCAGCTCCACCCGGTGGCCCATGTGCTTCACCTGCTGATCCCGGCGGCCCAAAAAGATCAGGTCCCCGTTTTCGTCGAACCGGCCCAGGTCCCCGGTGCGATAGAAGGTGAGGCCCAGATCCCCCACCGGGTCCGGGATCAAAACGGCCTTGGTGCGCTCCGGGTCATGATAATAGCCCGCCATGACGCACTTGCCCCCCAGGGCGATCTCCCCCTCCCGGTCCGGCTTGCCCTGATCGTTGAGGAGCAGCAGGGAGGTGCCGGGGAAGGGCTTGCCCACGGGCACGGGCCGATCCGGGTCCTGAGGCCCCACCACGGGATAAAAGCAGCTCATGCCCGTGCACTCCGTGGCCCCGTAGAGCTGAAAGATCCGGGCGTCGGGGCAGGCCTGCTGCCAGTCGGTCAGCTGCTTCACGGGCAGCACCTCGCTGCCGAAGCAGAGGAGCTTCACCCCCTGGGGCCGGATGGCCCGGAAGGTGCGGAGCCTGGACACCAGGCTGAAGGCGGAGGACACCCAGCACAGGGCGTTGATCCCCCGGTCGTTGATATATTGGATGAGGGCCATGGGGTTCACAAACAGCTCCCGGGGCAGCAGATAGGCCGTGCCCCCGGCGACGATGACCCCCAGCAGCTCCTTGAGATAGGCGTCGAAATAGAGGGGAGACTGGACGCCGAACACCAATCCTTCGTCGAACCCCAGCACCCGGGGCAGGGTCTCGGCATATTCCAAAAGGGAGCTGTTGCGGATGGACACCCCCTTGGGCTCCCCGGTGGAGCCGGAGGTGAACACCACATAGGCCAGATCCTCCCCCTCCGCCTCCTCCCGCAGCCGATCGGGGGCCGGGAAGGCCGCCGCCCCGCCATAGAGCAGGTGCTCCGCCGCCGGGCACAGGCCCTCCGCCGCGGTGAGATTCTTTTTGTCCGACAGGATGAACCGGGGGGCCAGCGTTCTCACGATCCGTTCCAGCCGCTCCCGGGGCATCTGCTCGTCCAGGGGCACATAGAAGCAGCCCGCCTCCATGACCCCCAAAAAGGCGGCCACCTCCTGGGCGCCCCGCTCCATCAGGACCCCCACGGGCTCCCGGTTGGCGCCGCTGTTTTTGAGGCAGGCGCCCACCCCCGCCGCCGCCCGGCGCAGCGCGGAGAAGGTCAGGCCCGTCTCCCCGTCGGAAAAGGCCAGCTTGTGGGGAAGCCTGTCCGCCGTCGCGTTCAGATAGGCAAGGATGCTCCTCATGCGTCCCCCTCCGCGGCCTCCGCGGCCCGATACTCGATGGCGACGATCCGCCGGGCGTCCCCGTCCACCTCCCGGACCTGGACCACCAGCATGGTTTTCCCGTCCTCATAGGCATAGACCCCGTTCTTCTCCTCGCCCCCCAGCAGGGTGAGGAGCTGATCCTCCATGTCATAGATGCGCAGGCCCTGGGGGGTGGTGACGGTGTCGTCCACCACGGTGATGACCGTGATGCGCTCCACGCCCTCCACCTCGTTCACCGTCAGCTCGAAGCCGGGATAGAAGAAGAATTTGTCCTTGCCCAGATAGGCGCAGCTGTCCGCCTCGAAGCTGTTCACCGGGTCGCCCAGGGCGGCCAGCACCGGGGCGGCCTCCATCATGGGCTCCATGCGGATGCCCTTGCCCTCAAAATAGAGAGGAACGGCCGGCCGGGGCGCCGCGCTCTCGGGAGCCTCGCTCTGCCGGGGCGACGCCGTCTTTGCCGGGACGGGCTCCGCCTGGGCCGGGGCCCGGGTCTCCTCCGGCGCCGGGGCCGCCGTGGCCGCCGGGGCGTTGGGATCCAGATAGACCACGCCCTCCCTGGGCTTGGTCTCCGCGGCCTTCCGTCCGCAGCCCAAAAGGGCCAGAAGCCCCAGGGCCAGGATGAGGATCCGCCCCCGTTTCGTGTTGCTCATGCGCCATGTCCCCCTTCCGTCTTTTGCCGCTCATAGCGGCTGATCAGCGCCCCATACCGGGAGGCCGTCACCAAATCGTTCCGTTCGTCCCGCAGGTCCACCCGCTCCGAAAGCCAGGCCCCGAACCAGCGGGTGTATTTCTCCGCCCCGAACACGTTGAGATGGATGCCCCCGTCATAGGTGTCCGTGCTCATGTCCAGCCCCATCTCCTCCATGAAGGGGATGGCGTTCAGATACAGGACGCCCCTTTCGGCGGCATACCGCTCCAGCCATTCGTCCCATTCCGCATACCAGGCGGGATAGAGGCAGGGGCTCTTGACCAAAACCAGCCCGATCCCCTTTTCCCGGCACAGATCCACGATCCGGTCGAGATACGCCACCGGCTTCTCTTTGAAGGCCGGATCCCGCAGCAGGGGGGCCGCCGGCAGCCGGGTGAAGGGCACCGCCTCCGTCCGCATGAGATAGCCGTTGAAGGTGATCTCCGGCCCCTTGAACAGGAACCGGGCGTCCTCCCCCGTGAGCTCAAAGAGCCGGCTGTGATAGCGGAGCAGGGGGATATAGTAGCTCAGCTCGCTCTCCCCCTCGGTCATGGAGGCCCGGACGGCCTCAAACTTCTCCCGCGAAAGCCGCATGCCGTCCAATGTCATGCGGTTGTAGGCCTCATTTTGGGGCTCGGCATACCGCAGGGAGCAGACGGAGAGCACCACCGCCCGGGGGGTCTCGCTTTTGAGCATCTCGGAAAGCAGATGGTAGCTCTGCCACATGAGCTGCTGGGCGGTGCCCCGGATATAGGAGGTGACGCCGTATTCCTGAAATAGGGTCACCGGGGAAAAGCTCTCGTATACCTCGCAATCCCCCACGAAGAACACCTGGTGGCCGTCGCCGGCGTGGTCATACCAGTTCTCCACCATGCTCCCCTCCCGGGTGATGCCGGAGGCATACTTGGGCCGGGTGAGCCGCCCCAGCCCCCAGATGAGGACCGCCGCCAGCAGCAGGGCGAACACCGGCGCGATCCAGCGGTTTCGTTTCATATCTGTCTCCACTCGCAAAAAACGTTGTTCAAACAAATTCCCCTCACCGGGCGACGATCGGCGCGGTATGGATGCGCCGGGCCGACGACGGACCGAAGGGCTCACCAGTCCCTCTTATACCGCTCCTTCGGCGTGTCCGGATAGACCTTGTGGTCGTATCGCCAGAAGAAGGGATACAGCTTCAGCACCTCGTCGGTGGTGAGCATGAAGCACTCATACTTCCGGCTGGGCCCGTCGTTCAGGGGGTCGAAATGGTACCAGCCCGTGCCCAGGTCCACCAGCAGCCAATAGTGATGGGCGTTGCTGTAGCGGGTGATGAACATGGTCTTGGCGCCGATCTTGTCCAGCAGGAGCTTGGCCGCCGCGCAGTAGGTGAAGCAGTCCCCCCGCCGGGTGGTGAGCCCCCGCCAGGCCTCATACTTCCAGTCCCGCTTGTTGGACTTCTCCGTGTAGGTGTAGGTGCCCTTCACATAGCGGAAGATGGCATAGGCCTTTTGGCCCAGGGTCATGTCCTCCGTCACCAGGCCGGCGAGGACCTCCTCGGCCTTTTTGTCCAGCTCCTCGTCGGAGACCCCGGGCCGGATGAAGGTGAGGACGATGGTCCGGCTGGCGCTGTTTCCCGCCCGGTCCGTGGCGGTGAACACCACCCGGTAGTTCCCCGCCTTATAGATGTCCACGGCGGAGTTGTCCACGGCGAGGGTGATGTCCTCCTGATCGTCGGCGTTGTCCGTGGCCCACACCTGGGAGAAATAGGAGACCGCCTCCCCCAGGTATACATAGCGGGTGCCGGCGCCGAAGATCTTGGGGGCCTCCGTGTCGGGCACGATGTCGATGGTCCCGGAGATCTCCGTGCGGTTCCCCCCCAGGTCCACCGCCGCCACGGTCACGGGCTGGGGGCCCTTCCGCGTCCAATCCGGGGCGAGCACATAGCTATAGGTGAGCCGGGTTTCGTCCTCCGCCAGATCCAGGATGGCCTCCGGGGCCCGGGGATGGTCCAGATACCCGATCAGCTTCCTGGGGAAGGCCAGCACCGGGGCCACTGTGTCCACCACGTACAGCCGCTGGATGCAGGGCTCGCCGTCGTCCACCGAGGCCAATATGTCATAGCACCCCGGCACCCGGGGCACGAACCGGGCCACCATCAGCGCCCCCGAAAAGCCGGGATCCGCCGCCCTGTGGGCCGCCTCCAGGGCGTCGGCGGTGATGAAATGGCGGCTGGCCTCCCAGGTGAGAGGGGGAAGGTCGGAGACGAGCACGTTGACGGTGCCCCGCGTCCGGTTCCCGCCCGCGTCCGTCACCGCCACGGTGACGGGCTGATAGCCGTTTTGGTCCCAGTCCGGCGCGGGATCGAATTCATAGGTCAGGGCCGTCACATCCCGGGCGGAGCGGACCAGGCTCCGGGCCGTCAGGGCCGTGCCCCGCCGGGTGAAGGCCACCTCCTCAAAGACGCACACCGGGGGCACCGTGTCCCGGACCACCAGCGCGGTCTCGAAGATCTCCCCCTCCGCCTCCACCGTCAGGGAATAGACCCCGGGAACGGCGGTGTCCACATCCGCCGGGTCCGTCAAAAACCGGCCCGTCATGGTGTCGTTGGACAGAAAGGCGGCGATAGGGGGCACCGCCTCCCCCGCCTCGACGGTCACGGTGGGCACCGCGCCCACGATGACGCAGGACGCTTCCGCAAAGCCCACGTTCCCCGACAGGTCCTCCAGCCGGATCTTCACCGGCCACTCCCCCGCCTTGTGGAACACCGGGGCGGTCTCGAAGGTGACGGCCACCAGCTGGCGATCCTCCAGATCGGTGATGAAGCCGTCGGGCCCCAGCTCCTCGTCCACGCCCAGCACCCGCTGCACCCCCCGGGCTCGGGGGGCCGTGGTGTCCACCACCCGCACCAGGGCGATCCGGGGGCCGTCGCTGCCGGCCACCAGCACCACCGCGTCGCCGGGATGCGTCCAGTCGATCTTTTCCGTGTCGAAGGCGAACCGGGCCTCGCCCCCGTCCCTGAGCAGGGCGGCGGCGGGGGGGCAGCTTCCGCTCAGCTCCCAAACCGTCACCGGGCGAACCTGCCGATACAGCAGAAAAAAGGCGCCCGCCGGCACCGCCAGCAGGAGCAGCAGCCCTTCCAGCAGGAGCCAAAGCCAGCAGGTCCTATGGGTTTGTCGCTCCTCGGTGCGCTCCACGGGCATTCCTCCATAAAAATACGTTCATATCATAGAAGAAAACCGACGCCTTGTCAACAAAACAATGGAGGAACGGCCGAACCAAGACCGTTCCTTCGGGAAAGGTCCCCCCAAGGATTTTCAAGAAAGGAGAGGACTATACGATCCTCCCCCGGCATATCCCCGCATCTTCTCTTTTGCGCCGCCTTTCCTCCGCCACATGCAAGCCACAGCCGAAAGCGGCAACAGGCCCCCGCATGCCCTCAGTTCACCACATGCACCGGCGCCCCGGCCAGCACGCCCCGGATGCTCTCTGCCGTCACATCCACGATCCGCTGCCGCCCCTCCACGGTGGCCCAGGCGGAATGGCCCGTAAGATAGCAGTTGGGCGCCTTCAGAAGCGGGTTGTGGATGTCGATGGGCTCCCGGCTGACCACATCCGCCCCATAGCCCCCCAGCTTCCCGGCGTTCAGGGCCGCGGCCACATCCTCCTCGCTGACCAGGGACCCCCGGGCGGTGTTGATGAGCAGGGCCCCTTCCTTCATCTTGGCGATGGTCTCCGCGTTGAAAAAGCCCAGGTTCTCCGCCGTGGCCGGGCAGTGGAGGCTCACCGCGTCCGCCTCCCCCAGCAACCGATCCAAACTCACCTGCTCCCCGGGGAAGCCGGGATGCTCCCTCCGGGAATACCCCAGCACCCGCATGCCGAAGGCCTGCCCCACGGCCGCCACCCGGGAGCCGATGGCCCCGCAGCCCACGATCCCCAGCGTCCGCCCCTCCAGGGCCAGGGGCGTTTTCTCCCACCAGCAGAACTCCGGACAGGCGGTCCAGGCCCCCTGCCGGATGCGGCCGGTGTGGAAGGCCGTGTGCCGGGTCATCTCCAGGAGAAAGCCGAACACGCTCTCGGTCACGGCCCCGGTGGCATACCCGGGCACGTTGCAGACCGGGATCCCCAGCTTCCGGGCGCCGGCCACATCCACGATGTCGAACCCCGTGGCCAGCACCCCCACCATCTTCAGGCCCTGGGCCCCCTTCAGCGCCTCAAAGGACAGGGGCGCCTTGTTGGTCAGCACCACGTCCGCCCCCCGGAGCCGCTGGGGCACCAAAGCCGGATCGGTCCGGTCATAGAGGGACAGCACCCCCAGCGCCCGCCAGGGCGACAGGTCCAGCTCCTCCACCTTCAGCGTCTTTGCGTCCAGGACCACGATCTGCACGGCTTTTTCCCCCATTCTCCCCATGATTCGGCATCATTGTAGCCCCATCCCCCCGGGGCCGTCAAATGAACTTTCCTTGAACGCACGCGCTAACGTTGCCTTTTTATAGGCAGTGTGATATACTGTTTAGAAAATTCATCGAGAGGAACGGAACTATGTTCATCATTGTGGTCGGCCAGGGGAAGGTGGGCACCACCCTTTCGTCCCAGCTGTGCGCCGAGGGGCACGACATCGTCACCATCGACAACGACCCTGCCGTGCTCAAAAAGCTTCAGGAGACGCTGGATGTGGCCACCCTCTGCGGCAACGGCGCCGCGGCCTCGGTGCTGGAGGAGGCGGGCGCCGCCCGGGCGGATTTGCTCATCGCCTGCACCGACGGGGACGAGGTGAATCTTTTGAGCTGCATGGTGGCCCGGAAGCTGGGCACCAAAAACACCATCGCCCGGGTCCGCGACCCGGAATATGACAGCGACCTTCGGCTGTTGAAGGACGAATTTCACATCTCGCTGTCCATCAACCCCGAGCTCACCTGCGCCCGGGAGATCTTCCGCATCCTCCGCTTCCCCGCCTTCATGAAGCGGGAAACCTTTTTGCGGGACAAGGCGGAGCTGGTGGAGCTGCGGGTGGCCCCGGGCAGCCAGCTGGACGGGCTCAAGCTCATGGACCTTCGCCGGCTCACCAACGAAAAGGCCCTGATCTGCGCCGTGGAGCGCCAGGGCCAGGTGACCATCCCCGACGGCAGCTTCGTCCTTCAGGGGAACGACCGCATCTCCCTCACCGCCGAGGCCGCGGGCCTGGTTCGGTTCATGCACGATTTGGGCCTCCCCGCCCCCGGCATCCGCAAGGTGATGATCGTGGGCGGCAGCCGCATCGCCATCCATGTGGCCCGGCTTTTGCAGCGCAACAAGGTTCGGGTCACCATCATCGACAACGACGAGCAAAAGTGCCACCGGCTCACGGAGCTGCTGCCCGAGGCCACCATCCTCTGCGGCAACGGCTCGCTCCAGGAGGTGCTCCTCTCCGAGGGCGTGAAGGACACCGACGCCGTGCTGGCCCTGACGGGCTTCGACGAGGAGAATCTGACCATCTCCATGTTCGCCAACTATCTGAAGGTGCCCAAGACCGTCACCAAGATCGACCGGACGGACCACCTGGAGGTCTATTCCAACGCGGGCATCGACACCATCGTCTCCCCCAAGCTTTTGACCGCCAACGAGATCGTCCGCTATGTGCGGGCCATGGGCAGCCGCTCCGGCCAGTCCATGCTGGCCCTGAGCCGGTTTATGGACGGGAAGGTGGAAGCCATGGAGTTTGCGGTCCCCGCCGGGGCCAACTATCGCGACATCCCCTTCAGGGCCCTGCAGACCCGGAAGCGGAAGGACACCCTGGTGGCGGCCATCGCCCGAAACCGGCAGCTGATCATCCCCAGCGGCGACGACTGCCTGCTGGCGGATGACCGGGTGGTGATCGTGGCCCCCCGGGATGTGAGCATCTCCGCCCTGAAGGATGTGTTCCCCGGAGGCAACGTATGAACGGCCGGGCCGTCAGATATTTCATCGGCCACATTCTGCGCTGGGAAGCCATTTTGATGCTCCCCGCCCTGATCATCGCCCTGGCGGACCGGTCCTGGGGCGCCGTCAACGGCTTTTTGATCACCATGCTGCTTCTGCTGGCGGCCTCCTCCCTGCTGCTGTTTGTGGGCCAGCGGGGGGACCACAGCATGCAGGCCCGGGAGGGCTTCGTGATCGTGGGGCTGGGATGGGTGCTCCTGTCCCTGTTCGGCGCGCTGCCCTTTTTCATCTCGGGGCAGATCCCCCGGTTCGTGGACGCCCTTTTCGAGACCGTCTCCGGCTTCACCACCACCGGCGCCAGCATCCTGACCAACATCGAGGGGCTGTGCCGGGGGCTCCTCTTCTGGCGCAGCTTCACCCACTGGATCGGCGGCATGGGCGTGCTGGTGTTCGTGCTGGCCATCATCCCCCTTTCCAAGGGCAGCGGCGAAAGCATGCACCTGCTGCGGGCGGAGAGCCCCGGGCCGGATGTGGGCAAGGTGTCCCCCACCATGCGCAAAACCACCCGGACCCTCTATGCCATCTATGTGGTCATCACCCTGATCACCTTTTTACTGCTGGTGCTGGGAGGCGACCCGGCCTTCGACAGCTTCTGCAACGCCGTGGGCGCGGCGGGCACCGGCGGCTTTGCCATCAGAAACGCGGGCATCGGCGCCTATGGCCACTATACCCAGACGGTCCTCTCCTTCGCCATGATGCTCTTTGGGGTGAACTTCTCCGTCTACTACCTGATCCTCACCCGACAGGCCCGCCGGGCCCTGCAGGACGAGGAGCTCCACTGGTACATCGGCATCATCCTGGGGGCGCTGGTCCTGCTGGTGCTCAACACCCGCCGCCTCTTCCCCAGCCTGGGGGAGGCCGTCCACCATGTGTTCTTCACCATCTGCTCCATCATCACCACCACGGGCTTTTCCACCGTGGACTTCAACCTGTGGCCGGAGCTGTCCAAATGGATATTGGTCCTGCTCATGTTCATGGGGGCCTCCGCGGGCAGCACCGGCGGCGGCATGAAGGTGAGCCGCATCCTGATCCTCATCAAGAGCCTGGGCAACCAGATCGCCACCATGCTCCGCCCCCGCAGCGTCCACATCGTTCGCCTGAACAGGAAGATGGTGGAGGACGCCACGGTTCGGGGCGTTCACGTGTTCTGTCTGGCCTATTTCTTCATCCTGGCCATCTCCGCCCTGTTCGTCTCTTTGGACAACTTCGACGGGGTCACCACCGTGACCTCGGTCATCGCCTGCATCAGCAACATCGGCCCCGGTCTCAACATGGTTGGCCCCATGGGCAACTATGCCGCCTTCTCCGACCTGTCGAAGATCATTCTGAGCCTGGACATGCTCTTTGGCCGCCTGGAGATCTTCCCCATGCTGCTCCTCTTTGCCCCCGCCGCCTGGCGGAGAAACGGCTGAAAGAAAGCATTCAAAGAGACCCCGCCATCCAAAGGGCGGGGCCTCTTTTTCTCTCTCCTTGTCCTTGTCTTTGTCTTTTCCCGATCCCTACAAGGGGCGGCTGAGGCTGTTTACAGGCTGTGAAGATACGCTTCCAACGCGTCCAGGTCCTTCAGCACCGGCACCCCTGTGGTTTCGAGCCGTTCCCGGCTCTGGTGCCCCCCTTCCAGCAGGACGCAGGGGCAGCCGATGGCGGAGGACACCTCAAAGTCGTGGTCCGTGTCGCCGATGAACAGGGCCCCCTCCCGGGGGATGCCCTCCCGCTCGATGAACTCCTTCGCCAGCGCGGCCTTGGAAAAGGCATAGTGATCCGTAAGCCCCAGCTTCCGCTCAAACCGGTCCCCCACCGCCCCGAAGGCCGCCACCTGCTCCAGGAGCTGATCGAACCGGGTGGCGGAGAGGAGCACCTGCCGATAGCCCTCCTCCTTCAGCCGGTCCAGGAAGGCCAGGATGCCGGGGCGCAGCACGGAGGTCCGATAGAGCCTGTCATACCAGAGGACGAACTCGTCCGCCACGGTTTCATAGGGCTCGTCCGCCGGGCCGAAGCGATAGCCCATGCGCTCATAGTAGGCCTTGATGGGGAAGCCGAACACCGCCCGATAGGCGTCCAGATCCGGCAGCGTGGGGATGCCCCGCTCCGAGAGCATGATGTTGGCGATGGTTTGGCAGGCCTGCACATCGTTCAATATGGTCCCGTTCCAATCCCAGATGATGAGCTGCGGCTTCATAGACCCTCCCAAAACGACATTTTTTACAGTATACTTGACCCGGCACCCCTTTGCAAGGACCCATTTATTCACAGTCTATTCACCGGCGGGCCGGGCCGGCAGCCCTTGCAAGGCCCGGGACGGGGGTGTATACTAATATAGAAATAATATGGGGTGATATGGGCCCCACTGCAAGAGAGGAAACGCATTGGCACAGAAGAAAAAAACCGCCGCCACCGGCGGAAAAAAGAATACAGGAAAGAAGGCCCCGGCCAGGAAGCCGGCGGCCAAAAAGCAGGCCCAGCCCAAGCTCACCGCGGCGGAGCGGAAGGAGCAGAAGGAGGCCGCCGCCCGGGAGGCCACGGTCCGCCAGCGGGTGGGCGCGGAGGTGCTGGGCGTGGTGCTCATCGCCCTGGGCATCCTGCTGGCCCTCTATCTCTATCGCACCACGGACGCCCCCCTGGGCGTGGCCCTGCAGAAGGTGCTGTTTGGGTCCGTGGGGGTGGTGGCCTTCGGCCTGCCCCCCTTCCTGCTGCTGCTGGGCGCGTTCTCCATCGCCGGCCGCAAGCGGATGCCGGAGAAGGGCCGGGTGGCGTTCACGGTGCTGCTGGTGGTGTTCGTGGCGGCCCTCATGCAGCTTTTGGACCAGGTCGGCGCCCGGGGCGCCGACGGCCGGCCCATCCCCCTCACCAACTTTATCGTGGCCTGCTTCGATCGGGCCGCCTCCCCCGCCATGCAGGCCCCGGACAAGGCGGGCGGCGGCGTCATCGGCGGCCTCATCTGCTATGTTTTGGAGCTGGTCGGCGGCCGGACGCTGTGCGCCGTGGTGGTCATCGCGGGGATCGTGGTATGCCTGCTGTTCATCACCCGGATCAGCCTCAGGACCTTCCCGGAGCTGCTGAAGAGCCGGATGGCGGAAGCCATCGAGCGCCTGGACGAGGAGGCTCCCGAGGACGATTACGACGAGATCGCCTCGGAGCCCAACGCCCTTCCCGCCCGAAAGCAGAAATCCCTGTTCATCCAGTCCCTGGACGGGGAGGCCCCGGCCCCGGTGCCGGAGGTGGACCCAGACCAGCTGGGCCATTTGGAGAACATTCCCCAGCCCGGCGGCCTTCGGCGGGCCAAGGCGGCGGAGGCCCCCGCCCCCGGCCGGAAAAAGAACCGGATCCCCTTCGACGAGGCCTTCTTCGTGCCCCAGGCGGAGGAGCCCCGGCCCCGGGCGGAGGGTGCGGACGACCTTTCCGTCTTCCCCTCGGCGGGCCCGCTGACCAAAAAAACCAAGACCGGCCCCTCCTTTTTGGATGAGCCCGTGGACGATGTGCTGCGCATGCCCGGGGAGGCACCCCTGCCCGCCAACAAGCCGGTGCCCGATCTGACGCCGGAGGCCCCCAGGGAGGAGCTGTTCAAGCTCCCGCCCCGCCGGTCCCGGATCGGCCGTCCGGCGGAGGAACCCCTTTCGGAGCCTGCCGAGGCGAAGGCCCCGGAGATCATCCCGGTGGTGCGCCGACCCGAGGCGAAGGCCCCCGCCCCGGAGCGGGAGCCCCTGGAGGAGCTGTCCGTCTTTGGACAACCCGCCCCGGAGGCGGCGGAGGAAAAGCCCGCCGTCGTTCGGCCTGTCGACCCGAAGAACATGACCATGGACGATCTGAAGGCCTTCACCGAGGCCACCCCCTATGCGGCGGGGGAGGCCCCCCTGCCGGATCCGGAGCGGGCCACGGACAAGAAGTTTGTCTATCACGACGAGGCCACGGGCGAGGCCCTGCCGGAGCCCATGGAGGCCCCGAAGGCGGAGTATCAGCGGCCCACCCTGGATGTGCTCAAGACCCCGGAGAAGAGCTATCGGACCGCCTCCGAGACCCCGGAAAAGACCATGGAGCTGCTCATCGAGACATTGGCCAGCTTCAACATCGAGTGCAGGGCCCTGGGCTATTCCGTGGGCCCCGTGGTCACCCGCTATGAGCTGCAGCCCGCCCGGGGCGTTCGGGTGAACCGGATCACCACCCTGTCGAACGACCTTGCCCTGGCCCTGGCCGCGCCCCGGGTGCGCATCGAGGCCCCCATCCCCGGCAAGGCCGCCGTGGGCGTGGAGGTGCCCAACAAAACCGCCGCCACCGTGCTTTTGAAGGAAATTCTGGACACCGACGAATTCCGCAGCGCCAAATCCCCCGTGACCATGGCCATCGGCAAGGACATCGGCGGCAAGATCGTGGTGGCGGACCTTTCCAAGATGCCCCACATGCTCATCGCCGGCTCCACGGGCTCGGGCAAGTCCGTGTGCATCAACGACATCATCCTCTCCATGATCTACAAGTCCGGGCCCGAGGACCTGCGGCTCATCATGGTGGACCCCAAACAGGTGGAGCTGTCCGTCTATGGCACGCTGCCCCATCTGCTGATCCCCGTGGTCACCGATCCCAAGAAGGCCGCCAGCGCCCTCAGATGGGCCGTGAACGAGATGACATTGCGGTATAAAAAGTTCAGCGACCTGGGGGCCCGGGAGATCACCCGCTACAACGAGCTCCAGGAGGATCCCAAGAACAAGCTCCCCCGGATCGTGGTCATCATCGACGAGCTGGCCGACCTCATGATGGTGGCCCCCGACGAGGTGGAGGACTGCATCTGCCGCATCGCCCAGCTGGGCCGGGCGGCGGCCATCCATCTGATCGTGGCCACCCAGCGCCCCTCGGCGGACGTCATCACCGGCCTCATCAAGGCCAACATCCCCAGCCGCGCCGCCTTCGCCGTCAGCTCCGCCATCGACTCGAGGATCATCCTGGACAGCACCGGTGCCGAAAAGCTGCTGGGCCGGGGCGACTGCCTCTTCCACCCCAACGGGGCGGCCAAGCCCACCCGGCTCCAGGCGGCCTTCGTCTCCGACGAGGAGGTGGAAGCCGTGGTCAACGACATCAAGGCCCAGAACGGCACCGAGCCCCAATACGACAAGGAGGTGGAGCAGGCCATGTCCGGCGCCGCCGGCGGCGCCAAGGGCGGCGTCTTCGGCGAGGGCAAGCAGGAGGACGAGCTGTTGGGCGAGGCGGTCCGGATCGTTCTCGATTCCGGCCAGGCCTCCATCTCCATGATCCAGCGCAAGCTCCGGGTGGGCTATGCCCGGGCGGCCCGGCTGGTGGACATGATGGAGGAGCAGGGCTATGTGTCCGGCTTCGACGGCAGCAAGCCCCGGAAGGTGCTCATCAAGCGGGCCCAGTGGGAGGCCATCTTCGGCGACGGCAGCTATGTGCCCGACGGGGACGAGGAGCCCCCCGCCGAGGAGGACGAGGCCCCCTGGGACACGGAGGAAGAGGAAAAGGCATGAACGTCGGCATCGTCAGCCTTGGCTGCGCCAAGAACCAGGTGGACACCGAGCGGATGCTGGGCCTGCTGCAGCGGTTCGGCTTCACCTTCACCCCCGATCCCGGGGCGGCGGAGGTGCTGATCGTGAACACCTGCGGCTTTATCGACCCGGCCAAGGAGGAGAGCATCAACGCCATCCTGGAGATGGCCCAATATAAGGAAAGGGGCCGCTGCCGGGCCCTGGTGGCCACAGGCTGCCTGACGGAGCGCTATCGGCAGGAGCTCACGGAGGAGATCCCCGAGATCGACATCCTGCTGGGGGTCCGGGAATACGAAAAGCTCCCCGCCCTGCTCTCTCAAAAGCTGGGCATCCCCCTGCCCCCCCTCCGCTGCGGTTTGGGCGAAAGGATCCTGACCACGCCCCCCTATCGGGCCTTTTTGCGCACCGGCGACGGCTGCAACAACCGCTGCACCTATTGCGCCATCCCCCTGATCCGGGGGGACCTCCGCTCCGAGCCCTTGGAGACCCTCGTCGACGAGGCGAAGGGGCTGGCGGACCGGGGCGTGACGGAGCTCACCGTCATCGCCCAGGACACCTCCGGCTATGGGGTGGACCGCTATGGCAAGTCCATGCTGATCCCCCTGCTGAAGGCGCTGAACGGCATCGACGCCCTTCGCTGGGTCCGGGTCCTCTATACCTATCCGGACACGGTGAGCGAGGCCCTGCTGGACACCCTGGCCCAGGGGGAGAAGCTGATCCCCTATCTGGACATCCCCCTGCAGCACATCGACGACGGCATCTTGAAGCGGATGCACCGCCGGGGCGACGGGGCCTATATCCGAAAGCTGCTGGACTATCTCTACCGGAACTACCCGGACTTCACCCTCCGCACCACCATGATGGTGGGCTTCCCCGGGGAGACGGAGGCCCAGTTTCAAACCCTGCTCACCTTTTTGCGGGACTATCCCTTCGACCGGGTGGGGGCCTTTGCCTTCTCCCCCGAGGAGGGAACGGCGGCGGCGACCATGCCGGATCAGCTGCCGGAGGCGGTGAAGCAGGCGCGCCTCTGCGCCCTCATGGCCCAGCAGGGCCCCATCTCCCTCCGGCGGAACGGGCGCTGGGTGGGCCGGGAAACGGAGCTGCTCATCGAGGAGCTGACAGCCAAACAGGCCATCGGCCGGACCCCCCGGGAGGCCCCGGACGTGGACGGCCGGGTGAGCATCCCCCGCAGGAGCCATCACGCCATCGGCGACTATGAACCCATACGCCTCACCCAAGCGGGCGAATATGATATGAAAGGGGAAAGCCTATGAAAAACATGAATCTTCCGAACAAGCTGACCATGCTGCGAATACTGCTGGTGCCCTTCATCATCCTGTGCTTCTATCTGCCCCCCAGCTGGGGCATGTGGCTGGCGGTGGTGCTGTTCGTGGTGGCCGCCGTCACCGACACCGTGGACGGCCGCTATGCCCGGGCCCACAGCATGGTCACGGACTTCGGCAAGTTTATGGATCCCATTGCGGACAAGCTGTTGGTGAACTCCGTTCTCGTCATGCTCACGGCCCAGGGAAAGGTGCCCCCGGCGGTGACCATCCTCTTCATCGCCCGGGAGTTCTTCATCTCCGGCCTTCGGCTAGTGGCGGCGGGCAAGGGCGTGGTTTTGGCCGCGGGGAACCTGGGCAAGATCAAAACCACCCTGCAGGATTTGGCCCTCCCCTTCCTCATGGTGGGGGACAGCTGGAAGCCCTTCAAGGTCATCGGCCTGATCCTCCTGTATGCGTCGCTGGTCATGTCCGTTTGGTCCGGCTATGACTATATCTATCGGAACCGAAAGCTGATCGGGCAGGTGTAAGCATATGATCGCCGAAATCGTTTGCGTGGGCACGGAGCTGCTCATGGGCCAGATTCTGAACACGAACGCCCAGTTTATGGCCGAAAAGCTGGCCCCCCTGGGGGTGGATCTCTATCGCCAGCAGGTGGTGGGCGACAACCCCCGGCGGCTCACCGAGGCGGTGCTCACCGCTCTGGAGCGCTCGGATGTGGTGCTCTTCTCCGGAGGGCTGGGGCCCACGGAGGACGATTTGACCAAGGAGACCGTGGCGGCGGCCATGGGCCTGGAGCTGGTTTTCCATCCCGCGGAGTGGGAGCGGATCGAGGAGCGGTTCCGCGGCTTCGGCCGCAAGCCCGCCCCCAACAACAAAAAGCAGGCCATGTTCCCCGCCGCGCATTGCACCATCCTCCCCAACCCCCGGGGCACGGCCCCCGGCTGCCTTTTGGAGAAGGACGGGAAGGCGGCCGTTTTGATGCCCGGGCCGCCCCGGGAGCTGCGGCCCATGTTCACGGACTATGTGATGCCCTATCTGGAAAAGCGCAGCGGGCACCGGCTCTACACCCACATGCTCCGCATCTTCGGCAAGGGGGAGAGCGATGTGGAATTTGAGCTGAAGGACCTGTTCGACAGCCAAAGCAACCCCACCCTGGCCACCTATTGCGAGACCGGCGAGGTGAAGCTGCGCATCACCGCCCAGGCCGGGACCGACGCCGAGGGCGAGGCCCTCCTCTCCCCCGTGATCCGGGAGGTGGAGCGCCGCTTCGGAGATGTGGTCTATTCCGAAAACGACGAGGAATTGGCGGCCGTGTGCCACCGGCTGCTCCTGGAGAAGGGGGCCACCCTCTCCTGCGCCGAAAGCTGCACGGGGGGCCTGCTCTCCTCCGCCTTCGTGGACATGGGCGGCAGCTCCGCCTATTTCGTCGAGGGGGATGTGACCTATGCCAACGAGGCTAAGATGGCCTCCCTGGGCGTGAAGGCGGAGACTTTGGACGCCTTCACCGCCGTGTCCCGGGAGTGCGCCGAAGAGATGGCCGCGGGCATGCGCAGGAAGGCGGGCACGGACTATGCCCTGGCCACCACGGGCTATGCCGGTCCCGACGGGGACGAGGTGGGGCTGGTGTTCGTGGCCCTGGCCTCGGCGGAGGGCGTGGCGGTGAAGGAGCTGCACCTCACCGGGGATCGAAACCGCATCCGGCGGCTGGCCGTTCTCCACGCCCTGGACCTGCTGCGCAGAAAACTCTGTACGAGCCGATAGAAACATGGTATAATGGATCGAAGAAACGGGAAGGACGGTAACGCTATGCTGGATAAGGAAAAAGCCCTTGAAATAGCCCTTGCGCAGATCGAAAAACAGTTTGGCAAGGGAGCCATCATGAAGCTGGGGGACGCCTCGGCCAATTTGAACATCTCCGCCATCCCCACGGGCTGCATCGATTTGGACATCGCCCTGGGCGTGGGCGGCGTGCCCCGGGGCCGGATCATCGAGGTCTTTGGCCCCGAGTCCTCCGGCAAAACCACCATCGCCCTGCACGTGGTGGCCCAGGCCCAGAAGATGGGCGGCACGGCGGCCTTCATCGATGCGGAGCATGCCCTTGACCCGGTCTATGCCGAGAGCCTGGGCGTGAATGTGGACGATCTCTATGTGTCCCAGCCCGACACCGGCGAGCAGGCCCTGGAGATCACGGAATCCCTGGTCCGCTCCGGCGCCATCGATGTGGTGGTGGTGGACTCCGTGGCGGCCCTGGTGCCCAAGGCGGAGATCGAGGGCGACATGGGCGACGCCCACGTGGGCCTGCAGGCCCGGCTCATGAGCCAGGCTCTGCGGAAGCTCACCGGCGCCATCAACAAATCCAACTGCGTGGTCATCTTCATCAACCAGCTGCGGGAGAAGGTGGGCGTCATGTTCGGCAACCCGGAGACCACCCCCGGCGGCAAGGCCCTGAAGTTCTATGCCTCCGTCCGCATGGACGTGCGGCGGATCGAAACCCTGAAGGCGGGCGGCGAGGCCATCGGCAGCCGCACCAAGGTGAAGGTGGTCAAAAACAAGGTGGCCCCGCCCTTCCGCACGGCGGAGTTCGACATGCTCTACGGAGAGGGCATCTCCCGGGAGGGCAGCATCCTGGATCAGGCCGTAGCCCGGAAGATCATGCAAAAGTCCGGCGCCTGGTTCAACTATGGGGAGATGCGCATCGCCCAGGGCCGGGACAACGCCCGCCAGTTTTTGAAGGACAACCCCGAGCTGTGCGACGAGATCGAAGGAAAGATCCGCGCCCAGGTGGAGGAGGAAAAGAAAAAGGCCCAGGCCGAGGCCGAGCAGCGGCGGGCCGCCCGCCGGGCCATGCAGGACGCCGGCCAAACCGACGCGCCCAACGCCTGATCGCAACACGCTGCGCGCTCTGCCTGCGGGCAGGGCGCTTTTTTTGAGGGGCTCAACAGCCCCCTTTTTTTATAGAAAAACCTCTGTTTCCACAAAGAGCCGATCCTTTTTCGACCGGCCGCCGACGGCCTTCAGCCGGCCCTTGCCGTGGCCCTTCAGGGAGAGGATATCCCCCGGCTTCACCGGGGCGTCCGGCCGCTCGCAGGGGGCATAGTTCAGGCTGACGCCGCCCATGCGGATGAGCTCCGCCGCCGCCGTGCGGCTCAGGCCGAACATGGCCCCCGTCACCGCGTCCAGCCGCAGGCTCTTCACCGTGAAGGAAAGGGCCCTGACCCGAACCTCCGGCGCCGGCACCTCCGCCAGGGCGCAGGGGGACACGGTCACGCTGATTCGGCCCACCTTCTTCAGCTCCTCCGCCAGCAGAGGCTGCACGGACGGCAGGCAAAACACATAGGCCACCCGGTCGAAGAGACGGATGTCCCCCAGGGACTCCCGCCGGATGCCCAGCCCCAGGGCGGCCCCCAGATAGTCCCGGTGGGTGGGGGTGCCGAAATGGGCCTCGATCCGCAGGGCGCAGATGTGCTCGGCGACATCGAACGCCTCCGGCTCCGCATAGGCCGGCAGAAAGAAGGCCACCTGTCGCTCGCACCCCGGCTGGCCGCCGGAGAGGAGCAGGTCGCCGCCGGGATGATAGCCCCGAAGGGCATATTGCTCCGCCGGGGTCAAAAACCCCGTCTTCGTCACCAGGCCCCGGCGCTCCGCCCGGTCCGAAAGATCGTCGATGCGCCGGAAAAGGTCGCTGTTCTCCATAGCTCTCTATCGGTTGCTCCTTTGAATGGTTTCGGTGATCCTCTCCAAAACACGGTCCACCTCGCCCTTGAACTCCGCCGAGGAGGTCCGCAGCACCCCGGAGCGCAGGGCCCCCAGCCGCACCAGGGCATCGGAGGTCACCACCCGGACCGTTTCGTTTTTGCCGATCTCGCTGACCAGCCGCTCGATGTACATGTCCGCGGTCTCGTTCTCCCGGGTGTAGACCACATGGACCGCCCCCTCGGTATATCGCTCCCCCTGGCCGCCGGGGACCCGATAGGCGTCGAACACCAGCACCACCTCGGACCCGGTGTAGCTTTGATAGTTGATGAGGGCCTCGGTGAGCCTGCTGCGGGCCAGATCCAAACTCCCCCGGGACAGGACCTTGAGCTCCTCCCAGGCGAAGATCACGTTGTATCCGTCCACGATGAGCCGCTCGGGGACCTTGGGCGCCGGCGACGGC
>Ga0208297_1000755_pt1 | contig 49624 bp, 39 predicted proteins | sample LMS_cellobiose_e_FD_187367 | JGI IMG/M metagenome (GOLD analysis project Ga0208297, IMG submission 187367) | Rumen-fistulated moose microbial communities from Alaska, USA - LMS_cellobiose_enrichment (SPAdes) (version 2) | ecosystem: Host-associated > Mammals > Digestive system > Stomach > Rumen... | reverse complement strand
CGGATATTCTTGCAAAGGGCTATTGCCGTAGCATTAAAGGCTGGCGGAGTAGCGTTTAACGTTGGCACCGTAGCGTTTAACGCTGGGGGCGTAGCGTTTAACGTTGACGCTACAACGCACTACGTTGGCGTGCTTGAAGAATACGCCGTGAGCAGAATTTCGGGACGAAAATACATATTTAGTTGAACAACAAAGCAATACATCCTGACGGCTGACGGCTCATTTGACAAAGTCTTCGTCCGTCACGACTCGGCCATCTTCGAGCAAGCTCGGATGGCGCTCGCTGCTCCGTCCGTTCTGAAAGTAGTTTGGGGACGAAAATATTCGCGGACATTATACGTTAAAAATATTTTTGTCTGCGACGCTACGTGTAATATCCGTGAATAATCCGTGAATGACCGTGAATAACTTTTCCATCTTCCCTTTCGTGCATAGGGAAATAAAAAAGGAGCGGCGTGCGCTCCTTGTGGCTGGGCTACCCGGATTCGAACCAGGAAAGGCAGGACCAGAATCTGCAGTGTTACCATTACACCATAGCCCAGTGTGCTGAATTGCGCTGCAAAGATACTGCTTTTTTCGTTCACACAAACAAAAACTGACTTTTTTTTCATAAAATCTCGTAAAAAAACACCTTTCCCTGCTTCCAGCCCGATACTTATTATTATCTTTGTGCCCCACTAACGAGTATTGCATGAACAAAGATACACAACACTTGGCGCACAAGATAGTGGACGCCATACAGGACAAAAAGGGGCGAGGGATTGTCGTCGCCGATTTGTCGGACATCGCGGGAGCCATCTGCCCCTGCTTTGTCATTTGTCAGGGAAACAGCCCCACGCAGGTGGACGCCATAGCGCGCTCGGTGGGCGACAAGCTGCGCATCGACGAGGGCCTGAAGCCTATTGCTGCGGAGGGCCTGCGCGCCGCACGATGGATTGCCATCGACTACGTGGACGTGATGGTGCACATCTTCCTGCCCGAGGAACGACGATACTACAACCTGGAGAACCTGTGGGCCGACGCCGTGCTGACTGAGATTCCAGACCTGGACTGAATAAAAAATTAGGAATTAGGAATTAGGAATTGGTGTACAGCCAACTGAAGACTAAAAACTAATTGCATCTTACATCAGACATCTTATTACATCAGACATCAAAAGAATATGGGTAACAACAATAACAAGAAAACGGGCTTCAACCTGGGCTGGCTTTATGTCATCATAGCGCTGGCGTTGGCGGGCCTTTACTTTTTCGGTGGGGGGACGAACGACGCCCCGCGCCGCATCAACTACAGCCAGTTCCGCGAGTATGTGCAGAGGGGCTGGGTGGAGACGGTCATCGCCTACGACAACCGCAAGGTGGAACTGACGCTGGTGCCCGACAGCACGGCTGCCGTGCTGGGGCAGGCGGTGGCTGCCGAGTATAAACAGGCGGGACGCCCCGTGCGCATGGTGACGGAGACGGGCTCGCTGGAGAGCCTCGACGAGTACCTCAGCGCCCAGAGCGCCGAGGGGAACTTCAAGGGCGAGCTGATGTACAAGAAGGCCGACCACCTGTTCACGGGCTTTCTCATCAACGTGCTGCCGTTCATCCTCATCATCGTCTTCTGGGTGTTCATCATGCGTCGCATGAGCGGCGGGGGCAGCGGCGGACCCGGCGGGGGAGGCGTCTTCAACGTCGGCAAAAGCCGTGCACAGCTGTTCGAGAAGGGTAAGGCCGACCGCATCACCTTCAGGGACGTGGCGGGACAGGCCGAGGCCAAGCAGGAGGTGGAAGAGATAGTGGAGTTCCTGAAGAACCCGCAGAAATATACCGAGCTGGGCGGCAAGATTCCCAAGGGCGCACTGCTCGTAGGCCCTCCGGGCACGGGCAAGACGCTGCTGGCCAAGGCCGTGGCAGGCGAGGCGGACGTGCCGTTCTTCTCGCTGTCGGGCTCGGACTTCGTGGAGATGTTCGTCGGCGTGGGCGCCAGCCGCGTCCGCGACCTGTTCCGCCAGGCGAAGGAGAAGGCGCCGTGCATCATCTTCATCGACGAGATTGACGCCGTGGGCCGCGCACGCGGCAAGAACCCCGCCATGGGCGGCAACGACGAGCGCGAGAGCACCCTCAACCAGCTGCTCACCGAGATGGACGGCTTCGGCACCAACAGCGGCGTCATCATCCTGGCCGCCACCAACCGCGTCGATATCCTCGACAAGGCCCTGCTGCGAGCCGGACGCTTCGACCGGCAGATACACGTCGATCTGCCCGACCTCAACGAGCGCAAGGAGGTGTTCGGCGTCCACCTGCGTCCGCTCAAGCTCAGCCCCGACGTCGATGTCGATCTGCTGGCGCGTCAGACGCCGGGCTTCAGCGGCGCCGACATCGCCAACGTCTGCAACGAGGCGGCGCTGATAGCTGCCCGCAGCGGCAAGAGGGCGGTGGAGAAGGAGGACTTCCTGGCTGCCGTTGACAGGATCATCGGCGGACTGGAGAAGAAGACGAAAATCCTGACGCAGGAGGAGAAGCGCACCATTGCTCTGCACGAGGCGGGCCACGCCACCCTGTCGTGGTTCCTCGAATGGGCCGACCCGCTCATCAAGGTCACCATCGTGCCCCGCGGCCGTGCCCTCGGCGCCGCGTGGTACCTGCCCGAGGAACGGCAGATTACCACGCGCGAGCAGATGCTCGACGAGATGTGCGCCCTGCTGGGCGGACGTGCCGCCGAGGAACTGTTCACGGGACACATCTCCACCGGCGCCATGAACGACCTGGAACGCGTCACCAAGCAGGCCTACGGCATGATTGCCTACGCCGGCATGAGCGACAAGCTGCCCAACGTCTGCTACTACAACCAGGACGAGTACGGCTTCACCAAGCCCTACAGCGAAGCCACCGCACAGCTCATCGACAGCGAGAGCAAGGCCATGATAGCCGAGCAGTACGAACGGGCCAAGCGGCTGCTGCTTGAGCACCGCGAGGGACATGCCCAGCTGGCACAGCTGCTGATGGACCGCGAGGTGATTTTCGCCGAGGACGCCGAACGCATCTTCGGCAAACGCCCCTGGGCCTCACGGAGCGACGAGATTCTTGCCGGACAGGGCGAGCCGTCGGGAACACCCGGGGAAGCAGAAGAGGGCGAAAAGCCTGAAGTGGCTGTCAACACGCTCTTGTCATGACAAAGCTGCTGACTCGCGCGCTGACGGGCGCAGCCTACGTGGCCGTCATGGTGTTCTGCACGGTCTTCCACCCGGGGACATTGCTCGTGCTCATTATGCTGCTGGCCACGCTGGCCGCATGGGAGTTTGCACACATCTGCTGCGCCGACGGCAAGCACGTGGTGTTCCGCTCGTTTCTCGTCTGCTCGGCGGTGACCTTGCCCGGAGCGTTTTACGGATTGTGCAGGATGCCCGACATCAATGCGACATTGGCCTTTGCCCCCTACCTTATTGTGCTGCTCATGTCGTTCGTCGCCGAGCTCTATGCACGGCATGAGGAACCGATAGGGAATCTCGGATTGATGGCCTTGTCGCAGCTCTATGTCGTGCTGCCGCTGTCGATGTTGTCGTTGCTGGCCTTTGCACCATTCGGTATAGCCGAACGTCCTTTCTGGGCGCTCCCGCTGGCATTGTATATCCTGCTTTGGCTGAACGATTCCGGCGCCTATCTGATAGGTTCCCGGTTAGGACGGCACAAGCTGTTTCCCCGCATCTCGCCCGGCAAGTCGTGGGAGGGGAGCATAGGCGGTGCCGTGGTAGCCTTGGGTGCAGCCGTGGCCTTGGCGCACTTCTTTCCCTTCATGAGCCTGTGGCGATGGATAGGGCTGGCGCTCGTCGTCGTTGTCTTCGGCACATGGGGCGACCTCACCGAGTCGCTCATCAAGCGCACACTGGGACTGAAGGATTCGGGACATCTGCTGCCGGGACACGGCGGCATCCTCGACCGCATCGACAGCATGCTGCTCGCCATCCCCGCCGCCGTTGTCTATCTCTGTTTCTGACGTAGCAGTTCTACCATCAGCTGCGCAGCATGGGCCGACACTCCGGCCTTGCCGATAGCAGCCGCCAGCTCGTCATAGCCGTTCAACATAGCCTTACGTTGTGAGCCGCTCAATATGGCCTGGAGATGACGGCTGATGTTTCCGGCGGAAAACGTGTCTGCCACCAGCTCAGGCACCACCTCGCGGCCTGCAATGAGATTGACCAGCGAAATGTACTTCACCTTCAGCACCATTTTCCTCAGCAGCCCGGCAGCCTGCGGCATGGGCGTGGCGTAGCACACCACCTGCGGCACCTTGAAGAGTGCGGTTTCAAGGGTTGCCGTACCGCTGGTGACCAGGGCGGCGTGAGCATTGTAAAGCAGTTGGTAGGTCTGGCCCTGATGCAGCACCATAACGTGATGGCCTTGCGTGAACGACGCGTAGAAGTCATGTTCAATGCCCGGAGCTCCGGCCACAACCACCTGATACTCGTCGGCCAAGGGGTCGGTGGCCTCAAGCATGGCCGGAAGATTCGCCTTGATTTCCTGCTTGCGGCTACCGCAGAGGACGGCGATGATGGGCTTCGATGCCGACAGTCCGTTGACTTCGTCTTCGTCCGTCGCGACTCGGCCATCCAAGCAAGCTTGATGGCTCTCGCTGCTCCGTCCGTTATGGTGCAGGAAATCATCGTTACCGACAGCGGCCTTTTCCAGAAATTCGCGCACCTCGTCAGCCGTAGGGTTGCCCACATAGTGAATGGGATAGTGGTGCTTACCCTCGAAGAAGGCTTTTTCGAAGGGCAGGATGGAAAACAGCTCATCGACGTCGCGCCGTATGCTCTTTATGCGATACTCCCTTGACGCCCATATCTTCGGGGCGATGTAGTAGAACGTCTTCACTTGCCGGAGGTGGGCATGTACATACTTGGCCACAGCAAGATTGAAGCCCGGATAGTCCACCAGTATCACGGCATCGGGGTTCCACGCCCTGATGTCGCGCTTCACGTCCCGCATCTTCCTCAGCAGGGCAGGCAGATGCCGCACCACGGACCAGAGGCCCATGTAGGCCATTTCGCGGTAATGCGCCACCAGCGCGCCTCCCTCCTGCTGCATGAGGTCACCCCCGATGCAGCGGAACTGCGCTTCCTCGTCCCGCTCCTTCAAGGCCTTCATCAAGTTCGACGCATGAAGGTCGCCCGACGCCTCCCCGGCTATGAGATAATATTTCATATACGAATGGCTGCTACTTGCTGCAAAAGTACAGGCATTTCTTCTTTTTCGCAAGTGTTTTCTGAAAAAACATGCAGCATGGAATAAAGAGCAAACGTCTTTTGCGCTTTACAAAAAACAGCCGTCTTTTGCGTTAAATCCATTCTTTTTCGTACCTTTGTGCGCGTTAAACGAATCAGAGCTATGAAACTCAAGAAAATAACCACCAATGAGATCAAGGATTGTCATCCAAGCAATCGCTTCTATCAAACGGATCAGTATTACCAGCGCTTGGCAAACCGGCTGCAAGACAGCTTCTGCTCGTTGGGGTTGACCGACGAGGAGCATTATGAAGAGGTGATGCATCGCGCAGCCATTATGCTGACCAACTATATGGAGGACATTGTGGCCGACAGCGGGCTGTGGCGCGCGTTCTCCAACCTGTGTCAGGAGCTCTATGGCTTTCCCGTTCCGCTGTTCCACGAGGACGAGGAGTATTTTGCCGACGAACCCAGCCTGAGCGCCATCCGCTTTCTGTTGTGGTGCACGGCGAGTGATGCCAGCGACGAGTTTGTGGTTTCAGACTCGGAATCCATGGAACGGATGGCCATCGCAGCTTATGACATACTTGAAGAGGCGTTCGAAGAGGCACCCGTCAATGAGCAGCTGGTGGAAGACATCGTGGCGTTTTTCCAATATGCAGCTAAAGGTTTCAACCAGCTGCGTAGCGTCCTGACGTGGCTATTCTTCAACTGCTATCTCACCAGCGGCGAACAAAGCAAAAAGCTGTTCAGCAGGCATCTGAAAAATATCTGCGACTTAACTGAAGATCGTGTATTCCCAGACATGGAGCCTGGCATGGGAATATATTATGCTACTGTTCAATGCCTCTTCCCTTATAGAATTGGCCCGTTGGCGCTCTACCCAAAGGACTATCTTGCAGCGATGATGCGGACGAAAGGCATGGAGCGTCAGGCGGAAGAAGTAGCAGGGATAGAGTACTTGGCCCCTGGCACCTATAAGTACGAACCCGTCAAGCCTGACTCTGGTCTGTTGGGACATGAGCCCCATCAGGACAGGCTGAGGATAACGCGCACCAATGGCAAGCAATTTGACATAGAAACGGAGGAATTGAATCTGACAAAGGAACAGCTGAAAAGGTTCTATGGCTTTATGGCATCCTCTTTCGTGTTCTATCAAGGAGAATGGCGACTCAATGGTTTGTTGTTCCCGTTTACGGAAAAGAACAAGAAGTGGAAGGAACTGTGCGAAGACGACCCGGAAAACCTGAAGCCAGGCACCACGACATTTACTGCTGAAATGATGCTTGAACGCACAGATGGACAGCAGATAGCCTATTTCGCCGACCACGGGAAGATGAAGGACTTTCTGGAAAAGAAACTGCGTTTTCCACACCAAATGCTGGATTTCGGGGATGAGCATGAAGGCGACTTCCCCGCCCTGTTTATAGACAAAGAGGAACCCAGAGATTGCCTGCATTTTTTCTTCGACTACTCTCGCTGTATTGCTGACCCCAGCAATCCTTTCTACGACAAGAATATAGCTCGCGAAAAGGCCATCAATATGCTTTGGGATGCTGACGCTGTATCCACGCATGCCGTTAAATACCTGTTAGAGCATAATTTCCTACCAGATATCTACAACGAGGACGTGCTCTCAAAGCGCAGCTCGACAGAAGAGAAACGACACGACATAGATTTCCTCATGCGTTTCTATCGTAGGGAGAATTACTGAAAACATATCCCCTTCAACGGAAGTGAAAGAATAGGGACGGGCCTCGCCGGTTACCCATTAAGAGCACCCCATGCCTGTTCCAGTTCGTCCTTCAAGGCATAGTCGGTGGCATCGAGCTTGAAGGGGGTGACGGCGATGAAGCCCTCGTTGAGCGCCACGCGGTCGGCATCGTTGTCATCAGTTTCTTCCAATTCGAACTTGCCCGTCAGCCAGTAGTAGTCGCCACCACGCGGATGGTTGCGCCGCTCAAACTCATTCTTCCACTCGCCCCACGCCATACGGCAAAAGCGCAGTCCCTTATAGACGGGCACGCTGGGGAAGTTGACATTGAGGCAGCTGCCCTTCGGCAGTCCATGTTCAAGGACGTAGGAAGTTATGTTCTGTATCCACGGCAAAAGGGGTGTGAAATCGGCAAAGGCATCGTGGCTGTCGAGCGAGAAGGCTATGGAGGGAATACCCTTCATGCAACCCTCATAGACCACCCCCATCGTACCCGAATAGTGGGCATTGACAGCTGAGTTATCGCCGTGGTTGATGCCGCCTATCACCATCGTGGGCCGTTCGGTCAGCACATCGGCAAAGGCCATTTTCACACAATCGACCGGAGTGCCCGAGCAGCCCCAGACGGTGACGTCCTGGTCGTCGCTCACCAGCCATTTATAGACAGGCACGCCGAAGGTGCAGGCGCAAGCCATGCCCGAGCGCCCTCTGTCGGGCGCCACGACAACCAAGCGAGCCAACGGGCGCAATGCTTCGATGAGCGCTCGCATGCCCCCCGACTGGTAGCCGTCGTCGTTGGAAATAAGTATCAGTGGTTTCATCCCTGCAAAGATAGGTCAAGCCGAGCGATAATGCAAATTTATTTGCAATTTTGACGATGTCTTCGTCCGTCACGACTCGGCAAAGGCTGTGCAAGCCCACCTTTGCGCTCGCTGTTCCGTCCGTTCCGAGGCGCAGCCTATCTAAAAGCCTCCGAAGGAGGATTAAAGATAGTGACAAAAAGCGGTTAAACGAGAACAAGGAAAAAGATTTTTCTTTTGCCGGGCGTGAGCATCTTAGACCGAAGGTACTATGCCAGAATGCTATGCGAAACATCGGCCGCGACGCCGAGGACGTCAAGCTGGGCAAGGAAACAGCGTTCGAAGTCATCGCTTGCAATGTTACGCGAAAGGTGCACATAGAGCTTTCCACCATAGCCTACACAAGCTACTGCGCCGCTATTGCCACGCTGACGGCCCAACACGGCCTCGAAACCCGTCACATAGGGTTGCATGGTGGCGGGGAGGGTGATGTTGCCGAGGTTCGAGAAGGTTTGCGAGCAGAAACGGTCGCCATGATGGCGGTTGATGTAGTCGATGATGGGGCGCTTGATTACCAAGGGCAGGCAGCGCACGGCTATGCTCTCTTCCAAGGCCACGTTTTCGGCTATCTTCGGCTCGAGATTGTCGGGCAGCAGCGCCACTCGCTTCTGCTCCTTGACCAGTGTGGCCAGCTCAGAAAGCGGAAAGTAGCCATTGCGAACGTCGATGCCCAAATTGACATACGACGAGAAGTTTCTGAGCGTGCGGCTGGGATAGAATGCCCTAAGATTGATGGGAACGCTAACCTTCAGCACATTGGAACGGCGTTTGTCGCCATCCTTGTCGTGGAGGTCTTGCAAGGCATGAAGCATCATGGCCGTCAGCAACTCGGTGGCCGAACAACCATACTGCTTGCAGACAGGCAGGAACTGTTCTGTGGGAAGGACTACCCGCACATCGCGCAGCCCGCCAAAGGGCAACTTTCGTCCTTTGATATGATAGGCATCGTCGTTTTTCTCCAATGCACCGCTGCGACCGGAAAAGATGGTCTTGAAGCTATCCTCAAACTCCTCTTTTGCGGGAGTGTCCGCCGGATTCAGCACGAGCCAGTTATAGTCGATGCTGATGCCGTAGCGCAAGCGAAGATACTCGCCGGTGAGCGTCATCAGGAACACCTCGCCGCCATAGCCGTCGCCCAGGGCATGGAAGACATCGAGCACGATGCGATTGCCATCAGCACTGACGCGATAGAGGAAGCCGCGGTTGTCGCGGAAATGAAAATGATTGAGCGGCGCCAGCGGCATCAGCTGGGGCGTCTTGTCCAGACGGCTGAGATGCCACCAGAATGTGCCGCTCTTCAGCCCGCAGCGAAAGGTGGGGATGCGCTCCGTCACCGTCTCCAATGCCTGCTGCAAAAGGACAGGATCGACGAAGTCGGAAAGTGTTACATAAATACGGTATAGGGAAGCATAATACTTGCTCAGCGATGCGGGATAGATGTTCGCAGCATTGTCAATCCGCATCCGCGAAGGTATTTCCAGTGTCTGTACTCTTTTCATACTTGTGCGTTTTTTTCGAATTGCGCTGCAAAGTTACTGCTTACTTTCCAATAGGGGCGAAAACGGGGGTATAAGCCCGATTTTTGGGACGAAAACGGACATTTTGGGGCGAAATGGGCCTTTTCAGGGGCGAAATGTTTGTGCATGACATTGCGTCCCGCTTCTTGTCCGCCTGCTTATAACAACCCTACACGGCCTTCGGAAGGGACTATGTATTTTAAAAATTACATAGAAGATATACTATTATTACCCCATTTCCGTTTAAAAAACGATATGAAACGTAGAGTTATCTTCCTCATGAGCATCCTACTGACCTTGGCGACGGGGGTTCGGGCACAGTTTGACGTGCACTTCACGCACTACTGGACGCTGCAGAACTACTACAATCCTGCCGCAGCAGGCGCATCAGGGAGGATGAACATGCAGGCAGCCTACAGCATGCAGATGGCCGGCTACAAAAATGCCCCTGCCACGATGCTGGTGGCCGTTGATTATGCCCTACCCGCCCAGGAGAAAGCACATGCCGTACAGGCCGGCATGCTAAGCGACAAGATAGGCCTCTTCAACAACCAGCGCCTCTATGCCGGCTATGCCTACCGGATGAACCTCTGGGGTGGCAAACTGGCGTTGGGCGTCAATGCAGGCATGCTCAGCCAGACATTCGACGGCAGCAAGGTGGAAGCGGAGGAGAAGTCCGACCCTGCCATCCCCTCGTCATCGGTAGAGGGCCAAGCCCTTGACGTCGGGGCGGGCGTGTACTATTCGTACCGTAGCGCATACCTTGGTCTGGCGGCCATGCACCTTACCGCGCCCACGCTGGAGCTGGGCGAAACGAATGAAATGAAGGTGCGCAGAAGCTATATTTTGCAGGGCGGATGCAATATCCCGCTGAAAAATCCGTTATTATCCATACAGCCCTCGGTGCAACTGCTGACCAATCTGGTGGCTTGGAGGGCCGACGTGACGGTACGCGGAACCTACGTATGGGACGAGAAAAAGTACTATGCCGGCCTGACCTACAGCCCGATGACCTCCATCGCCATCCTGCTGGGAGCCGAAATCAACAGCTTCACCTTCGGCTACGCCTACGAGCTGTTCACCTCCGGCGTGGGACTCATCTACGGCAGCCACGACCTCAGCGTCAGCTACAAAATGGATCTTGATTTGGGAAAGAAAGGAAAAAACAAACATAAAAGTGTACGCTATTTGTAATTTGTAATATGAAAAGAACAATGTTAACCATCGTCGCCGTCGCCATGCTGATGCTGGCCTCATGCGCTGGCAGCAGCCCTGCATCCATGGCCGGAGGCGAACTGACAGGCAGCGGTGCGCAGGCATTCAGCGAGCCCGCACCCTTCGGCATGGTGCTCATCCCCCGCGGCTCACTGAAGCTGGGAGAAGAAGAGACCGACAGCCTGTGGGGCTCCAGCGCACCCTACCGTGAAATCTCCGTCGAATCGTTCTGGATGGACGACACGGAAATCACCAATGCAGAGTACAAACAGTTCATCTACTGGGTGCGCGACTCCATCATCCGCGAGCGCCTCGCCGACCCTGCCTACGGAGGCGACGAGACCTACAAGATTGAGGTGGACAAGAACGACGAACCCATCACGCCTTATCTGAACTGGAAGAAAGCCATCCCATGGCGCAAACCCACCGAGGATCAGAAGGTGGCCATCGAAAGCATCTATCGCGTGAACCCCATCACAGGCAAGAAGGAACTCGACGTCAACCAGCTCAACTTCCGCTATGAAATCTACGACTACGCTCAGGCAGCGCTGCGCAAAAACCAGCTCGACCCCACCAAGCGCGTACGAAACACCGACACGAAGGTGAACCCCGATGAGGTCGTCATGATTTCGAAAGACACAGCCTACATCGACGACGAAGGAAACATCCGCCGCGAGAACATCGTCCGTCCGCTGAGCGGCCCGTACGACTTCCTCAACACCTACATCATCAACATCTTCCCCGACACCACCTGCTGGGTGAACGACTTCCCCAACGCCCACAACGAGATGTATATGCAGCTCTACTTCAGCCATCCCAACTACAACGACTATCCCGTGGTGGGCGTCAGCTGGGAGCAGGCCAACGCCTTCTGCGTGTGGCGCACAGACTTCCTGCTGCGTGGTCTCGGCCCCCAGGCAAAATACGTACAACGCTACCGCCTGCCCACCGAAGCCGAATGGGAGTATGCGGCCCGTGGCAAGGAGGGGAGCCTCTTCCCCTGGCTGGACGACGGCACGCACAGCGACGAAGGATGCTTCTACGCCAACTTCAAGCCCGAGAAGGGTAACTACACAAAGGATGGCAGCCTCATCACCACCAAAGTGGGCTCGTACAACGCCAACAGCCACGGTCTCTTCGACATGGCCGGCAACGTAGCCGAATGGACATCCACCGTCTATACCGAGGCCGGCGTGCTGCAGATGAGCGACATGAACCCTGAACTCTACTACAACGCAGCGCCCGAGGACCCCTATTACATGAAGAAGAAAACCGTCCGCGGCGGCTCGTGGAAAGACCCCGAGCGATTCATCCAGAGCGTAAGCAGGGGTTACGAGTACCAGAACGAGAGCCGCTCCTACATCGGCTTCCGTTGCGTGCGCTCCTATGTAGGAACCAACAAAAAGACATTCAAACGTTAATTAGCCAAGAAGAAATAGCATCATGGAACGAGAAAAGAAAAGCTTGTTGAGCCGCTTTCAGGACTTTCTGGAAACCAAGAAGGGACAAACCATTCTGAACTATCTCTATAGCTGGGGAGCCGCCGTCGTCATTCTGGGTGCGCTGTTCAAACTGACACACATTCATGGTGCCGACCTCATGCTGTGGCTTGGCATGGGCACCGAGGTTATCGTATTCATTATCTCGGGCTTTGACCGCCAAGCCTCTACGCTGGGCGGTGGCAGCGAGGAGAGCACAACTGCTTCCGGACCCATCGTCATCGGCGGTAGTGCACCTGGCGTCATCGGTACCCCCTCGGGGATGCCGGCCGTCGCTGCGCCGTCTGACGCTCCCATCGCCACAGGAGGAGCCGCACCTATCGTAACCGGAGGAGCTCCCATTGACGCCGAGTCGCTGGCTGCGATGGCCAACATAGCTGCCGCCAATGCAGCTGCCGCAGCTGCCGCACAGGCTGCCGCCGGCCCCATCATCATCGGCGGCGGAACAGCCACCGTTACTCCGCGGCCCACTGCAGAGGGCGAGGCCACCACAGCGCCCTTCGCAGCCGAAGGTGCCACTGCCGGTGCAGCCATCGGCAACGGACCTACCGTCATCGGCGAAGCACCCACCATCATCGGCCACGGCGGTACCGTCGATATTCCCGAGATGGAGAAGGTCACCACCGAGTATGTTGAACGCCTGCGCGAACTCTCCGAGTCGTTCAGCCACGTGGCTGAGCAGGCCGAGCACCTCGAGAACTGCTCCGACGAGATGGAGCGCCTGAGCCGTAACCTCACCAGCATCAACACCATCTACGAGCTCCACTTAAAGAGCCTCGGCGGGCAAATCAACAATATCGACAGCGTCAACGCCCAGACCCAGCGCATGGCCGACCAGATAGAGGAACTCAACGCCGTCTATAAGCGTATGCTCGAATCTATGACGGTCAACATGGGCATCCGCACACCCAACCCCGGTTCTAACTCCTAATTCCCGATTCCTAATTTCTTAAAAGGATTATGGCAAAGAACACGAAACGCGTAACCCCTCGTCAGAAGATGATCAATCTGATGTACGTGGTGCTCATGGCCATGTTGGCCATGAACGTGTCGAGCGACGTGCTCAACGGCTTCACCGTGGTGGGTGACGGCCTGACGCGCAGCGCCGACAATGCCACCCTTCAGAACTCGGCCATCTACGACCAGTTTGCCGCGCAGATGGAGAAGAATCCTGAGAAGGTGCGCCCCTGGTTCGAGAAAGCGCAATACGTCAAGCAACTCTCCGACAGCCTCTACAGCTATGCCGAGATGCTCAAGACCCGCATGGTTATCATGGCCGACGGCAAGGATGGCAACGTGCGCGAGATAAAGAACAAGGAGAACCTCGAAGCCTCCACACAGGTCATGCTCTCTCCGGGCACCGGCGAGGGACACAACCTCTACGAGAGCATCAACCGTTATCGCGACGCCATCCTCCAGATGGTCACCGACAGCATGCAGTCACGCATCATCAGCGATAACTTCAACACCGAAGTCCCCCTCCGTGGCACAGCCCTCGGCAAGAACTGGGAGGAGTATAACTTTGAAAACATGCCTGTTGCTGCCGCCGTCACTCAGCTCACTAAACTGCAGAGCGACGTGCGCTACGCCGAAGGCGAAGTGCTCCACACCCTCGTCACCAACATCGATGCCTCTGACGTCCGCGTCAACACGCTCGATGCCTACGTCATCCCCACCTCGCAGAACGTGGTGCGCGGCGGACGCTTCTCTGCCCGCATCGTCATGGCAGCCGTTGACTCCACCCAGCGCCCCGACATCTACGTGGGCGGCAAGCTCGTGCAGACCAACAACGGCTGGTACGAGGTACCCTGCCCCACCACGGGCGATTTCACCCTCAGCGGCTACATCGAGACCACCGATGGCTCGGGCGACGTCGTCCAGCGTCCCTTCTCGCAGAAGTACACCGTCGTTGACCCCGTAGCAACGGTGTCGGCCACGATGATGAACGTCCTCTATGCCGGTTACGACAACCCCATCGAAATCTCCGTTCCCGGTGTCCCCGCCAACAAAGTCTCTGCCCGCATCAGCAATGGCAACGGCACCCTCACCAAGAACGGCAAAGGCTACATCTGCCGCCCCTCCAAAATAGGCCAGGACGTCATCATCGCTGTCAGCGCCGAACAGGATGGCCGTGTACAGAGCATGGGCGACTATAAATTCCGCGTTCGCCAGCTCCCTGACCCCACCCCCATGATTGAGTACACCGATGCCAACGGCACCACCCAGCGCTATCGTGGCGGCGGCGCCAAACTGCCCAAACAGAGCCTCATGAAGGCCGACGGCATCATCGCCGCCATCGACGACGGTCTGCTCAATATCGGCTTCAAGGTCATCAGCTTCGAGATGGTCACCTTCGACAACATGGGCAACGCCATGCCCGAAATCTCCGACGGCGCCAACTTCTCCACCCGCCAGAAAGCAACCATGAACCGCCTTCAGCGCGGCAAGCGCTTCTACATCTCCAACGTCAAGGCCCAAGGCCCCGATGGCGTCCAACGCCAGCTCACCTCTACCCTTGAAGTCATCCTCAATTGACTTACGATTTGACGAATTACCACCAGACGAATATAACAGCAAGAATATGAAACGTCTCATAATAATCTCCCTTGCCCTTTTCGTGGGCATCCTGACGGTCGCAGCGCAGCCCAAGGGGCGCGTGCAGAAGGACGCTACAGGGAAGCCTGAGAACGGCACCGCCCTCAGCGAACGTGCCAAGTCACAATACACGGGCCAGATGCCCGCCCCCTCCGACGTCGTATGGAAGCGCGACATCTATCGCATCCTCGACCTCACCAAGGAGGCCAATGCCGCCCTCTATTATCCTGTCGAACCACTTGGCGACCGTGTCAACCTCTTCACGCTTGTCCTCCGCCTCGTTGTCGATGGCAAGGTGCCCGCCTACGAATACCGCTCCGACGGCAACGAACTCTTCACCGAGGAGAACAAATACAAGGTGAAGGATCTGCTGGAGAAGTTCTACATCTACTACGAAGAGAAAGATGGCCATATCACCGTCTCCGATGCCGATATCCCCTCGGGCGAAGTGCTCAGCTATTTCATCAAGGAGAGCAGCTACTACGACCAGCGCACCGCCACCACAGGTACGAAGGTCACGGCTATCTGCCCCGTGCAGCACCGTGCCGGCGACTACGGCGACAGCGCCGAAGCCGTCACCAAGTTCCCGATGTTCTGGCTTAACTACGATGAAGTCAGCGCCTACTTTGGCATGACGCCCGTGATGACCAGCTCCTACAACAATGTCTCCAACATGAGCCTCGACGACTATTTCGTCAAGCACCAATACGAAGGCGAAATCTACAAGACCTCCAACCTCCAGAACAAGCTGCTTGCCGACGAGGCCAAGGGCGACACTGCCCTACGCGTTGCCCGCGAGCGCATCGAGGGTGAGCTGCGCGGCTTCGAACACAACCTCTGGGGCACGGCCGAGCCCGAGCCCGAAGACACCACGGCCGTCGCTACGGCGAAGAACAGCCGCCGTGCCCGTACCACCCGCCCTGCTGCAAAAGCCAGCCCCAAAGCCAAAACCACCAAGGCACCCAAGGCCAAACAGGAGAAAGCCACCAACAAAAGCACCAGCGGCTCTGGCGCCGGCCTTTCCGTTCGCCGCCAAAAACGCTGAAAAAGCGGTTTGGCCGGAAGCAAAACGTTTCCGAGGGCTACCCGGAAAAAAATCAATAAAAAATAGTGAAAGCACGGGCAGAGGCGATGCAGCTCTGCCCGTGCTTTCACTATCGGAAGGAGTCCCCCCGTCAGAGCTGTGCGGCGATGCGGGCGGCGATGTCGGCGAACTGCTCAGGAGTGAGCTGTTGTTTGGGGTTGGTGAAGAGAAGGTCGGTCTCTTTGTCGAGGGGGACAAGGTGGATGTGGGCGTGAGGCACCTCCATGCCAAGCACGCTGGCGCCGACACGCTGACAGGGGATGGCGGCCTTCAGGGCACGTGCCACCCGCTTGGCAAAGAGGGTGAGGGAGGTATATTCCTCGTCAGTAAGGTCGAAGATGTAATCCACTTCGTGCTTGGGGATGCAGAGGACATGACCCGCCTTCAGGGGGTTGATGTCGAGGAAAGCAAAGTTCTGCTCGTCCTCGGCTACTTTGTAGCAGGGGATTTCGCCTGCTATAATGCGGGAGAAGATAGAAGCCATAAAAAAAATTGGGATAGAGGTTAGGGGTTAGGAATAGCATCAGATGGAAATGCCGAGAATCTCAAGTTCGAGCATACCAGCGGGAATCTTAATCTTCACCACATCGCCTACCTTGTGGCCGAGCAGACCCTGGGCAATGGGGGTATTGACGGAGATTTTGCCCGCCTTCAGATTAGCTTCGCTTTCCGGGACGATGGCGTAGGTCATCTTCGCCTTGTTCTTCACGTTCTTCAGCTCTACCTTGGTGAGCACCTGCACGGTGTCGGTCTTGATTTTCGACGGGTCGATAATTTTTGCTTCGCTGATGGTGAGCTTCAACTGATTGATTTTCATTTCAAGCATGCCCTGTGCCTCCTTGGCGGCATCGTATTCGGCATTTTCAGAAAGGTCTCCTTTGTCGCGAGCCTCGGCAATCTGACGGGCAATCTCGGGACGACGGATGGTCTCCAGTTCTTTCAGTTCGGCCACCAACTGGTCGAACCCTTCTTGTGACATGTAAGCCATAATTTCTTCTATTTTTAGTTGTTACTATTTTCTTATATCTCGCGTCACACGAAAGAAAAGAATCCCGGCACACTTGTCCATGCCGGAACCCTCGTTTCTCATGTTTCGGCTACAAAGGTAGTGCAAGCCGAGAGGAAAAACAAGAAAAATGTAAAGTTTTTTGTTTTTCCCGAGGCGCAGCCTATCTAAAACGAAGTTAAAGGTAGTGCAAGCCGAGAGGAAAAACAAGAAAAATGTAAAGTTTTTTGTTTTTCCCGAGGCGAAGTTCATTTTAAACGGCAGTTATGGTAGTAGTTGTCTCAAAATACACTTTTTTTGAGGTGCTTCGCCAGAAAAGGTGGAGGAAGGTGAAAAAGAAAGGTGGAAGAAAGGATCTCGCCACCTTTCTTTTCCTACAGTTTCAGCGTCACGCCGGCTACGGCACGGATGCCTTGGGCAGGATAGGCGGGGGTGAAGCCGGTGTGGCGGTTCAGGAGGTTTTCGCCGGACAGGTAGAGGCTGACCATGCGGCTGAAGGCATAGTCGGCCTTGAGGCTGAGGTCGGCCACAGAGGGCTGGCGTCCTGAAGCAATGGTGCAGTAGCGGCGATAGCGAAAAGCGGCATCGACATGGAGATTCGGTACGATACGTGCCCTGACGCCGGTGTTCCAGTCCATCTGTGGTGTCCATGCCAGCAGCGACGGAGCGTCGTCCACACCCTGCCATCCGTAATAGGTGTAGTCGGTAGAGAAGCGGAAGAGGTCTTTCCACTCGTACGAGGCATCAGCCCCGATGTTCCACACGCGGGCATCGTGGTTCTGCAGCCCAGTATAGAGTAGCCCATTTTTCACGCGAGCCGAGGCAAAGAGGGCATCGTCCGTTATGCGGTAGCCTCCTCCGAGGCCAAGGTGTAGCCCCTCGGCCACGCGGACACCCATGTGCAGACGGGCATTCATATAGGTATAGGCCTTCTGTAGCGGCACGTCAGCCGTCCACCAGGGGGAGAGGTGATAGAGGTCACGGAAGGTCTGCATATCACGTCCGCCGTCAATGACGACATCGAGGCGCAGGGGTGCCGTAGGCGTCCACGTAAACTGGCAGTTAGGCGAGAGCTGCACGCGCTGGCTGTCGGTGGGTTGAGCGTCCACACTCAGGCCAAGCACCACACGGCCTTGAGTGCCTTCGATGACCCAACTCGGATGGAAGCCGAGGAAATAGTGCGACAGTGAGTCGGGGAGGTTGCTGTAGGTGAGGAGGTCATTCGTCAGCACCAGATTCAGCTGCCCTGCCTTGGGAAAACGGTAGGTGAAACAAGCGTCCAGCTGAGCATGGTTTTCGGCGTTCGGTTGCCGGATGCCCTGCAAGGCACTATTCTGCCAGCGGTGGAAGGCACCGCTGAAGGCCAGTTCGGCAGGAATCCTGCGGAAAGGAGCGGCCAGATATCCATCGCCACCATACCACAGGCTATTCTGGAGGTCGGTACCAGCCGCGGGAGCCGTGCCCAGATGGTTGCGGGTGAAGTAGCCGAGGTCGCCACCCAACCCGAAGCGTGTTCGTCCCCGGTGGTGGTAGGCGATGCGCGCGTCGGTGTCGTAGCGTCGGCCCTGCCATGTGCCGCTGTCGGCAGCCTGTGCCGCCGGGCCCTCATAGGGGACGCCACCGTTCCATCCGTTGAAAGAGGCCGACAGGTCGAGCACATCGTTCTTCCCCAGCGAGGCACGGTAGAGGCCGAGCAGGTCGGTGTTGCCCCGTGTCCCATATCCCAGACGTAGGTAGGCAGGCAGCTGGCGCTCTTCGCGCAGCGTGACGGTGCCCGTGCCGAAGGGGCTTCGGGCGAGGTTGCCCGGGTCGTGGTTTTCGTCGGCATAGATGACGGCCTCGCGACGGGTGGCGGGCTGCGGCTCGTCGGGCAGGAACGAGCGCTTTTCAGACGATGCCAGCACGGGGTTATAGACGCTCTCCACCAGCACCGTGCGGCGGATGGTGTCGCCCGCCGCCGTCTGAGCCACCACAACCGATGGCGACGCCATCAGCATGGTCAGCAGGGTGAAGAAAGATGGACGATGGACGATGGACGATGGACGATGGATTTTGTTCATTTTCATATTCTGAGATTATTGGAGTTTGGCGAGACGTTCTTCGATGCGCCCGGCAATGTCGTCCTTGGCGGTGTAGTTCTGCCGCAGGGAGAGCAGGTACTGCCTTGCCTCCACGTCGCGTCCGCTGGTCATATAGACGTCAGCCAGCAGGATGAAACTGCGGGCCAGCCAGTAGGTGTGGGGAGTGCTGACGTTGATGTAGTCGAGCACCTCCTTCTCGGCTTTCTCGGCCTGTCCGGTGTCAAAGTAGAGCTGTGCCAGCAGGTATTTGGCCTCGGCGCCATAGACGGTTCGTGTGTCCTTGGCCAGCACGGCCAGGTCGGCCGCAGCCGTGTCGGTCTGCCGCTTCGTCAGGCAGGCCTTGGCGCGATAGTAGCGCATCTCGATGGCCGTCTCGGGCGCCAGTCCCTTGGCCGAGACGAAGGTGCCGACCTCGCTGATGACGGTGTCCCAGTCGGAGAGGGCCCATGCAGCCCTCACCCCGAAGGTCTGGGCATGCAGCCTCACGTCGGCACGGCTCGTCATGGCTTTCAGTTCCTTGTAGGCCTGCAGGGCGAGGGCATAGTCCTTGTGGTCGTAGGCCATGTCGGCCACCAGGCGTGTGGCCTCTTCCTGATAGCGGCTGCCACGCACTTCAGCCACTCGGCGCAGGTGGCCGATGGCGCCGTCGTAGTTCTTCTGGTCGCGCAGGATGCAACCCAGGTGGTAGTGGGCATTCATGGCATACGCTCCGGCGGGGAACTGCTGCAGGTATTTGTCCAGCGCATCCTGAGCCTTTCTCGTCTCGCCCCTCATGTAGAGCTGTTCGGCGGCGGCGTAGGTCAGCGAGTCGTGCTCGGTGACCTCCACGGCCACCATGCCCTTTGCCTGCGAGGCGAACTGCACGTAGCTGTCCACCTTGTTCTCCTCGACGTAGAGCGACTTCAGGTCGCGCATGGCCACGCCGGCCTCCTCGCTGCCGGGGTAGGTGGTGATGACATGCTTATAGGCCGCCTCGGCTTCGGCGGTGCGTCCGGTCTGATAGTAGAGCAGGGCTATCTCGTTGCCGGCGCTGGGGGCGTAGCTGCAGCGGGGGTAGCGCTCCAGCAGTCGGCGGAAGGCATCGAGAGCCCCGTCCCACTGCTCGAGCTGTACCAGCGAGCGTCCCTTCTCGAAAAGGGCGTCGTCGGCATAGTCCGATGAGGGGAACTGGCGGAGCAGCTGGTCCAGCGTCGATACCTTATCTTTATATCGGCCCAGCAAACCCTGCGAGAAAGCCTTCTGATAGATGGCGTAGTCGCTGCTCTCGGGGTCGATGCCCATCGCCTTGTCGTAGGCGGCGACGGCATCGCTGTAGCGTCTTGCCTGGAAGAGGCAGTCGCCCATGCGTCCCCACACGTCGGCACGCGTGGCATTGTCTGTCTGGGTGGCTACACCCTGGGTGGAAAAGAAGCGGTCGAACTGACGATAGGCCTCGTTGTAGTTGCCCTGTCGGAAGTAGCCGTATGCCAGCCCATAGCGTGCCAGCAGGGCTGTGCGCCCGGTGTCGCCCAGGGCGAGGCAACCGCTGTAGTCCGTCCGTGCCGCGGCGTAGTTCGCTTTGCGGTAGTGCGCTTCGCCGCGCCACAGCAGCGCCTCGGCGCGCGTCGCCCTGTCGTAGCCCGCCATGGCGATGCACTCGGAGAGCAGGCCGATGGCCTTGTCCGTGTCACCTCCTGCAAAGGCTTCCTGCCCCGCGCGGCAGAGCAGTTTCTGTCGGGCCTCCATCAGGGCAGCGTCGGGATGGTTGATTTTGGCAATGGACTGCAGCGCAGCTTCGTAGTTGCGCGTGCTCAGATAGGTTTCGGCCAGATAGGCCCCCACCTTCTGCGCCCACGGCGAGGTGGGATATTCGTTCAGGAACCGCTCGGCCACGGTGACGCCCTCGCCGAAGGCGCCGCCGCCGGTCGCGTGCAGCGCCGCTATGTGGTTGTACATGGCCTGCTGGCGCAGGGCGTCGTCGGCCGTCATGGACGAAGCGCGCTCGAAGCTCATGCGTGCCCGTGCCGCGTCGCCCGTCTTCAGGTACGAGAGGCCGCTGTATAGTTCGGCACACTGCGCCACGGCATCGTCGTCCGAGCCCGCCTTGTCCACCATGGCCAGCACCTCCGGAGCCCGCAGGTACTCGCCGGAGTTGTAGTGCGCCAGTCCCAGGCGGAACAGCGCCTCGCGGCTGGGCGTGTCCGTCTCGGCCAGCCACTCCTCCAGCTGCAGCGCACTCTCCACGTAGCGGCCCAGCCCAAACAGTGCCTCGCCCCGCACACGCTTCAGCTCAGTTTTCAGGCTTTCAGATGAATGTTCTGTGAACGGCTTCCTTGTAACGCCGTTATCTGCCAGTCTGTTAGTCTGGTCCAGCGCTGCCTGATAGTCGCCCTGTTCCAGCGCCACCTCGGCCATGTAGAAGAGAGCCGCCTCGCGCAAGTCGGGTACGTCCACCACGGCAGCAAACCCCTCGGCCGCCTCGTCCAGACGGCCGTCGGCATAGTCTGTCCACGCCAGGGCGAAGGCCGCCTCGTGGGCATACCTGCCGTCCAGCAGCTGCGCCGTGCGCAACTGCACGCGCGCCTCGTCCATTCGTCCCAACGTGCTCAGTGCCATGCCGTAGGTCACTACCAGACGCTCCAGTTCGTCGGCGGGCAGCGCCTCCACGCTAATCTCGTCCATCATGTCCACCATGGCCACGCAGTCGCCACAGGCAAAGTACGCCTCGGCCAGCATGGCGTTCAGCCGGTTCCGGTGCGGGGCGTCGGGGTGCTCCTTCATGTAGCGTCGCAGGGACGTCACGATGTCGCGTGCCTGCTGCCCGGTCTGCGCCGACGACAGCCATTCCGCCCAGTCTGCATCCATCAGCATACGGGAGAAGACGTCCGGGCACCGCTCCAGTCCGATGCGTGCGGGCACGACGGCACCATCGTCCACGATGCGCTGCAGCCCGTCCGTCTGAGCCTGCACGCCGCCGCACAGCAACGCCGCACACGCCAGCAGAGATATTGTTGTCTTTTTCATTGCCATAGCCTGTTCATGTTCTTTTGACTGCAAAGATAGTGACAGGTGAGAGATAATGCAAATTTATTTGAGCTTTTAACTACGTTTTCGTCCGTCGCGACTCGGCAGAGTTCAAGCAAGCTTGACTCTGCGCTCGCTGATTCGTCCGTTCCGAGCCGCAGCCTATCTGAAGGCCTCCGAAGGAGGATTAAAGATAGTGACAAAAATGCGATTAAACGAGAGTGTGAGCATTTATGTAGGTGGGTACATGCATACTTGTAGATATGTAGATTTGTAGATTTGTAGATTAAGAAGGGAGGCTTTTGCCCCCCCTTCGCCGTTCAGCCGGATTTGTAATCCGGCTGCGGTGAAAAGGGGATTTGTAATCCCCAGCCTGAGCACTGAGCCGGGGCCAATCTGGGACTGAGCAAATGGTGAGGGATTGCAAATCCCTCTATTCTGGTGCGGCCGGATTGCAAATCCGCCCGAACAGTGTGCGGCGGGGGGCGGCGGCCGCGGGCACAGCGCAGTGCTCTTTCATTTTATCTGCCTGCGCTGTCGTGCGGGATGCCTGCGCTGTAGTCCTGTTCCATTCCTATCTACAAATCTACAAATCTACAAATCTACATATCCACACGCTCTTCACGCGCGCGCAGTAGTAGATAGTGGAAGAGGTGGATTTCTTATATATATTATATATTATATATTATATATTTCCATATATATATTATCGCGGGCGCGGGCGGGGGGTGATGTGGATATGTAGATTTGTAGATTTGTAGATTTGTAGATAGAAAATATTTTCATATTTGATGAAGAATTTTGGGAAAAAATTTGGTGGTATCGTTTTTTCGCAGTAACTTTGCATCGTCTAAGAGCTCAAAGGCCGTCCTTCCGCGACGCTAAACCGGGCAGGGATTTTTAATTTTTAATTTTTAATTCTAAACTAGACTATGGCTGTTAACTACAAAGTGATCGGTTGCACCAACCCCAGGGGTTCCGAAGGCGTGGACTACGCCTGCAACCGTGCCGTCAAGAGCGGCGACTACACCTTCAAGGAGCTGGCCGACGACATCCAGTTCGCCACCACGGTGACGAAGCCTGACGTCGTGGCCGTGCTCACCGCCACGAAGGAGTATCTGAAGAAGCACCTCCTGCAGGGCCAGCGCATCGTGCTGGACGAGCTGGGCTCGCTTCAGGTAAACCTGTCGAGCAAGTGCTTCCCGCAGAGCGTCATCCAGACGGATTCGTTCGACGCCTACACCTACATCCGGAAGGTGGGCATCCGCTTCCGTCCCGAGGCCGACCTGCTGAAGTACGTCCGCAGCAACCGCGCCCTGCACCGCGTGCCCAGCGACCTTCTTGCGTGACCTTCCCGGGGCAGGGGGATGAGGGGGGCGTGTCCCCCGCCCCTGCCCTTTCAGAAAGAAAACAATGTAGAACCTTATTAAAACCGGATTTCACCATGTCCCACCTTAACTCCAACATCCCATGGAAAAAGATTCTCGAAATAGTGATTGCCATATTGACCGCGCTGGCGGGTACGATAGGCGTAGTGAGTTGTATTGGCTGACGGCCGCAGTGGTAACGTGTCTGATGCTGATTGCCTGAGCCATGGAAACGCCTGACTACCTCACCCCTAACTTCCGTCTGCACGAGTTCGAGCAGAGTGTGACGGCCTCGCTGAAGGGCTACGACAACACGGTGCCGCAGATGGCCTGGGGCACGCTGCGCCACCTGTGCGAGGCGTTCCTGCAACCGCTTCGCGACAGGGTGAAGACGCCGCTTGTCATCAGCAGCGGCTATCGCTGCCGCGACCTCAACCGCGAGGTGGGCGGCTCGGAGACGAGCTGGCACCTGACGGGCTGCGCCGCCGACTTCCACCCCCTCGACCGCGACAAGCGGGCTGAGATTATCCAGCTTGCCAGACTCGCCCGCGAGCAGTGGGAGGTGTGGAAGAAAGACCCCGCGGCGGGCGAACAGCCCGCCGTGCAGTTCACCGAGTTCATCGTCTATCCCACGTTCTTCCACGTGGCCGTGGCGCCCGAGGGCACGGCCAACCGCTATGTCATCAAGAACTACAACGGCTTCGGACAAGGCTATAGGAAGGACTGATATCAGACTATCAGACTTCAGACTTCAGACTTCAGATAATAGTGCTGCAGCTGAACCGTTCACGGAACATTCATCTGAAGTCTGTAAGTCTGAAGTCTGCCAGTCTAAAAAAGAAGTCTGAAGTCTTATCTGAAGTCTGTCAGTCTAAAAAAGAAGTCTGTCAGTCTAAAAAAGTTTGTTTTTTTCCATAGTGTGTTTGTTTCCCCGGAACCCCCTGCCTGCGAAGGTCGGGGGATTTTTCTAATCTACAAATCTACAAATCTACAAATCTACAAATCTACATGTCCACATGTACCCATGTGCCGGTCGTAGTCCATAAGGTGAGATTTTGGAACTCATTACATCTTATTTTTCATTCTTCATTTTTCATTAATAAGACCCTCGAAGAGGGAAAATCAAATACCCCAAAATGGAAAAAATTTTCATTTTTCTTGCACGGACGCTTTTTTGTCACTACCTTCGCAGCCGCATTTACCGAAGGTGCGTGCAGCGGCGCGCCGGTGTGGCTCGGATGGCGGAATCGGTAGACGCGTTGGTCTCAAACACCAATGGGGTAACACCCGTGTCGGTTCGACCCCGACTCCGAGTACTACGTTTTCTGATAATCCATTGCAAAATAGACGCTTGCAAGGGATTTTTTAATGAAGAATGAAAAATGAAGAAAGAAGAAGATTTAGACTGGCAGACTTCAGATAAGACTTCAGACTTCAGATAATAGTGCTGCAGCTGAACCGTTCACGGAACATTCATCTGAAGTCTGTAAGTCTGAAGTCTGCCAGTCTAAAAAAGAAGTCTGTAAGTCTGAAGTCTGCCAGTCTAAAAAAGAAGTCTGAAGCCTGAAGTCTTATCTGAAGTCTGAAGTCTGATAGTCTAAAAAAAGACATTCTATTTTTCATTTTCATTTTTAATTACGCCAAAGGCGTCAGGGCCTGTAGTCGTGGAGGGTTTTGCGGAGGATGTCGGCGAGGGAGAGCTGGTAGTCGATGTAGGCGGAGAGGTGGTTGCGGTAGGCGCTGTTGAGTCGGTTGCGCTCGAGGGCGAGGGTCTGGCTGTCGATGTCGCCGTCGGAGAAGCGCTGGCGGGTGATGGCGAAGCTCTTCTCGGCGAGGCTGACGTTCTGCTCAAGCAGCTGGAGGCGCTTGAGGTTGTTGTTGAGGCGGGCGACGGCGTTGCGCGTCTCGGTCTCGATGCTGCGCTCGAGTTCCTCGCGGCTCCAGATGTTCTGCTGCTGGCGTGCCTTGGCGGCACGGACGCGGGCGCGGTTTTCGCCGAAATCGACTATGGGGATGCTGACGGTGAGGCCGACGCCGTAGTTGGCGGGGCGTTCGATGAAGTTGTCGTAGGACTCGGAGAGGGTGGTGCTGTAGGGGTTGGAGCGGCCGGTGCTGTTGGTGCCGGTCTTCTGGACGTAGGCTTCGAGGTATCCGCGCACCATGCCGTTGGCCTTGGTCTGGCGGATGGTCATGTTCTGCAGCTCGATGGCGATGTCGCGGTCGCGCAGCTCGGTGCGGCCGGTGAGGGCGTAGTGGACGGCCTCGTCGGCATCGACGGTGACGGGGGTGTAGGTGAGGTCGTCGGTGAGGACGATGCTGTCGGTGAGGGCGATGCCGAGCATCTCCTTGAACGAGGCAGCAGTCGATTGCTGGTTGATGAGGGCTACCTCGAAGCTGTTGCGGGCTTCGGCAAGGTCAACCTCCATCTGCAGGGCATCGACCTCCTTGATGAGGCCGGAGGCGTATTTGTTCTGGGCGATGTCGTTGGCCTCGGTCTGGCGTTCGAGGTCGAGGCGGGCTATCTCGGTGCTGCGCTGTTGGGAGAGGAGGTTGTAGTAGCCGCTGCTGATCTGATAGACGAGGCCGAGCTCTTCGCGCTGGAGGCTCTTCTGCGAACGTTCGTAGGCAAGGCGTGCCTGCTTGAGGTTGGCACGGACGTTGTTGTAGCCATAGAGGGCGTCGATGGGCTGGCGGAAACGCAGACGGGTGTTGAGGGTGGACGAACGGAGGAAGGCGTTGTAGTCGTCGTAGGCGTTGACGCCGGTCTCCCAGTAGATGTTGCCGTTGGTGATGAGGGGCTGGTTGACGGTGAGGGTGCCGCTGTAGTCGAGACGCTTGACGGAGTAGAAGGATACGCCGGTGCTGTCTTCCCACGTGCGGATGTTCTGGTTGAACGAGGGGGTGGTGAGGCTGAGGTCAACGTGGGTCTTGAGCCCGGCAAGGGTGGATTTGAGGTTGTACTCGGCTATCTTGAGGTCCTCGCGCAAGTTACGCATGGAGTAGCTTTGCTCACGGGCTATGTCGATGCTCTGCTGAAGGGTGAGGTGACGCACCTCGGCGTGGGCGGCGAGGGGAAGGAGCAGAAGGAATGAAAAATGAATAATGAAAAATAGAGAATAATTACTCTTCTTGTGGATATGTTTCATACGGGACTATATATAATTAGGATTTAGGAGCGAATGACCGGATGTGCTCGTTGGGTTTGTCGGAGGAGATGCGTCCGTCGTGGATGGTAATCTGCCGGTGGGCGTAGCTGCCGACGTTGGGGTCGTGGGTGATGACGATGATGGTGTTGCCCTGTTCGTGCAGTTCGTGGAAGAGCTGCATGATTTCGACGCTGGTCTTGGAGTCGAGGGCGCCGGTGGGCTCGTCGGCAAGCAGTATGCCGGGACGGGTGACGAGGGCGCGGGCAATGGCGACACGCTGCCGCTGGCCGCCGCTGAGCTCGCCGGGATGGTGCTCGCCTCGCTCGGCCAGCTGAACACGGCTGAGGGCTTCGGTGGCACGCTGACGGCGTTCGCGGAGAGGCACACCGGCATACATCAGCGGAAGCTCAACATTCTGCACGGCGGTGAGCTTGGGCAGAAGGTTGAAGTTCTGGAAGATGAACCCTATCTCGCGGCCGCGCATAAGGGAAAGGGCATCGTCGTCGAGCTGGCTGACATCCGTACCGCGGAAGTGGTAGTGCCCCGAGGTGGGGGTGTCGAGGCAGCCGAGGATGTTCATCAGCGTCGATTTGCCAGAACCCGAGGGTCCCATGATGGAGACGTACTCGCCCTCGCGGATGTTGAGGTTGACGTCCTGCAGGGCGTGAACCACGTTGTTGCTGCCCATGTCGTATATCTTGCTGAGCTGCGATATTTCAATGAGACTGTTATTCATAGCGTATGGAATCGACGGGTTTGAGATTGGCCGCATTCTTCGCCGGCAGATAGCCGAAGCATACGCCCACCAGCACCGAGAAGGTGAAGGCGATGATGATGGAGTAGAGGCGGATGCAGGTGGTGATGTCGGTGAAGAGGTTGACGACGAGCGAGAGGGTGATGCCGAGGACGACGCCGATGAGGCCGCCCGTGATGCTGATGACGACGCTCTCGGTAACGAACTGGGCCATGATGTCGCGCTTGCGGGCTCCGATGGCGCGGCGGATGCCTATCTCGCGTGTGCGCTCCATGACGGTGGCCAGCATGATATTCATGATGCCGATGCCGCCCACGATGAGGGAGATGGCGGCGATGGCGCCGAGGAGGAAGTTGTAGATTTGCTGCTCTTTCTCCTCTTGCTTGAGCAGCTCGTAGGGGATGACGAGGTTGTAGTCGGCGTTGCCCCAATGGCGGCGGTCGAGAATCTGGGTGACGAGGCGGCTGGTCTCCATCAGCTTGTCCGACTCGGCCACATGGACGGTAATCTGGCGGATTTCGCTCTCCAGCATCTGCTCACGGGGGAAGCGGTCGAGATAGGTGGTGAGGGGGATGAAGACGTCGGTGTTGAGGTCGCGTGCCGCCAGCTCGCCCACCGTCTCGGTGAAGACGGTCTTGGAGGCAAGCACGCCCACCACCTCCAGCCACTGGTCGCCCATCTTCACCATCTGCCCCAGGGGCGATGCCTTGCCGAAGAGGACATGGGCGGTGCCGGCGCCCAGCACGCACACCTTCAGACGGCCGTCGTACTGGGCATCGGTGAGAAACGTCCCTTCACGCACGGCATAGTTGAGGATGTCGGTATAGCCGGGCGTGACGCCGACAACGGTGGAGCGCACCGACTTGTCGGCATACTTCACCTCCATCGTCTGCTCAGCCTGCGACACCACGCGGTCCACGTCGGGCGCAACGGCCAGGATGCCTTCTGCATCGGCCAGCGACAGGCCGGGCGAAAAGCGGGCACGCACCTCCTCCAGCTCGGCCGAGGAGAGGTTCTTCTCGCGGACAATGATGTTGTTGACGCCCAAGTCCTTGTATTTGGCAATGGCCTCGCGCTTGGCACCTTCGCCGATGGAGAGCATGGTGATGACGGAGGCCACGCCGAAGATGATGCCCAGCATGGTGAGGAAGGAGCGGAACTTATGGTCGGTGAGTCCGCCAAGGGCTATCTGTATGTTCTCTGTGTATTGCATGACGGGAAGTTACAGGAGTGTTCAGGATTTGTCGGTATGGAATTCGCAGCTGACGGTCATGCCGGGCTTGAGGCGTTCGTCAGAGACGAGGAGGCGCACCTCGACGTCAAACACCTTGATGTGCTTGTTCGTGTTGCTGCCATCCTTGGTGTGGCAGAGGCGTCCGATGGAGGCTATCTCGCCGGGGAAGTCGGTGCCGGGCAGGGCGTCGAGGCGGACGGTGACCGCCTGACCGACACGCACCTTCAGAAAGTCATTCTCGTGGATGCTGGTGTTCACCTTCATCCAAGTGAGGTCGGGCACGCGGGCTATGGCCTGTCCGTTATCGACCTCATCGCCGATGGTGAGCACCTCGGGCTGCCAGCGGCGCTTGCGCTCTATCTGGAAGATGCCGTCGATGGGGCTGATGTAGGTGAGCTGCGGCAGCAGCTCGTAGGTGCGCTGGATGTCCTTCTCAATGAGGCCCACACGGATGCGCTGGATTTTCAGGTCGTTTTCGTTGATGATGGCGTTCAGCTCGCGGTTTCGGCGGGCGCGCTGCAGGTTGATGGTGGCCTGGCGGAACTGCAGCTGGCGGATGCGCTGCTGCCGTTCGCTCTCGAATCGCACCGACTCCATCGACAGCTTGCTGAGGGCATACGAGGCCTCTTCGGAACGGATGGCCGACTCGTTCTGGCTGCGGGCATTGCTCTGGCTGACAATCATCTTCTCAAGGGTGGCCTGCTGGGTCTCGAGCTGGGTCTCGCGGTCGGTGATGTAGCGGGTGATCTCTACGGGGTCGAGCTTGATGATGGTGTCGCCGGCATGAATGGCCTGTCCGTGCTCGGCCATCCACGATATTTTGGCGTCGTACCAGCGCTGGCCGAGGCGCTGCATGACAAACGTCTTGGAGGTGACGGCGGCCAGCTCGCCCGTCTCAACAAGTGCGCCCGAATCCGACGTTGCCGTGCCGTCGCCGCTATGATGCGCTCCCTTGCACGAAAACAGCAGGAAGGGGAATAAAAAACACAGAATGATTTCTATAGAACTACCGTGGCGTTTCATTCTTTCTTTACTGTTAACTCTTGACTAAAAACGGTGAACTAACCCTGCGCTGCGTCTCCTGGCTGCTTTTTCTTTGTCTTCTCGGCTTTGACGGTGGGGTCGATGAGTGCCACGCGGTCGCCCTTCCGCAGTCCGGAGGTGATGATGACATAGTCGGTGTTGGTGGCACCGGTCTCCACCTCCACCCGCTCGTAGCCAGTGGCCGTAGCGCGGAAGACATAGCTCTTGTCGCCCTCCAGATGCACGGCCTCAATGGGTATGTAGTCCACGTCGGGGATGCGGTCGATGATGATGCGGCAGCTGATGGTGAGTCCCGGCAGCAGGTTCTCGTCAGCACGGTCAACCAGCACCTCCACGGGGAACACCTTGATGGTGGAATTGCGCTCCTTGCTCACAGCCAGATTGGCGATGGAGAGCACATGGCCCGTGAAGACGCTGTCGCTGTAGGCATCGGGACGGATTTCGGCCTCCATGCCCTTGCTGATTTTCGATATATCCACTTCGTTGATGTTGATTCTCACCTTCATCTTCGAGAGGTCGGGCAGGTCGATGAGCTGCGTGCCGCCCCAGCACTGGTCGCTGACCTGGTATTTGGTGTCGGTGGAGCGGTTGCGGTTGATGATGGCCAGTCCGGGCTGGGGGCTGACGACATACAGGCGGCCCAGCGTCTCGTAGGCCTCGCGCAGACGGTCGCGGTCCTGCTCGATGGAGATTTTCTTCTGCTTGAGGTCCTCGGCCTGCACCTTCTTGCGGTTCTCTATCTGCTCCTTGGCCTGCTTGAGCGAGATTTCTGCTTTTTCCAGGTTGAGTTCTATCTCCTTCCGGCGTATTTCAGACTCGTAGGCAGCGCCCTCCAGCTCGATGCGCGAAATCTCCTGTGCAATCTGGGCTATCTCATAGTCGGCGTTCAGCCCCTCCATCTCCTGCGTCTGCTGTGCCTTCAGCTTCTCCAGCTCGGCCAGGCTGACGACCAGCCGGTCCTCGTGGTCGAGGATAGCTTTCTGCACCTCCGAGGGGTCGAAGACAACCACCGTGTCGCCGGCCTTCACGTCGCTGCCGTCGGGAACAATCTGCGATATTTTCAGTCCGCCGAAGCGCCACGGTATTTCGGGCGCCATGATGTGGATGGAGTTGAGCGCCTCCACCTCGCCTTCCTCGTAGAGGTCAACGAGGAACGTGCCGTGGCTGACGATGGCCTCGGGAATGACCGTTTCGGCCTTCTTGCCACCACACGAGACAAACAGAAGTATGGAAAGGGGGATGAGTACCTTTCTCCCTGCACTCCCAAGGATATGCTTGTTTTTCATTTTTAATGCGTTAATTCTTATTTGTATCAAGGAATGTTTTTCTTCGTATGGCGCCGTCGGAGGGACGGAGGAGCAGCAGTTCCTCGCCTTCCTTCACACCTCGGGCAATGACGGCCTCGGCGGTCGAGGCGTAGGCCACCTCCACCTCGCGCTGCTCCACATGGCCCGTGCTGCTGTGCACGAAAACCACTTTCGTGGAGTCGGCATCCATGACGCACACCGAGGGCACCACCAGCGTGTCCTCCATCAGCCGCAGGCCGATGCGGCAGCGGGCGCTGCTCTGGGGCCTGACGGAACGGAGCGTAGAGTCGATGGAGGCGGTCACCTCGAACAGCTTCACCTTGCTGCCGCGCGAGGCCTCCATGCCCACAGGCATCTTCTTCGTGATGTGTCCCCACGCCTGCCCCTCGGGGTCGGCAGCAAAGGTGATATCGACGGGGTCGCCGGGGTTGATGCGCTTGTAGTCGCTTTCGGGAATCATCATCACCACCTCCATGTTCTGCACGTCGGGCAGCAGCACGAGGGGCATCTGCTCCCACACGTTGTCGCCCACCTGCAACGGGCGGTCGTCGCGCCACGACTCGCTGATGATGGCCAGCCCGTCCTGCGGAGCAACGATGGTCAGCCCCGCCAGGCGCTCGCGCTGGTCCTCGATGCGGCGGTGGACGTACGTTATCCACGTCTCTATGCGTTGGCTATCGACGCGCCATGTCACCTCCATTGCCCGCAGGTTCATCCGTGCCCGCTCCTGCTGAATGGCAGCACGGCGCAGGTTCAGCTCCTTGATGCGGCGTTGCAGGGGTGGCGAAAACTGCAGCTGCAGCGAGTCCAGCGAGGCGATTCCCGCCTCGGCCATACCCGTCTCCATGCGTGCCGTCTGCAGCGCATGCTCCATCCGGTATGTGGCGGCCGACTTGGTGCGCTCTGCCTCCGACGCCTCCAGCGTCTTCAACAGCTCGTCCAGCCTGTTCTCCATATCGTGGTCCTCGAGGATGCAGAGCGTGTCGCCCCTGCTCACCAAGCTGCCGTCTTCGATGAGGTACTTGATGGTGCCGTCGATGTCGGGGCCACAGGCAATGGTCAGCGTGTTGACGCTCTGCGCCGTACCGTTCGCCACCACCTCCTCGCGATAGTCCCTGCGCTCGGCATGGCATGTCGGGGCATTCTTCCCGTCGCCTCCCTTACAGGAGAGGAGAAGCAGCGTTGGCAGAAGTGACAAAAAAACTCTCAGGCGCATATCGCCTGCAAAGATACGGCCTTTTTCGCCAACCATAGCGAAAAGGAGTATTAAAAATATACAAAAGAGGTAAAAGAATCTTTTACTACAGCGCGTGGATAAGGCTCGTGAGGTTTGTCGTGAACATGCCTACGGCAATGGCCAGCAACATCACACCGAAGAACTTGCGCAGCATGTAGATGAACGATTTTCCCAGCCGCTTCTGGATTTTGTCCGTCAGCACCAGCACGACGTTCACCCACACCATGTTCAGCAGCAGGCCTACGAGGATGTTCACGTCGGCATACTCGGCCTTGAGGGCGATGATGGTGGTCAGCGCTCCTGCCCCCGCCAGCAGCGGAAACACCAGCGGGATGAACGTAGCCTCGTTCGTCGGCCCGTTGTACTTGAAAATCTCTATGTCGAGCAGCATCTCCAGCGCCATGAAGAAGAGCAGTATGCTGCCCGCCACGGCAAACGAGTTGATATCGACGCTGAAGAACCGCAGCACGGCATCTCCGCCGATGAAGAACACCAGCAGCAGCCCGAAGGCGCTGGCCGTAGCCTTGGTGGGGCTCACCGTCTTGCCCTTCTCGCGCAGGTCGATGATGATGGGCGTCGCCCCAAGCACGTCGATGATGGCAAACAGGATGAGAAACGTACTCGCCGTCTCCTTGAAACTGAATGCGGTGAAAAACTCTATCATAATACCTTTTTCTTTAATTCTTAATTCCTTATTCCTAATTCCTAATTTTTAATTCCTAATTCCTAATTCCTAATTCCTAATTTTTAAAATTCCGCCGCGAAGGTAGTATAAAAATACGACTATGCAAAAAATATTTTTGAAAAAGCATCCTTACCTTTTGCCGCCCTCTGCGGCAAAGATGCCGTCACTCGTCGGTTTTTTCGATGGCGCGACGGGCAAGGCGACGGACGGGGAGGCGGACGGCGAGGGCGCTGACGACGACGACGGTGACGAGGACGAGGAGGACGTCGGTGAGGTGGACGCTGACGGGGTAGGCTTCGATGACGAATGCGCCGCTGCCGCCAAGGGTGAGCCAGCCGAAGCGCTGCTGTCCGAGACAGAGAAGGGTGCCCAGCACCAGACCTATCAGGGCTCCGGCAAGGGCGATGAGGTGGGCTTCGTGGATGAAGATGCGTGCGAGCTGACCGTCGGTGGCGCCCAGGCTGCGCAGGGTGCCGAGGTCGGCGCGTTTGTCGAGGATGAGCATGGAGACGCTGCCGATGATGTTGAAGCAGGCTATGAGCAGGATGAAGCTGAGGAAGAGATAGGAGATGAACTTCTCGACGCTGACGATGCGATAGACGTCGGCCTGCTGCTCATAGCGGTCCTTGACGACATAGTCGGCGCCGAGGAGGCGGCGCAGCTGGCGTTTCACGCGGGGGATGTTGCTGCCGGGGGTGGTGCGCAGCTCGAGGGCGGTGACGGCGGCGGGCTCGCCGAACAGACGGCGGGCAAAGTCGAGCGAGGTGACGACGTAGGAGGCGTCGTACTTCTCCTGATTGACACGGAAGACCAGGCCGGGGTTGTAGAGGGGAAGCGAGGTGACGTTCTGGAGGGGGTTGGCGAGGTTGACGCGCGTGCCGCGACGGGGGGCGTAGAGCGTGAGGGGGTCGATGAAGTGGAGGCCGCTGCCGAAGATGTGGGTAATCTGCACGCCGAGGATGCCGTAGTCGAAGGCGTCGTCGGAGAGCATGAAGGGGGCTTCGCCGATGAGGATGTCGCTGAAGGTGGTGAGGGCGAGGAAGTCGTCGCCCACGCCCTTGACGGTGACCATCGTCTGGCGGTCCCTGTACTGCGCCATGGCCTGGTCCTCGAGCGTCGGCGAGACGACGTCGATGTCGGGCAGGGCACGCAGGGCGGAGAGCAGGCTGTCGGAGGGCACGAACGTCTTGCCGCGGGCGGCCTCGACGCGCAGCTCGGGGTCGAAATGGGTGAACATGCTCTCCACGAGGTCGTGGAAGCCGTTGAACACCGAGAGGGTGCAGATGAGCGCCAGCGTGGCCAGCGTCACCCCGCACACGCTGACGGCCGAGATGATGTTGATGGCGCCCATGCTCTTGCGCGAGAAGAGGTAGCGACGCGCAATGTAGTTGTAGAAGGGGAACTTCACTTCTTCAGCAGTTCGTCGATGTGCTCGAGATAGTCGAGCGAGTCGTCGAGGTGGAACTTGAGCTCGGGGATGATGCGTAGCTGGAAGCGGACGCGCGTGCCGAGCTCGTAGCGGATGCTCTTCATGTTGGCGTTGAGGTTGCCGACAATCTCCTCGGACTTGGCGGAGGGGAAGACGCTGACGTAGGCATGGGCGATGCTGAGGTCGGGTGAGATGCGGACGTTCGTCACGGAGACGATGACGCCGTTCATGGACTTGGCCTGAAGGAGGAAGATGTCGCTCAACTCCTTCTGGATGAGGCGGGCAATTTTGTTCTGTCTTGTTGTTTCCATATTCTATTTTATTAAGGTCAACAGGTCAACAAGTCAACACGTTGGGTGCGGCAGTCTTGTTGACCTTTCTCATTATCGTCAGTCCGTCGCGGATGGGTAGGATGAGGGTTTCCACACGGGGGTCGGCGGCGACGAGGGTGTTGAAGGCGTTGATGCCCTCGGTGCGGTGCTCGTGGGCATAGGCCTCGTCGGTGACGTGACCGTCCCACAGCGTGTTGTCGGCAAGGATGAAGGCGTCGGGCGTAGAGTAGCGAAGTGCCAGCCCGTAATAATCGACGTATTGCCGCTTGTCGCCGTCGATATAGACAAAGTCGAACGTTTCACCGAGGGCGGGCACAACCTGCAGGGCGTCGCCGATGACGAACTGAACGCGGTGGCCGTAAGGCGAACCGTCAATCCACGGACGTGTAAAATCCTCCAATTCATCGTTGATTTCGATGGTCACTACACGGTCGTCGTCGGACTGAAGGCCCTCGGCCATGCAGAGGGCGGAGTAGCCGACGTAGGTGCCGATTTCGAGGATGCGGTGCGGACGGGCCATCGCCACCAGCATTTTCAGCAGACGTCCCTGCACGTGCCCCGACGACATGCGGGGGTTCATCAGGTGGACGTGGGCTGTCCGCCAAAGCGCTTTCAGGTAGTCGCTCTCGGGCTCCATGTGGCTGAGGATGTAGTCGTCCATAATCCCAAATCCCTTATTTTTAATTCTTAATCAGTAGCGCTTCTACGGCGAGGCGGTAGCTGTCCATGCCGAAGCCGCCGATGATGCCCACGCAGGCCGAGGTGATGAGCGAGGTGTGGCGGAACGTCTCGCGCTGGTAGATGTTGCTGAGGTGTACCTCCACCACGGGGGTGCGGACGGCCTTGATGGCGTCGTGCAGGGCCACGGAGGTGTGGGTGTAGGCACCGGCGTTGAGGACGATGCCGTCGGCCGTGAAGCCATACTGCTGGATGACATCCACCAGCTCGCCCTCGATGTTCGACTGGAAAAACGTGAACTCAACCTGCGGGAAACGGGCTTCCAGCGCCTTCATGCCCTCGTCGAGCGTAGCAGAGCCGTAGATGCCCGGCTCGCGCAAACCCAGCAGGTTCAGGTTCGGGCCGTTGACGACAAGGATTTTCTTCTTTTTTTCTGCGTTCATTCTTATGTTTTTTTGAATGGTTTTTCGTACTTTTGCACGACTTTTGTCTGAATTACGGCGCGAAGGTAGAAAAAAATGAGCAATAATCCACCAAAAGAAGGCGATAAAAAGACGCTCGCGAGGTATAAACAGTATCTGGCGTTCGAAAAAGGGCTGTCGGCAAACACCCTCGATGCCTACATGAGGGATGTGGAGAAGCTCGCCGGCTATCTGTCGGATGAGGGGAAGAGCCTGGCCGAGGCGACGCTGGACGACCTGGAACATTTCGCAGCCTCGCTCATGGACGTCGGCATCATCCCCCGCTCGCAGGCTCGCATCCTGTCGGGCATCCGCTCGTTCTACCACTTCATGGTGCTGGATGGACGCCTTGAGGCCGACCCTACGCTGCTGCTCGAGTCGCCCAAGATTCCCGACCATCTGCCCGAGGTGCTGAGCGTGGAGGAAATCGACAAAATCATCGATTCCATCGACCTTTCTTCGAAGGAGGGGCAGCGAAACCGCGCCATCATCGAGACACTCTACAGCTGCGGGCTGCGCGTGTCGGAGCTGTGCAGCCTGCGCCTCAGCGACCTCTACCTGAAGGAGGGCTTCATCCGCGTGGAGGGCAAGGGCAGCAAGCAGCGGCTGGTGCCCATCGCCCCCTCGGCCATCGATGAAATCGAGCTTTATCTGCACGACCGCAGCCAAATCGACATCAAGCCGGGCTACGAGGACTTCCTCTTCATCAGCTCCCTGCGCAAGAAGAATCTCTCGCGCATCATGGTGTTCCACCTCGTCAAGGAACTGGCCGGGAAGGCGGACATCAAGAAGGTCATCAGCCCCCACACCTTCCGCCACTCGTTTGCCACCCATCTGCTGGAGAACGGCGCCAACCTGCGCGTCATCCAGGCCATGCTGGGGCACGAGGATATCGGCACCACCGAGATTTACACCCACATCGACTCCACCCGCCTGCGAACGGAAATAGTGGAGCACCATCCGCGCGAGGCAGGCCGCATCCGTCACGCTGACGGGAAAGCTTCCGAAAGATAATTTGAAAACTACCAATCTCATTTTTATACGTATGAAAAAACTGTATTTCCTTGCTTTCGGCCTGCTGCCGTTGATGACGGCCCAGGCACAGACCGTAACCGAGTACGCTGTCCGCGAGGCAGCTGCCGTGAGAGAACCGTTCGTCTGCGACTCGACAGACATCAAGGGCAACCGCTACAAAGCCGACCTGCTGAAGACGGAGGTGGTCGTCAGCCCCGATGCGTTTGCCTCGGACATCGTCACCACCGACACCACCGGCCTGCTGACGCTGGCGGGACGCGAGGGCGAGAACATCCTCTACATCGTCACCACGCGCCTGCGCGCCGAGCGATTCATGAAGGCTGACCTGAAAATCACCAGCCCCCTCCCCTTCGATGCCTCCGTCGAAGGCCTCGGCAAAGCCACGAAGTCCGAAGCACAGGACAGCATCAGCCCGCAGAGCACCCGCACCATCGCCCTCCGCATGGAGCCCGGGAAGACCTACCCCGTCACCCTGAAAGTGCTCGTTTCCTCCGATGGAAAGGGCGATTTTTGCATCAAGTGCGAGGTGGAGGCGAAGAAAGAGTTCAAGGACGTGGCCTGCACCACGGGCATGAGCCAGAAGGGACGCTTCATGCTCGACAACACCGTCTATAACAACCGCGTCACCGGCGTGCAGCTCTCGCCCAGCGGCAAATACCTCATCACACGCTACTCCTACACCTACAGCGCCGACCGCAGCGACTCGCGCGCCGAACTCACCGAAGTCAAGACGGGCAAGCACCTGGCCTACGTGAACGGCAACCTGCGCTGGATGCCGAAGACGGACAAGCTGTGGTACACGCGCCGTGCCGCCGTGGGCAGCGACCTCATCATCGTCGATCCCGTCACGCAGCAGGAGGAAATTCTCTTCCGTTCCCTGCCCGACGAGCGCTTCCAATGGTTCCCCGACGAGAAGAAGATGATTGTCATGAAGAACGACGAAGGTGCCCGCGACAACGGCCCGCTGAAGCACATCCTCTCCCCGCGCGACCGCATCCCCGGCAACCGCAACAGCGCCTATCCCTGCATCTACTACCCCGAGAGCGGCACCACCGAGCGCCTCACCTTCGGCAAGCAATCGACCTACGTGGCCGACATCTCACCCGACGGGAAGAAAGTGCTGCTGCAGTCCTCTGACGAGGACGTCTCGCGCCATCCTTATTATTACACATCCACGCTCAGCGAGTTCGACCTGACGACGCGCACCATCGACACCATCTTCACGGACAAGCCCTACGTGGGCGGCGTGGAATACTCGCCCGACGGCACCAAACTGCTCTTCACCGGAGGCCCCGAGGCCTTCGACGGCATCGGCAAGAACTGCGGCAGCCTGCCCATCGCCAACGACTACGACAAGCAGGCCTTCATCATGGACCTGCCGACACGCGAGGTGGAGGCCATCACCCGCGACTTCGACCCCTCCATCGAGAACATCATCTGGAACCGTGCCGACGGCAACATCTACCTCCGCGTCACCGAGGCCGACGAAGTGCACGTCTATGTCTATTCGCCCAAGGCACGCACCATGCGCCTGCTCCCGCTGGAGACACCCGTCGTCTCCTCCTTCGTGCTGCCTGCCGAGGATGCCTCCGTTGCCGCCTACTACGGTACCGACGACCACAGCGCCGGACGGGCCTACCTCTACCTGACGAAGAAGGGCACCTCGCGCCTCATTGCCGACCCCATGAAGGAGCAGCTCGACCAGCTTGAGCTCGGCCAGACCGAGGCATGGAACTTCACCGCCTCCGACGGCACGCTCATCACCGGCAAGTGCTGCCTGCCCCCCGCCTTCGATGCCTCGAAGAAATACCCGATGATAGTCTATTACTACGGCGGCACCACCCCCACCACGAAGGGCATCTCCAGCCCCTACTGCGCCCAGCTGCTGGCCTCGCGCGGATATGTGGTCTATGTCATCCAGCCCAGCGGCACCATCGGCTTCGGACAGGAGTTCTCGGCCCGCCACGTCAACGCCTGGGGCAAGTGGACGGCCGGCGACATCATCGAGGGCGTGCAGAAGTTCTGCGCCGCCCACCCGTTTGTGGATGCGGAGCACGTCGGCTGCATGGGCGCCTCCTACGGCGGCTTCATGACGCAGTACCTGCAGACGCAGACCGACATCTTCGCCGCTGCCGTCTCGCACGCCGGCATCAGCAACGTCACCAGCTACTGGGGCGAGGGCTACTGGGGCTACAGCTACAACGCCGTGGCCGCCGCCGGCAGCTGGCCCTGGCAGAACCCCGACCTCTTCGCACAGGGCTCGCTCTTCAACGCCGACAAAATCAACACCCCCCTGCTGCTCCTCCACGGCACCGCCGACACCAACGTGCCCATCGGCGAGAGCATCCAGCTCTTCAACGCCCTCAAGATTCTCGGCAAAACGGTTGAATTCATCGAGGTCGAGGGCGAAAACCACTTCATTCAGGACTACCCCAAGCGCATCCTCTGGCACAACACCATCATGGCCTGGTTCGCCCGCTTCCTCCAGGGCGACGACCGCTGGTGGAACGACATCTGGCCCGACAACAAGGACGGGAAATAATATGATTCAACTGCGCAAACATGAAAATCGCATGTAGGCTGATTCTATTAATTTCTCCGTCAAATGCGCATTATGCTGCTGCCCGTCCACGGGGCGGGGGTGGCTACAACGCTGTACGGAATAACAGAACGGCGTTGCGGCGTTGCAGTGTTGCAGTTCTCAAACAGCTATTCTGAAAGCCGAAAACAAGCTCTATATTTATATTTATATATATATAAATATAAATATAGAATTTTTTTGGAGGGTGTGGGGAAGCTTTTCGAGAACTGCAACACTGCAACACTGCAACAGCGGGATGGGAGGGACGGCCGCCCACCACCACTCCCATGCGGGGCACGGACTGCGTCGGGAACATCGGTGTGCTGAGGCACGCCGGGCGAACCACTGCAATGCGCTTCCGGCGAGGCTGACCGCGTTTTTCGGCCTTTGCCCCGAAAAACGCGGTCAAAGTTTGGGCTGGTGTGGCGGAAAGGAAGTACCTTTGCACCGAAGTTGATGACGGGCCGGCGAGGGGGTGCTTGGAATGGAGATTTGTTGAGGGTGAAAATGTCAAGGCAAGCGCCTTGACGTCGAAAATGGAGAAATGAAAAAGAGAGAAAGTCCAACAAAACAAGTCGCAGAAACAGTAAAACATAAAATTTTTCCCTTTTCCTTTGGAAAATAAGCCCAAACATTGTAATTTTGCAGCCCCAAACGGAGAACGAAGAAAAAAACAAAAGAGTATAAACCATAAATCCTTATCCACAAAACAATGAAAAAACAGAGATTCTTCCTCATGGCAGTGGCCGTGCTCGCACTGTGCTCCTGCAGTAAAAAAATGAACGAGTTGTCTTCGGACTACTTCACCGTCTCCCCCCAGATTCTGGAGGCCGTCAATGGCGAAGTGCCTGTGACCATCCACGGAACCTTCCCCGGCAAGTTCTTCCCCAAGAAGGCTGTCCTCGCCGTCACCCCCGTGCTGAAGTACAACGGTGGCGAAACCGTCGGCGAGACCTTCACCTATCAGGGCGAGAAGGTTCAGGGCAATGCCCAGGCCATCCCCTACAAGACGGGTGCCAACGTCACGCTGAAGAGCGTCTATGACTACATCCCCGCCATGGCCAAGAGCGAACTCTACCTCCGTCCCGTCGTCAAGGTCGGCAGCAAGGAGACCTCCCTGCCCGACGTGAAGGTTGCCGACGGCGTGCTGGCTACGGCCGAGCTCTACGCCGCCACCGCTGCCTCCACCACCCCCGCCCTCGCTGAGGATGCCTTCCAGCGCATCATCGAGCAGGTCAAGCAGGCCAACATCATGTTCCTCATCCAGCAGGCCAACCTCCGCTCCAGCGAGCTCTCCTCCAAGGATCTCGCCGAGGTGTTCAGCACGCTGAAGGACGTCAACGCCGACGACCGCAAGCAGCTCGAGAACATCGAGGTTTCGGCCTACGCTTCTCCCGACGGCGCCCTCGACCTCAACGACCGCCTGGCTCAGGACCGCCAGAAGAACACCCGCAACTACGTCAACCAGCAGCTCAAGAAAGCCAAAATCGACACCAACGTCGATGCCGAGTACACCGCCGAGGACTGGGAAGGCTTCAAGCAGCTCGTCGAGGCTTCCAACATCGCCGACAAAGACCTCATCCTCCGCGTCCTCTCCATGTACAAGGAGCCCGAGGCCCGCGAACGCGAAATCAAGAACATCTCCTCCGTCTATGCCGACCTCGCGGGCGAGATCCTGCCCCAGCTGCGTCGCGCTCGTCTGAGCCTCCACTACCAGCTCATCGGCCGCACCGATGACGAGATTCTTGCCGCCTTCAAGTCCAACCCCAGCGTGCTGAGCGTCGAGGAACTCCTCTATGCCGCCACCCTCGTCAACACCCCTGCCGAGAAGACCGCTATCTACAAGAAGGCCACCGAGCTCTTCCCCAGCGACTATCGCGCTTTCAACAACGTGGCTGAGCTGGCCTATGCCGCCGGCGACTACGACACCGCCAAGAGCTATCTCCAGAAGGCCGCCAAGCTGAACCCCGCTGCTGCTGAGGTCAACACCAACCTCGGCATGCTCGAGCTCCTCGCCGGCAACAAGGCCGAGGCCGAGGCTTACCTCGCCAAGGGCACCGACGCCGCCGCCAACGCTGCCGCTCTCGGTAACCTCTACATCGCCCAGGGCCAGTACGCCCGTGCTGCCGCCTCCTTCGGCGAGACGAAGAGCAACGCCGCCGCCCTCGCACAGATCATGTCGAAGGACTACACCGCTGCCAAGAACACCCTCAGCAAGATTGCCGAGCCCGACGCCTACACCTACTACCTCGCAGCCATCCTCGCGGCCCGCACCAACCAGGCCGCCGATGTTGCCGCCAACCTTGCCAAGGCCATCAAGCTCGACCGCACCATGCTCGAGAAGGCCAAGAACGACGTAGAGTTTGTCAAGTACGCCGCATCCCTCGCCGGACTCTAATGGCACCGGCACCCGCTGACGAGCTGCAAGCGATGCTTGCGTTGACGTGCACCCCGCACGTCGGCACCATCCTCGCCCGCCAACTGGTCAGCACACTGGGCACGGCAACAGCCGTCTATGAACACAGGGCCGAACTTCCGGACATCCTTCCGGGCGTTCGGCCCGCTCTTATTCAGGCCCTCGACTGCCCTGCCGCATGGCAGCGGGCCAAGGTAGAAACCGACTATGCGGCGGCACACCACATCCGCATCCTCACCCTCCACGACCCTGCCTATCCATCACGGTTGCGGGAGTGCGACGATGCCCCGCTGGTGCTCTACACCCTCGGCACCGCCAACCTCAACGCCACACGTGTCGTCAGCATCGTCGGCACGCGCAAGGCCACCGACTACGGACGCAGCCTCTGCGACACGTTCGTGCGCGACCTGGCTGCCGCCGTCCCCGACATCCTCATCGTCAGCGGCCTTGCCTACGGCATCGACGTCGCCGCCCACCGCGCCTCGCTGGCAAACGGCGCCTCCACCGTAGGCGTGCTGGCACATGGTCTCGACCGCATCTACCCCTCTGTACACCGCTCGGTGGCGGCACAGATGACGGCCCGCGGCGGCGGGCTCATCACCGAGTTCATGAGCGTCACCGAGCCCGAACGGCAGAACTTCATCCAGCGCAACCGCATCATTGCCGGCATGGCCGACGCCGTCGTGGTCGTCGAGTCGGCCGTCAAGGGCGGCGCCCTCATCACCGCCGACATCGCACAAGGCTACAACCGCGACTGCTTCGCCTTCCCCGGCCGGGTGGGCGACGAATACTCCAAAGGCTGCAACAACCTCATCCTGGGCAACGGCGCAGCCCTCATCACCTCAGCCGACGACCTCCTGAAAGCCATGCGCTGGGACACCGCACAAGCCGCCGACCAACCCGTGCAACGCCAGCTCTTCGTCGAACTCACGCCCGATGAAGAGCGCGTCCTTGCCATCCTGCGCACAGCGGGCGACGCCCTGCACATCAACCACATCGTTGTCGAGTCCGACATCCCTACCGGCCGTCTCAGCAGCCTGCTCTTCTCCCTGGAGATGAAGGGACTCGTCCGCACCCTCGCCGGCGCCCGCTACACCGCCATCGGGTAGCCCGCCGCGGCGGCAAAACGGCACAGCTTATCGCTTTTCTTTGTTATTTGTCACACTTTTGTCACGCAAAAAGTTTGGAGGATAGGGCATAGATGGTGTACCTTTGCTCCCGCTAAACGATGCAGTTTACCAACGCCAAACCGAGAGCCATGATGTCCCTAACGAAAACCCAACGAGCCCTTGTAACTACCTCAGCAGCCATTTTGTTGCTGCTTATCACCTCGTGCCATGCCGACCAGCGCACCGCCAGCCGCCAACTTGAGGAAGCTGAAACCCTACTGGAAACCGACCCCGAAGCCGCACGCGACCTGCTGAAACACGTCTCGTCCCTTTCCAGTCTTTCATCCAAAACCCTTGCCGACTGGGCTTGGATGACGGTGCAGGCAGACTATAAGAGTTTCCATCCCCTCACGTCCGACACGCTTGCCCGCATGGCTACGCGCTACTACGGCAGCCGCCGTCCGGGCTATCACGCTGCTATGGCGTGGTACTCGCTGGGCTGCGCCTACGCCGATATGGCGAGCGATGCCAGCGCCGTCGATGCCTTCCTTACGGCACAGACCCTCTTCCCCGACACCACAGTGCGCTACTACGCCCTCTGCTGCCAGAACCTCGGCCACCACTACGCCAACCGCGGCATGTTCGACGAGGCACTCAGTGCCTACCGCCGTTTCACTCTTTCGCCCTCGGTGTCGGTGCGCGACACGCTGGTCAACAGCTACCACATCGCCAAAGTCTATATTAATAAAGGAGAAGCCGCCAAGGCCGCCGTGCGTCTCGACAGCCTCTTCGCCCATCCCCGTGCCTCGGAAGGGCTGAAGCAGAAAGCCCATTTCGAAGCCGCCAAGCTCTGTTGCTATCTGCGCGAGGACTATCCCGCCGCCAAGGCTCACGCCCTTGCCTGTTTGCAGGGCAAAGCCTTCGGTGCCGTCTATAGTGTGCTGGGCGATGCCTATCTGGGACTGGGGGATACCGACTCCGCCGCCGTCTGCTTCCACCGTGCCCTCGGCAGCGACGAAGAGCTTTTCACGCAAGTCAACCTCTGCCGCAAGATGGCCACCGTCTGCCTCACACGCCATCAGCCCGACTCCGTCAGCTACTATATGGACCGCTACACCGTGCTGGCCGACTCTGCCTGGCGGCAGTGGAACGGCGTGGAGCTCACGGCACTGATGAACCGCCATGAGCTGGAGCTGCAAGCCCGTGCGGAGAAGGCGCAGCGGCAACGGCAGACCTCGACACTCGTAGTGCTGCTCATCCTGGTGGTGTTGCTGGGCGCCTTCGTCTTCCTGCTTGCCGACCGCTACCACAAGAACCGCTTCATCCGTCTCCAGCAGCTGCTCTCCAAAGCCCGTCTGGAGATACTCCAGCAGAAGGAGAAGATGGAGCACATGCAGACCGCTTCGCCCGAGGACGACGACCAGCTGCTTGCGCTGCGGCGTCAACAATGCTCCTACAGCCGTCAGGCCTTCCTGCTCACCCCTTGGCCCAAGCGACTGAACGAGCTGGAGAGCACCGGCCACGACATGACGCTCGAACAGCACAACGACTTCCGCAACGCCCTCTCCGATTGTTTCTCGGACGTTATGGTCGATCTGAAGAACGAGTGCCCCAGCCTCAACATCGACGAAGTCTATTATTGCCTCTACGCCTACCTCGGCATGAGCACCAGCCTCATCGCCCAATGCGAGCGCAGCAATCCCGCCGTACTCCGCAAACGCAAAAGCCGCATCAAAAGCAAACTAAGCGACGACTGGGGCAACCTGTTCTTCAGCGCCTGATACCCCAAACGTCCGACAAAAATCCCCATTCCATCGGCATTTTTTCGATATTACCGCCCCCTTTTTACCTTCATTGTGTCACGCTCAAGTTCCCCCTCTTAATCGTCCGAAACGTAAATTGTCACGCTTTTGTCACGCAAAAAATTTGGAGGGCAACTTAATTCACCATTATATTTGCGGCAAAAAAACTCCAAAACCGATAGAATCATGAAAAAAAGAGTTCTTGTTATCCTTTTTGCAGGAATATTCGTTTTAAGCCTGAGAGCCGAGACCATCTGTGTTAACCGACTGTACTATAGCCTGAAAAATGGAGACGACCTTCATGCCGTCCTTGTCATGCGACAGGACGAGAATTTGAGCGGCGATGTCGTTGTCCCCGCGTTCGTAGAATATGAGGGAGTGACGTATCCCGTAACGGAAATCGCTGAAGGCGTTTTTGACGGAAGTCTGGTTTCGTCCGTCACGCTCCCAGAAGGACTCGTAAGGATAGGAAACAGCTGCTACAGGGGATGCGCTAACCTTGTCCGCACCAATGTCCCGTCAACCGTCAAGTCGATTGGCTCGTTAGCCTTTTCCGGTACGGGGCTGACAAGCCTCATTATTCCCGAGGGTGTTGAACAGATAGGTGAGCAGGCTTTCGTGGATAACCCCTCGCTATCCTCTTTGACGATTCCACGGGGGATTGTCAAACTGAAAAACGCCTTCTGGGGCTGTCCCCTTTTGAAAACGGTAGGACCTATAGGCGGAGGATACAACATTGAATTCGGATGGACGGAGAGCATACCCCGATATGCTTTTTCAGGAAGCGAGATTGAGGCTGTCACCCTTCCTGACGGAATGAAAAGCATAGAAGAAGGAGCCTTCTGTCAATGCAAAAAACTGAAATCCTGTTTTATCCCCGAGAGCGTTACCCAGATTCGTCAGGAAGCATTTCAAGAATGCTATCGACTCCTTCAGATAACCTTGCCTTCGAACTTGGTGTCCATTGAGCCACGGCTTTTTTGTGAGTGCTATGATTTGGCAGAAATCAAGCTGCCATCGGTAAAAAGAATAGGTCAGGGCGCCTTTTATGATAGCGGCCTCACGTCCCTTGACCTGCCGGAAAGCGTGACGGAAATAGACACCGCAGCCTTTTTTGGTTGCTACAATTTGACCTCTATCAACATTCCTGAAGGTGTTTCAGTCATACGGCATGCAACATTCTACGAGTGTTATGAGCTTCGTTCGGTCAACCTTCCATCTTCTATTAAGACGATAGAAGATGAAGCCTTTCTCGCATGTAAAAAGTTGGCATCTGTAAACATTCCGAATGGGGTCACCCGTATAGGCAGCAATGCTTTTGGGGGTTGTGCGGGGATGATCTCGCTCACCATTCCCGAAAGTGTCGTTTCCATCGGCGAGTGGGCTTTTTGGGCTTCCTGCCTGAATTCTATAGTTGTTGATGCGAAAAACGTCGTCTATGACAGCCGCGACAATTGTAACGCCCTCATTGAAACGGCTTCAAATACGTTAATCGTAGGATGTCAGAATACTTTCATTCCCAATGGCGTTGAAACCATCGGGGAGCTGGCTTTCGCGAACTGTAAGATAATCTCGATTGACATACCCGGTAGCATCAGCAGAATAGGCGAGAATGCCTTCAATAGCTGTGAACAATTGACGACCGTAAACATCGCCGAGGGCACCACCTCCATTGAGTCAGGAGCATTCTACTATTGTAGGAACCTCACTTCAATTCACCTTCCCAGCAGTCTTCGTCACCTGGGCAACGGAGCTTTTGGTAAGTGTCATAAGCTGTCTTCCATCAGCTTGCCTGAAGGTATTGAGCGTATCGAGGAATACACCTTTTCAAGTTGTTTTAACTTGACTTCCATTATCATCCCGAGCAGCGTCAAGGCAATAGAAGAATGGGCGTTTGAGAACTGCGAGAGTCTTGAGTTCATTTCCATCCCTGAGGGCGTCGAAAGCGTGGGCTTTGAGGTCTTTTTCCGTTGTCCTCTGAAGTCCATCATTCTGCCAAGTAGCTTGATCCGTATGGAAAACTATGTCTTCCTTGATTGCAAAAATCTGGATTTCGTCACTTGTAATGCCACGGTCCCTCCCCAGATTGAAGTAAGGACTTTTCCAAGGTATGGTACCCTACGAGTTCCTGCGGGTTGTCGGGAGGCTTATGCTGCGGCTGACTTCTGGAAGAATTTCGAAATCATCGAGGACGTCGCGGGTGTGCCGTTGGGAAACAGCATTTACGAAGGTCCTATTGACAGAGAGTACGACAATAGTTTCGTCTTTTCCCTTCAAGACAGCGTTCTCTCCATCAACGGTTACTATACGGGGAATCCAGACGTGATGACTTCCATCGAATACACCATCGTCGGCCACGACATTTACCTGAACATGGTGTCGGAGTTGGACGAGGAGAGAAACAATGTAGTCGATATGCAGCCACTAACGTTGGATGTCGCCATTGAAGGATGCAACGAGGATTACTACTTCATTTATCTCTCCGGCTATTACGGCAAGACGGCCATTGTCGATGACTATACGCTGCACGAGACTTCGTTCAAGGGTTACGGCGTGCGGGGCTTCGTACGCGAGAAACCGCCTAAGACGGACATTTCCACGGGACAGAAGGATCCGAAGGAGAGCAGCGACGTGGACGTTGTCTGCCGCGTGAGGGGCATCGTCGGAGGACGCTATCAGCAAAGTGTTAAGTCCATAGCTGGCAGGCAGATTGTCCTCAGCGGCACCTACCATAGTCAGGAGGAGGGCAACGAGGACGTAGAAGCCACCACCTCGCTGGGATGTCTGGACGAGGGCGAGTACAGCATCACCCTCAACGTGACGGACGAGGACGATGTGATGCCTCCCTTCTCGGCTACGCTGACGTTCGTCGTCGGGCCGACGGGCGTGGAGATGCGTTCTGCCGACGGCAACGGGGGCGACATCATCTTCGACCTGCAGGGCAACCGCACCGTCACGCCCGCAGGAGGAAGCATCTACATCGTGAACGGAAAGAAAATCCTTTTCCAGTAATACATTACTATTTATTTGGAGGCAGCCCTTTTTATGCCTTATTTTGCACAGTGAAAAGGAAAAAACTCAATACCGATATGAAAAAAAGAGCAGTATTATTCGTTGTGACAGCTTTAGCAAGCATCACCGTCACGTTCGCCTACGACTTCGAGGTTGACGGCATCTATTATAGTAAGGTAGATAGTTCGCATGTATCCGTTATTCAGGAAAACTATTCCTATTCGGGCGAAATCATCATCCCGTCTACGGTAGAATACGAAGGGGTAAGGTACAATGTTAACAGCATTGGGGATCATGCCTTTTCCCATTGTTACGACATAACAACTATTACGCTGCCGGGTACGATTACTTCCATTGGCGATTATGCTTTTGTGTATTGTTCGAAAATGACTTCCATTGTTATCCCTAATAGCGTAACGAGCCTCGGGGATCGTGTGTTTTCGGGCTGTGACCAACTGACTTCCATTATCCTTCCTGATAGAATGACTCATTGGGGCGAAGGGGTCTTCGGTGGTTGTGAAAAACTAACTTCTGTTACCATTCCCAAGGGCTTGACCCGTATCGAAAGCGGTACTTTCTCTGGTTGCTCTAACCTATCTTCGGTTATCATACCCGACGGCATAACCAGCATAGGCTCAAGCGCATTCAATCATTGCTATAAACTTTCATCTGTCTCCCTTCCTGAGAGTGTAACGACTCTTGGCGATGAAGCTTTTGAAGGCTGTAGCGGCCTTACTTCTTTTAATATCCCTATCGGGGTTACTTCTATTGGTAATAATGTTTTCGAAAGATGTACAAACTTAAAATCGATATTCATTCCTAAAAATGTCTCCAAGATTGGGTATCATCCTTTCCCGACTACTTCCCTGATTTCCATTAAGGTAGATGATGAAAATCCGTTCTACGATAGTCGTGACAATTGCAATGCGCTGATTGAGACGGCTTCGAACACTCTCATTGACGGATGTCGGAATTCAACTATCCCAAATGGGATTGATACCATTGGGGCAAGGGCTTTTGCCTATTGTCTCATCACCTCAGTCGTTATTCCCGAAAGTGTTGTCAGCATAAAATCCAGCGCTTTCGAGGAGTGTGTGGATCTGACGTCACTCACTTTGTCAGAAGGCTTGGAAAGCATTGGTGATAGAGCTTTCTTCTATTGTTATAATTTGACCTCATTGACTATTCCCAACAGCGTCACCAGTATTGATAATCACGCTTTTAGTTGCTGCTATAGTTTGGAATCCTTAATCCTTCCCAAGAAGATGACTAACATAGGCGCCTTTGCGTTCTCCAATTGTTATGCCTTAGAATCTGTCGTGATTCCTGATGGAATTGTCATGATTGGGGACAACTGTTTCTCTGATTGCAACAAGCTTTCCAGCGTTACTCTTCCCCAGAGTCTTACATCCATCGGGACGAGCGCTTTCAGGTATTGCCATTTGGCGTCAATTGTTCTTCCCAAAGGACTCAAGAAAATCAAGCAGGACGCCTTTGAATTTTGCTCTCCTCTTACACACATTACTTGCCTGGCGACCACTCCTCCGGATTGTTCCTATTTTACAACAGACTATTTTACATTTGGACCTTTTTCATCGTACGGAACACTTCACGTTCCTTCAGGCTGTAAGGATGCATACGCTTCGGATGACTGTTGGAAGCAATTCGAAATAGTAGAAGATATAGGTGAAATGGCCTTTGGTATGGCTGGTGAAGAAGATTTAAGTGGACATCCTTATTCGGGTACGCTCGTCGAAGGGTACACAAATTGCTTCTTTTTCTCTCTTCAGGATAGTGTGCTCTACATCAACGGCTATTATGCAGGAAATCCTAACCTCACAACAAGGATGGCCTATACTGTTGTCGGTCACGAAATATACCTGAGTATGGCGTCAGAAATGGACAAAGATACACACGGCTCTAGCGAAACGCAGCCTCTGGCGCTTGACGTTTCCATCGGAGGATGCACGGAGGATTACTATTACATCTATCTCTCCGGCTATTACGGCAAGACGGCCATTGTCGATGACTATACGCTGCACGAGACATCCTTCAAGGGTTACGGCGTGCGGGGGTTCGTACGCGAGAAACCGCCTAAGACGGACATCTCCACGGGACAGAAGGATCCGAAGGAGAGCAGCGACGTGGACGTTGTCTGCCGCGTGAGGGGCATCGTCGGAGGACGCTATCAGCAAAGTGTTAAGTCCATAGCTGG
>Ga0208297_1000754_pt1 | contig 49684 bp, 16 predicted proteins | sample LMS_cellobiose_e_FD_187367 | JGI IMG/M metagenome (GOLD analysis project Ga0208297, IMG submission 187367) | Rumen-fistulated moose microbial communities from Alaska, USA - LMS_cellobiose_enrichment (SPAdes) (version 2) | ecosystem: Host-associated > Mammals > Digestive system > Stomach > Rumen... | reverse complement strand
CAGGCCACAGCGATAGTGTCTCCCGTGTTGCTGTGGTTCACTGTCAAGTGCAGCGTCACAACAGAGTCACAACCGACAGCATTAGTAAAGGTGTGCGTCAGGTTATCGCAGGACTGTGTGATGCCCAAATGTTCGTACCAGTCGAAGCTTTCGCAGGCTATGGCTGTGGTATCGCCCGTGCTGCTGTAGTTGACAGTCAGATGCAGCGCATCAACACTTGCGCAACCACTGTTGTTAGTGTACTCGTAAGTGTAAGTGCCTGTCTGGTTGTAGGTCACACCGTTCCATACATAGCTTTCACAAACAACGGTATCATATACATTGTGCGTACCGTAGTTGACAGTCAGGTGTAACGTGTCAACACTTGCACAACCAGTATTGTTAGTGTACTCGTAAGTGTAAGTGCCTGTCTGGTTGTAGGTCACACCGTTCCATACATAGCTTTCACAAACAACGGTATCATATACATTGTGCGTACCGTAGTTGACAGTCAGGTGTAACGTGTCAACACTTGCGCAACCAGTGTTGTTTGTGTACTCGTAAGTGTAGGTGCCTGTCTGGTCGTAGGTCACGCCGTTCCATACGTAGCTTTCGCAGACTGTCGTGTCATACGAATTGTGCGTACCGTAGTTGACAGTCAGGTGTAACGTGTCAACACTTGCACAACCAGTATTGTTAGTGTACTCGTAAGTGTAAGTGCCTGTCTGGTCGTAGGTCACACCGTTCCATACATAGCTTTCACAAACAACGGTATCATATACATTGTGAGTGCCGTAGTTGACAGTCAGATGCAAGGTATCAACACTTGCACAGCCATCATTATTGGTGTAATCGTAAGTATAAACACCTGTCTGAGTATAGGTTTCACCGTTCCATACATAGCTTTCACATACAACAGTGTCGTACGAATTGTGTGTACCGTAGTTGACGGTCAGATGCAGCGTGTCAACACTTGCACAACCATACTCGTTGGTATATTCGTGCGTATAGGTATCGGATACCGTATAGGTCTCACCTGTACCTGCCACCCATGTGTAGCTTTCACATACCGTAGTGTCAAGCACATTGTGTGTACCGTAATGAACGGTCAGGTGCAAGGTATCAACGCTGGCACAACCGTCATTGTTTGTATACTCGTAAGTATAAGTACCTGTTTGAGTGTAGATTTCACCATTCCATACATAGCTTTCACATACAACAGTGTCATAAACATTATGCGTACCGTAGTTAACGGTCAGATGCAGTGTATCAACACTTGCACAGCCATCATTATTGGTGTAATCGTAGGTATAAACACCTGTCTGGTTGTATGTTTCACCGTTCCATACATAGCTTTCACATACAACAGTGTCGTACGAATTGTGTGTGCCATAATGGACAGTCAGATGCAAGGTGTCAACACTTGCGCAACCGTACTCGTTGATGTAGTCGTGAGTATAGGTATCAGATACTGTATAGGTCTCGCCTGTACCTGCCACCCATGTGTAGCTTTCACATACCGTAGTGTCAAGCACATTGTGTGTACCGTAATGGATGGTCAAATGCAGCGTGTCAACACTGACACAACCATCATTATTGGTGTACTCGTAAGTATAAGTACCTGTTTGAGTGTAGATTTCACCATTCCATACATAGCTTTCACATACAACAGTGTCGTATGCGTTGTGAGTGCCGTAGTTGACAGTCAGATGCAAGGTATCAACACTTGCACAGCCATCATTATTTGTGTAATCGTAGGTATAAACACCTGTCTGGTTGTATGTTTCACCGTTCCATACATAGCTTTCACATACAACAGTGTCGTACGAATTGTGTGTACCGTAGTTAACGGTCAGGTGCAAGGTGTCAACACTTGCACAACCGTTGTTGTTGGTGTAAGTGTATGTATAGGTGCCGGTCTGAGTGTAAGTCTCACCGTTCCATACATAGCTTTCGCACACTGTCGTGTCGTATGCATTGTGTGTACCGTAGTTCACCGTCAGGTGCAGCGTATCAACACTTGCGCAACCACTATTGTTGGTGTACTCGTAAGTGTAGGTGCCTGTCTGAGTGTATGTCTCACCGTTCCATACATAGCTTTCGCAGACTGTCGTGTCGTATGCATTGTGTATACCGTAGTTCACCGTCAGGTGCAGCGTATCAACACTTGCGCAACCACTATTGTTGGTGTACTCGTAAGTGTAGGTGCCGGTCTGAGTGTATGTCTCACCGTTCCATACATAGCTTTCGCACACTGTCGTGTCGTATGCATTGTGTATACCGTAGTTCACCGTCAGGTGCAGCGTATCAACACTTGCGCAACCACTATTGTTGGTGTACTCGTAAGTGTAGGTGCCAGTCTGAGTGTATGTCTCACCGTTCCATACATAGCTTTCGCAGACAACAGTGTCATACGAATTGTGTATACCGTAGTTGACGGTCAAATGCAGCGTGTCAACACTTGCACAACCACTGTTGTTGGTGTACTCGTAAGTGTAAGTACCTGTCTGGTTGTAGGTCACACCATTCCACTCGTAGCTTTCGCAGACCACAGTGTCGTATGCGTTGTGTGTGCCGTAGTTCACCGTCAGATGCAGCGTATCAACACTTGCGCAGCCACTGTTATTGGTGTACGCGTATGTGTAGGTACCCGTTTGATTGTAGGTCACGCCATTCCACTCGTAGCTTTCGCAAACTACAGTGTCGAACGCGTTGTGTGTGCCATAGTTCACCGTCAGGTGCAGCGTGTCAACACTTGAACAACCACTGTTGTTGGTGTACTCGTAAGTGTAGGTACCTGTCTGGTTGTAGGTCACACCATTCCATTCGTAGCTTTCGCAAACTACAGTGTCAAACGCATTGTGTGTACCGTAGTTGACGGTCAGGTGCAGCGTGTCAACACTTGTGCAGCCACTGTTGTTGGTATACTCGTAAGTATAGGTGCCAGTCTGAGTATAAGTCTCACCGTTCCATACATAGCTTTCGCAGACCACAGTGTCGAACGCGTTGTGTGTACCGTAGTTGACGGTCAAATGCAGCGTGTCAACACTTGAACAACCACTGTTGTTGGTGTACTCGTAAGTGTAAGTGCCGGTCTGAGTGTAAGTCTCACCGTTCCATACATAGCTTTCGCACACTGTCGTGTCGTATACGTTGTGTGTACCGTAGTTCACCGTCAGATGCAGCGTGTCAACACTTGTGCAGCCACTGTTGTTGGTGTACTCGTAAGTGTAAGTACCTGTCTGGTTGTAGGTCACACCATTCCACTCGTAGCTTTCGCAGACAACAGTGTCGTATGCGTTGTGTGTAACGTAGTTCACCGTCAGATGTAGCGTGTCAACACTTGAGCAACCACTGTTGTTGGTGTACTCGTAAGTATAGGTGCCGGTCTGAGTGTATGTCTCACCGTTCCATACATAGCTTTCGCACACTGTCGTGTCAAACGCGTTGTGTGTGCCGTAGTTCACCGTCAGATGCAGCGTGTCAACACTTGCACAACCACTGTTGTTGGTGTACTCATAGGTGTAAGTGCCAGTCTGAGTATAAGTCTCACCGTTCCATACATAGCTTTCGCAGACAACAGTGTCGTATGCGTTGTGTGTACCGTAATTGACAGTCAAGTGGAGGATATCCGCATTGCCGCAACCATCTGAATTAGCTTCTTCGTATGTGTAAATATATGTACCAGAAGTAGTGTAAGTAGTACCATGCCATTCGTAGCTATCACATACAACAGTATCAAACTCATTGTGGGTGCCATAGTTAACGGTCAGATGCAACGTGTCAACACTAGTGCAACCATCGGCATTGGTATATTCGTAAGTGTAAGTGTCGGAAATGGTATAGGTGTTGCCGTGCCATTCGTAAACTTCACATACAGTGGTATCATACACATTGTGCGTACCGTAGTTGACGGTCAGATGCAAGGTATCAACACTTGCACAGCCGCTGTTGTTGGTATACGCGTATGTATAGGTGCCGGTCTGAGTGTAAGTCTCTCCGTTCCATACATAGCTTTCACATACAACGGTGTCATAAATGTCATGTGTACCGTAGTTAACGGTCAAATGCAAGGTATCAACACTTGCACAACCGCTGTTGTTGGTGTACGCGTAAGTGTATGTACCGGTCTTAGTGTAAGTCTCTCCGTTCCATACATAACTTTCACATACAACGGTATCATAAACGTTGTGCGTACCGTAGTTGACGGTCAGATGCAGCGTGTCAACACTTGCACAACCGCTATTGTTGGTGTATGCGTAAGTGTAAGTACCTGTCTGAGTGTAAGTCTCTCCGTTCCATACATAACTTTCACATACAACGGTATCATAAACGTTGTGCGTACCGTAGTTGACGGTCAGATGCAAGGTATCAACACTTGCACAGCCGCTGTTGTTGGTGTAAGCGTAAGTGTATGTACCGGTCTGAGTGTATGTTTCACCATTCCATACATAGCTTTCACATACAACGGTGTCATAAATGTTATGTGTACCGTAGTTAACGGTCAAATGCAGGGTATCAACACTTGCACAGCCGCCATTATTGGTGTATGCGTATGTATAGGTACCCGTTTGAGTGTAAGTTTCACCATTCCATACATAGCTTTCGCAGACCACAGTGTCATATACATTGTGCGTACCATAGTTAACGGTCAGGTGCAAGGTATCAACACTTGCACAGCCGTTGTTATTTGTATATGCATGCGTGTAGGTACCAGAAGTGGTGTAGGTCTCGCCAGTGCCATCTGCCCAAGTATAGCTTTCGCATACTGTGGTGTCAAGCACATTGTGTGTGCTATAGTTGACGGTCAGATGCAAGGTATCCACATTGGCACATCCGTTTGCATTGAGGTTTTCGTAAGTATAAATATATGTGCCAGAAGTAGTATATGTGGTTCCATGCCATTCAAAGCTATCACATACCACAGTATCGTATGCATTATGTATGCCATAGTTCACGGTCAGATACAGCGTATCAACGATGACACGATTGCTGTTGGTATTGGTATACTCGTATGTGTAAGTGCCAGAAGTAGTGTAAACGATACCATGCCACTCATAGCTTTCACATACAGTCGTGTCATACACCTGATAGGTGTCGTGGAACACGGTCAAGTGCAAGGTGTCAACGCTGGCACAGCCATTGGCATTAGTATATTCGTATGTATAAGTATTGGAAACAGTATATACAACACCATGCCATTCGTAGTCGTCATATACCGTGGTGTCGAGCACATTGTGCGTGCCGTAGTTGACGGTCAGGTACAGGGTATCCACACTTGCACAGCCACTGTTGTTGGTGTATGGATGAGTGTAAGTGCCAGAAGTGGTATAGGTCTCGCCAGTGCCACCTGACCAAGTGAAGCTTTCGCATACTGTGGTGTCAATCACATTGTGCGTGCCGTAGTTGACGGTCAGGTATAGGGTATCCACACTTGCACAGCCACTATTGTTGGTGTATGGGTGAGTGTAAGTGCCAGAAGTGGTGTAGGTCTCGCCCGTGCCGTCTATCCAAGTGAAGCTTTCACATACCGTGGTGTCAAGCACATTGTGTGTGCCGTGGTTGATGGTCAGGTATAGGGTATCCACACTTGCACAGCCACTATTGTTGGTGTATGGGTGAGTGTAAGTGCCAGAAGTGGTGTAGGTCTCGCCCGTGCCGTCTATCCAGGTGAAGCTTTCGCATACCGTGGTGTCGAGCACATTATGCGTGCCGTAGTTGACGGTCAGATGCAACGTAACGATAGAGTCGCAGCCAGCGGCATTTGACAGCGAGATAGTTGGAGTATTCGTGCTTTCAGTATAGGTGCTATCGTTAATCCATGTGAAGCTCTCGCAGGCTACCTGTTCATCGATGCCCATGGTGGACTGGTTGATGGTCAGGTGGAGAGTCACGACAGAATCACAGCCATTGGCGGCACCATCGACGATGGTATAGGTCGGGGTTGTCGTGCTTTCAGTATAGGTGCTATCGTTAATCCATGTGAAGCTCTCGCAGGCCACCTGTTCATCGAAGCCCGTGGTGGACTGGTTGATGGTCAGGTGGAGGGTCACGATGGAGTCGCAACCATTGGCGGCACCGCCGACGATTGTATAGATCGGGGTTGTCGTGCTTTCGGTATAGGTACTATCGTTAATCCATGTGAAGGTCTCGCAGGCCACCTGTTCGTCGATGCCCACAATAGGATGGTTGATGGTCAGGTGCAGGGTCACGACAGAGTCGCAGCCAGCAGCATTCGTCAATGTGAAGGTTGGCGTCGTGGTGCTTTCGGTATAGGTGCTATCGTTAATCCAAGTGAAGCTTTCGCAAGCTACTCGCTCATCAATGCCATAGGAATGCTGACCCACTGACACAACCCAAGTGACAATGCTGTCGCAGCCTTCGGGTGTCTTCAAGACCTTGGTATAAGTACCTGCATCTGACAGCAAGGTGTCATGGAAATTGATACTTTCACCAGAGCATATCTTTACCGGCACATAAACAGTCGGGGTAACGTGCTGGATAATCTCCTTCAATTTGAAATATCTCTCACAGTACAGTCCTGTAAAATCCGTGGATCTTACACGCACATAATAGTCAGACAAGTTGCTGCACACAAAATTGGAGTTGGTCTTGAGCTTATCCCCATCAATGGTAAAGAGGGCATTGTTATCATCCCCTTCGCCGCTAACCAAGGTATAGACATAGGACTGGTCCATATCATCATCCAAGGTGGATAAAGTACCAATGAGGGTATTTACCGGGTCATACTCATAGAAGGTGGTACCACTCAACATCAAATCATAGGGAGCCGTGTTGAAATTGATCACAGTATCCGCTTTGGCTTTTAATGCTTCCTGATTGCCCACATTATCCGTAGCTAAGGACATAAACTGGTAATGAACACCACTTTCGAGGATGTATGAGAAGCTGCTGTCGGGATGAGCCATACCAATAGACTGGTAGGGTGCATTATTCGCCGACATAAACACCTCAACCATCTTCACTCCTGAGCCATTGGCATCATCCTGGGCATCGAAGGTGAAGGTGCAGTACAGGGAGTCCGACTCATCCATTTCGGCCATGAGCGTGGAGCTTGGGGCTACCGCATCGAAGGTGTTGGTCCACACATTGGTGGGAATGGTTTCGTTATCGTCAAAGACAATCAAAGCCTTTGCCGCCACGGTATCTCCTGAGGCCACATTGTTTTTGGGTGAGATGGTGAAGCTGACATAGCCTTCGCCATGCCCCAAAGAGTCGTTGATAGACAGGAAGCCCCTTTGTGAGCTTACCGGCTCCGCACCCGTGGCGGGGTCGATACTCTGGAAAACCCAGAACAGCTGGTTATTCATGACATCCATACCGGCGGTCACATCCACCCAAACACCCAAGGAATCGGACACATCCAAACGTCGATAGTAAGAACTTGCATTGGAAGGAACCGTAAAGACAAAGTCGCCGAAGCCGAAATCACCCAGATGGAAGGTGGAGATATTCTGATCTGCGGGCACATCGTAGGTAACTTTCACACGCGATGCCGGTGCCAAAGCAAAATCTGGATCATTCTCAAAATCAATCTTATAATTCATTTTGTCGGAAGCATTCACATAACGCTTTTCCTCCGAATATCCCGGTGGCCCCATAATCTCATTGGGGTCGTGTGCACACGTCTGCACTTTGGCATATCCATCTATTCCTACCGTAGCTGTATTTCCTTCCGCATCCGTAATATTATGGGTATATTTATAATGTCCCGCCTGTGGTTTAATTCTAATTGTCCTTGAGTCTCCCGGCCCATAACCAGCGCCAAAATTGTACGGGGGAGTTCCCCCAGTTGCAGTAATAATATATTCCACTTCCGGAAGTTCATCACAAGCTTGTGGGTAAATTTCCATACTGCTGGTAATGCTCGCACTAAAACGTCTGCGTTTGGGATGGCTTGGATCATGTTCTTGGCACGATTTTATCAAAATATTCGTATCCAAATAAACCACACCCGGACACTTTCTTGAACTCACCGTAACATTGTACAATCCTGCTTTCATATATTCCACATTAGCTACATCTGAGATATACGCACCCACCCCATAGTCATACCATCTAATAATTGCGTCATCCATTAACGACTGCGAGCCAATAACCACCCTGGCAGCTCCGTCTTTACCCGTACCATGACAAGACACGTCATGGATAGTACGTGCCGAGAGTTCACAAGGAAGGGCCAGTTCGCTAAGGGTCAGCACAAGGGTATCACGGGTTGGACAGCCATTTTCCAGTACATATTCTGGAGAATAATATTCATTCGTGCCTAACCGACTAAAATTTTCAATTTCAAGAATTTCTCCCCTATCATTAGTCCATGTATGAGTATAACCGAACATTTCGTTGACGGGGGGGAGCATACGACCCCTATCGGGTTTCAAAGTCAATTTAAGCGTGTCATAACTACAACAGTTATATTCATCACATACTCCCGTTTCATCAACATAAACGCCTGATGCTTCATAAGTATTACCCCTCCATTCATATTTGTAACCACAAATATCCTTCTGGAACGCATATCCATTACCTTTAACCACAATATCTTTTCTCACAGACGATTTACAACCGTCCTCAGTAACTGCCTCAAGATAATACGAATGAGAGTCTCTGGTAGGTCTATCATAAATAGTTGAGTGTCCTGTACTGATTTGTGTATTGCCTTTGTACCAAGTAAAATTAACATACGGATATCCACTAGGAAAAGCACTTAATACTGCTTCACAATTATCAAACGCCACTGAATCCCCCATGATACGCAAAGTCGGAGGTGTATTCACCCGTATTCTTTTCGACGCAACGCCGAAACAGCTATGATTATGCAGGTTATAGCGAAGAACATACAGCGTGCTTGAAATCGGAGTATGCGTAAATGTCGATGCAGTACCTGCTATATTTTCTCCCGACTCCGTTACACTCACAAACTTCCAAGCATAATCCAACTGATAGTTCGTGTTTATGCCCGGATCTGCATAAAGTGTAATCGTACTACCAGCACAAATCGAATCATGGTCAGCGCTCACTGTAATTTCGGGAAGTGTGACTGGGACCAAGTGCACAGTATGGATATTTTGACAGCCATAGAGACCTGCGGTAACGGTATAATCGCCAGCTGCCGTCACGATAATGCTCTGTGTTGTCATGCCGTTGTTCCAAGTAAAGTTATTCGCTCCGTTGGATCTAGCTGTGAGTGTTAGCGTATCACCTGCACAAATTTGATCCGTTCCCCCATTCCCAGCAATCTCAATTCTGACATCTGGCCGGTTCCATGCCCAAACACGAAGACTATCCGTCAGCTGACACCCGTTTTCTCCCGTTCCTGTAACGAAAACATCCATGGTTTCTTGGATAGTCAACTTCAAACTGTCCACTGTGGAAAGGGTGATAGACGGGTTCATACTGGTTTTCCAGGTATAAGATGCCGCCCCCGTAGCTCTGAAGACGGCATTCACCCCCAGACAAAAATTCGTATCCGCATCGCAGTCGACAATGGAAACCGACGGCAAGGGCTTGACGGTCAGCCTCAAGGTGTCAACGCTGGCATGACCCAACGCATTCGTATAGGCATACGTATAGACACCACTTGTATTATAGAGCACACCATTGGCACTCCATGTATAAGGGCCGCAGCTTGTGTCATAGGTGACAATACCCTCATCAAGGGGAGACTGCGCGAACACCCCTCCTGTCATAGAGGTTAACAATATTGCCAGGCTTATTATGGTCAAGAAAACGGAGCTATGTTTTTTCATAAACTTTCCTTTCTGATTTTTTTATTCACACATATCACCAATACCGTTCTGGTTGGTGTCTTGTTGGTCGGGATTAAACATATCGGGACAATTATCGCTTTCGTTGGGCACCCCGTCGCCATCACGGTCGGGGTCGCATACATCTCCCATGCCATCGCAATCGGTATCCAGCTGGTCGGGATTGGGCACATCAGGACAGTTGTCTTCAGCATCCTGAACACCATCCCCATCACGGTCGGGGTCACAGGCATCGCCATAACCGTCATTATCCGTATCCTCCTGATTCGGATTCGCAATATCCGGACAGTTGTCGCAAACATCGCCAATACCGTCACCATCAGTATCCAACTGGTCGGGATTATAATTTATGGGGCAATTATCCTCTATATTCGGAATACTATCACCATCCATATCATCCATAGCCCAGCTTTCATCCACATTAGGGATGCCATCCCCGTCGATATCCTCGTCACACTCGTCACCAATACCATCCATATCCCTATCCAACTGATTCGGGTTGGGATGAGACTTGCAGTTGTCGCAGCTGTCGCCTACCCCATCACCATCGGTGTCCAGTTGGTCAGGATTATAATGGTAGAGGCAGTTGTCGCAGCTGTCACCCCTTCCGTCACCATCTCTATCACTCTGGTCTGGGTTCGCTTTTTCCGGGCAATTGTCACACACATCCCCCCTTCCGTCTCCATCTCTGTCGCTCTGGTCGGGATTATACTTACAGGGGCAATTATCCTGGCTATTCGAAACGCCATCGCCATCAACGTCATCAATTTCCCCACTACTTAAAAAATCGCTCACCCCATGATGTCCAAAGAAAGCCCATAAATTTCCCAACACACTGCTTGTGGAATCACTTCCCGCGGCAGCCATATACCATATACCATTAACTTGCTGCAGGAAAAATGGGATAATAATCATCACTGTGTCATGATTATAAAGGGACACCATAGCTACGGTCAATTCGTTTAAGTCGTAGGTCAAGACAAGCTTCATTTCCTCAATGGGCGTAACCCGGGCAAAGTAGTCACTAGCCCTTTCCGGATCAGAGAAAAACTGATCCAACTTAGTCCTATCCTCTTGCCGGTACTGCTGTTTGAGATATGTAGCCGATTGGGTTTGGTAGGCCTGCAAGAGGCGGCATAAGACGCCAGGCGGGGTATTTTCACCCACAGGATTCTGGTTACCTCCTGTAGTAGCAATGACACGACTATTGTCGTCAGAGGGGGCCATTCCCACCAATTCGTAGGAGAAGACCAACCCACAAATACGATGACTGCTGTCGGGCACAAAAGGGCTCACCCCATGGTCCGTTTCCAGATTCATGCCCAAAAAATAATTAGTAGAGGAATATGCCGGGAAACGGCAATGCTGGGCTTGCACATGCATACTCATGAATGTACAGCAAACCAATAATAATACTAAATATAGCTTTTTCATTTTCTTATTATAATTTTAATTATCCCCCCCAAGCTTGTCCCAAAGATATATAGCTCCAGTACTTAAATCGAACGAATAAAGACGCCATGTCGAATTCCACCAATTAAAACCTATTGCGTTAACTGCGAAATTAGCACTTAATGTAACAACAACTGGTGGAATTTTCATCAAATCACCTAATTCAATTCCCACATCAACTTGAGGCTCTATAGTAGCTTCAAAACTGAGAATAGCCGGGTCTACGACAGCGGCTCCCAGACCAACTTTCCCACCAAAATGAAGACCAATACTGCCCCATTGCACTCCATCACAATTATCACCATTATACGCATGTTGTTGTACCTTCGTTATTGTAATAGGGGCAAAATCAACTCCCCCACGAACACCAGCTAAACCATAAAATCCCCCAATACCCGGATAATACAAGTACGGAATTCCTAACCAACCAGCAAATTCCGCACTCCAAGTAAGTGAACCTATCGTATACGCTTTTGCTGTCGCCGAAATGTTTTTACAGCATGTCTCGTACATTGTTATGTTACCATAACCCAAATTCAAGGAAAATTGCCATTTAGCTTGTTGTCCTGGTTGCCAGCCCATATCGTGACCTTGTTCGTCTTTTGGCGAAAGATGATCAAACAATCCCACACTGTTATCCTCAATTGCTTCGAGAAAATCACAAAGCGCTTTTACGGCAGTATTATCAGTTTTAGTCAAGCCAGGTATATGTAACACGTCATTAAAGGAATATTGCGTCTTCGGCGTAAGATTGTCGTTATATACGTCTACAACTACCGGCATTCCATGGGTTGAAGTAGGATAAATGCAAGTCTTATTATTAAATGTTAGCTTAAAAGTCATCGAGTCTTGTCCATGGGTCATACCAGGACCATATTGATGAATACTATATACTTTTTTGGGAGAGATTTCCGTCAACGTATGACAATTTGCCGGATCTGTCCATATACGAAAATCCTTTAATTCCGGGATGTCACCACTATTATAACATTCAACGAGAGCGTCCACTCGCGTAATTGCGATAGAGTCTATCACGTACACTTTTACTTCACTCTGCTCGCCTCCGCAGCTAGAAAACCTGACTACCTTATAAGTAGTAAATGCGCTATCAGGATCAGGCATTACCCAAATTTGAGGTGTATAGGCTTCGGTATGAAAGTTACCCTCTTCATCAAGAATATTGGGGCCCTTCCACTCATAGCAGACATCTTTATTGGTATCGGGCAAACCAATCTGCACCTTATTCAAATTAGTCGCACTTTGTAGTATTTTCTTATTTTCCCCCGCATCAAACCAAGGATATTCCTCCTGCGCCTGAAGCGGCCATGCAAGCATTAGCGCAAACGCCAAAAACAATAGTGATTTTATATTTTTCATAAGATACGATTATTATTGTTCGACATTATTTTTCACAGTCTGTATAGAGAAGACAAGTATGGATGAAGTATAAGTGTATATATTGATGGTACCGTAGCTACCAGGGCGGAGCAAGCCCTCGGGCTCACCCTCAATGGTAAGCGGTATGCGCAGTACCCTCTGGTTCAGGTGCACATCCTCCGGCCTCAGCGCAATGGGACAACCGCCATCGCTCGAAATCTCCAGCACCTGATCGTGCAAATCCACATTACCGATATTGCCATATTCCAACAGCATCACCACGCTACGATACGGTCGGGGATTACCCGGAATGATCAAATCATAGCCCAAATTGTAAGGAGCCTCCTCCTCAATGGTAAAGCCATTGGGCAATACCGCTTCTCCCTCGCAGAAATTCAGGGCACACACATCATACTGTCCCAGCTCTCGGCCTTTCAGATTGAATCGCACAAGCACCTGGTAATAACTTTCGTATATCAGTGTGTCGGCCCATATTGTGTCGTTGCCATTCCGCAGGCTGACCAGCATGTCGGGACGGAAGCGGGAACCCGTCAGTTCCACGGTCACCTCGCTGGTGTTGCTTCCATGGTTGGCATCGACAGACATCAGGGTAAAGGGCAGGATATCGGCACGCAAAACCGTAGGCTGTGCCTCACGTGCCGGAGAGTAGCCGTACACATTCACGCCATAATAGCCATCCAAAGTGAAAGGTATGTACAATTCGGGGTTCGCCGTGTATTGACCTATAGTGGAATAATTGTAATTCAAGTTATCCCCTATCCGGTTATGGCTAGCATACAACTGATTGTATGCGCCCGCAAGGGAATCCTCCGAATGCAAGTGGATACGCACCGTTTGATGGGTATTTTCACCCACTGTGAGCATATAATCAGACACCTCGTTATTGACCAGGGTATCCAACACATCGGTGTTGAAAGGCAGCTGACGCACAGTAACCTCAAAGGGCAGTGTGGAACAAATTGAGTTGTTGTCATCATTCACCTCATTGAAAGAATTATTTACATCCGTTTTCACAATGAGATAGTACTCACCTATGGCCAGTCCGCTCACACGTTCCACCAGGCTCTGTTGCAGGGAGCCTCCCACAGCAAAGCCCACATAGTCTGCTGACACGCTCCCCAAGAGGCGGTCGTTCACATCGAAGATAGTATCCACAGAAATATAGACCAAGCTTTTGAATCCGCGTCCTACTATCGGGTGTTCACCCACATTCTGGACATTCCACTGGACATGCATTTCCCCTCCGGACACCACCGTATTGTCGTTGACCAAATCGGTCACAATCAAATCGCCAGCCGGCTGAGTATTGATCTGTATCTGAAGGCGTATTTCGTTATTATTCCGGTTATATTCATACACCGTATTATCCTTATTGATTGTCATAACCAAAGTTTTACCATTTTGGTAAACTGAGTTGTCACCTGCAAATGGCAAGGGAATCGTAAACTCAACGGTATCCATGAAGGATTCACCTGGATTCAAAGTCATATTCTCATGCCATACGGAATTAAGAATCTGAATATTTTCAACGAAGATACCATCACGATACCACAACAAATCCCTCCAGCTTTGAGCCACCAGCGGATCATCGCCTACATTCTTCACCCTATATACCAGACGGGCAGGCTGACCGGCATACACCTCATCCAAAACAGCGGCTCCCGAAACAGCCAAGTCAGGAAGAGGAACAGAATTAATCGTCAACCTTTTAGACATCGTATTATTGGACATGTTCACATCCGGATTTTCTCCTCGCCAAGACGCTTCAACACCTCTCTTCACACTAGCATTGAAATAAAGTGTAGCCGGTGAGCCGTCAGGAATTACAAATTCATAAGACACCCAATACTCCTCTCCAGGTTGAACGATAGCATTCTGTGTTATCGACCTAAATAAATTCCTATAGGAATGACCAGTTTCACCAGCCAGTTCGCCCAATTGATTAAAGGGGTAAATGGATGGCACATCGGACAAGTTTTTCACTTTTATGCGGTAGTTCACCGTCTGTCCCCAATGTACGGTATCCAGGCCTTCAATTTCCATAATCGCCATATCCAAGGGATAGCTTCTCACATCGAAGCGGTTACTGACCACATGATTGTTATCTTCTCCCGTATGTTCATACACAGAGTTGGAGTGATCCACATACATGTGAAGGAAATTGCAGTTTGTATCACTGCCCATCATCAATTCAACTGTTTTGGTCACCTCTTCTCCCACTCCCAAATTCAGAATATCGTTTTCGACATAAGTTGGAGATTGTTCTACGCTTAAGAAGGGGTTAACCGAATTCACGAAACCATGATACACTTCATTATTCAATGCGGTAATACCATCATTACGGACAGTATATTCCACCGTGAAAGGACTAAACGTATAAATCACTGATGGCACTGTAAGACTGGTCACATGAATATCCGGCCAGGGTGAAAGCATGGCCGTAAATTCACGGCTTGTGCCCAGATTATTGTCATAGTGATTGTTTTCATTCAATTGTCTTTTGGCGTTGAATTTCACAAAAATATAGACCGGACCGCTTAGGCCATCCGGGATGGCAACATTTTCTGTCATGACTCGCTCTTCGCCTCCCGGCAATTGGAAAGAGCCACTACGCTTAACCACACGTACGCATCTGGCCACACCATTGGCATAACTATTAGGGGTTGTACCAATAAATATTGAGTCCGTCAGCCAATCATCAGGATGTTCAGCGTACCTTCTATAAGCAGTTCCTTCACTAATATTTCTGATGGTATAAGACACCGGGATTACACTGCCGCTCCATGCCGTATCGGGAACAAGCACATTGGTAACCATCAAATCGGGAGGACTCACATGGAAAGTAGTGATGAACATATTATTGGTATCCACATCATTCTCAAAAACCCAACTATAATTGTCGGTCTTCATATACAGAGTCCATTCGCCGTATGCGTCATAAGGTACATCTATCCTTAATTCCGCCGTATAGGATTCACCTGGATTCAGTATTCCACCATGAAAATGAGAACCTGAAGGCATATTAATACCCCTATCATATCCGTGAGACGCATTATAGGCTGAGTCGTGACTGATAATATAACCGCTGTCATACCAATCATGCGAGTAGGTGGGACCATAGCCTATATTGTTCACTGTATAGCGACAGACTAATTGTCCGTTAGCGGACACCACTTCTGGCATATCAACGTTTGTTATCACCAAATCCGGATAAGGGGTCAAGATTACATTCATAGCCGGGGAAGAGCATCCCACATTATTGACTTCTCCCAGACTTTCAAAAACCGTATTGGTTTGGTCGGTAAAAACATAAATATTATAATTGCCCGAACACGATATGGGAATCGTCACATTGACACTCCTTTGATAACTGCTGTCGGGCAGCAATCCGCCAGTATGCTGATAGGTTCCGAGCACTGTGGAATTATTCGTACTAAAAATGCTATCCTTTGACAAATAAACTTTATCTATCCATGAGCCCTCTGCCAATACTTCACCTTGATTGCTTACCGTCCATGACAGCGGTATCTCATTACCCGAATACACATTGAGGGGATAGGAGGTGATGGAAGTCACCACCAAATCCGGCACTGGCGGTGTCAATACATTTATCACTTTATAAAAGAAATTGTCGTCATCATTTAACTCCCTCACATTGCCATAATTATGCACGTGTGGCAATGGTCCACCTGACAGGTAAGGATATGGATCGCCATTCAAACTGGGGGTATAGGGATCCGGGGCAATGGTATCCCCTGTCGGTGAAAAATCAATGTTAATCACATGACTATTTTCTGTAATGACGAAGAGATAATACGAACCCACAAAATCTTCCGGAATCATAACCGTAGCTGTATTGGTATAGAATTCGCCCGGTTCGAGTGAATGCAAGTTGGGCACAGTTGCCAAACATACCTCCTTAATATTATCTTGTACTTCATTCCAAGTTGCTTCAAAATAACTATTGCCTTCACCCACGCCACAGATATTTGACAGATATACATAGTCATTCCATGTTATTCCTGGCGGGGTTGCCGTATTGCCGTCATTTTTCACCGTCCAAGTAACCGTCATGGTACTTCTGACGAAGGGGGCCGAATTGGTAATCTGTGTCACATGCAAATCCGGCTTCATTGGAGGCTGATAGGTTGTGAATGTCAGTGTGGGCGAGCTTTCGCCTGTCACACTATCATTGCACAAAACGCATACCGAGACGGTATAGTCAGTTCCCCATAAGAAATTGCTCAACACAAAGACATTATTGCTCACGGTGTCGTTGGTTTGTTCCATACCATCCACTCCCCAAGTCACGATCCAGCGATTCACCTCTTCTTCGCGGTCCCAAGTCAAGTTTACCACATCCGTACCCACATCTGCAGTCAGACCCGTAACGGTAGGACAGGTCATTACCGACGGGCCGACGAAATTCACCCACACGGAAGTATCGCTCACCTGCGAATCATCACAGACAGCAAACACGTATGCGATATAATGATGATCCGAGATCAAATTCCACAAATTATAAACCGTATCAGTCACTGTCAGTTCAGTCAGTTCTTCGCCTTCTTCGCCATACGAAACAAGCCATTGGCTTTCGTCTCCGCCACGGGTCCAGGTCAGCACAGTGATAGAATCCAACATATTCACCGAAAGGCTAGGTACCGGTGCACAAGTCTCCTGCAGACACCACGGCATACGGAAGTTGGCGGAAATTGAGGATTCGCTTTCTAGTCCCACATCGCAGACAGAGCGGACCGCAGCCCTATAAGTATGGTTTGGAGGCAAATTATGCAAAACACAAACTGAATCATTCACAAGGATAGAGGTAGTATCCCCACCTACTTCCCAGTATGACAAGAGCCATCGGTTTTCCATCCACGCACGGTTCCATGTCAGTTTCACGGAATCACAGTACACAGTCACACTCATGTCGGTCACAGAATGGCACTCTGTATTACACTTTTCCAAGCAGCCGATATCCACGAGACTATCTCGGATACGCATATTGCCATAGATATCCCATGCGGCATCCACAGAGGCATTGTCACCCTTGTTGATACAGGATGACAAAGGATGCAGGCGGTAATCGTCGTGTGCCGGATCCATGAAACGCGCATAGAATTCCTCACCCCTAAACTTGTCGTTCTCCGCTGCCAACGCCAAATTGCCAGTTCCCTCAAAGCCACCTTCCACTGCACAATAGTTGAATTTCAATCTACTAGCTATCAAGCTTTTCACAATATTATTGGCTGTATACTGTTCCTGGCCATAACTGCCATAGTTAAAGTACTTATTTCCCCAAACAATACAATTGACTAGAAAGAGGGTATCATAATATCCGTAGTAGTCATAGTAAATTCCACCGCCTCCGTCACTGCGTTTCACTGTATTATTCACGATGTTACAGCTCACCACGTACATATCCTTAGCCGCCCAAAGGCCACCGCCATAGCGAGTAGCAGTGTTATGATGAATCAAACAGTTTGACAAGAACACATTTTCTTTCGCATAGACACCAGCTCCGGACGATGCTGTATTGTGAGCGATTTCGGTATGGTCTATTTCCACCACGTATGCATACAATCCGCCACCAGTCGCCGATGCTGTGTTCGCTTCAGACCCATTATTAACAATTTTGCAATGGCTGATCTTTATTCTTCCATCCAAATGATAATAACCATTTGGCATATATTTCGGAGCAATGGCGGCATATATACCGTTTCCATATAAATCATCACCTATGCCTTCCACCATATTATACTGTACAATACAATTCCTCAATCGGCTATATTGGCGCATGAAGACGCCCGCACCAGCGCCATTAACACGTCCGTTTTGGATGGTAAAGCCATCCCACACCACGGAATCCGCCGCCACGTAATCACGAATCTGGTACAACACACGCTGCCGCTTTTGACCATCCAAGACGGAGACATGCTGGGTGAAATCACGGTCATCCAAGTTGAAAGTTGGAGGCTCATTACCTGCGAAGCCGCCATACACACTCACCCCTTCTCTCATCAGGAAAGCGCTTTCGCCATCTGGGTTTTCGCCATAATAAGTACCAGCGGCCACCCACACTCTGGCATTTACCAATGCTGCAATTCTAACGGCATCCTGGATAGAGCCTGCAGCATTCTCCCAGCTATCGCCGATTCGTGTACCGAAACCACCCTCCCTCACATATACAATGCTGTCGGGCAAGGGCAACAGGGCCACACTATTGTAGATTGACTCATAGCAGCCCAAGTCAATGGTATCCTGCTGTATACGATCATTGCCATCCAAGTCGGTAGAGACAAAGCTGGCCAAGTTTATGGTATCAGACTTCACATATTCACTCATATTTTCGGTGTAGTAAGAGTTAGACACCACAGTAGCAATTCCCCTATTGCTGCAAGGAGAGGCAGGACGCAATCTCCAACTCACATTGGCAGTGCTGTCGGCAGCGCCCACCGATTCAGAAGGATGCACAAAATGAGGACCATACATACCATTCGCATAGGTTACAGGAACATGCAACAGAGCTGTATGGTCCGTTATACGGTTCTCCGAGAAAAGGAGGATATTATTATCACCCTCAATGGGGTCATCCGAAGCCACATACCTGGCCAGAACTATATCTTCCTTGTGTCGTTTTACCAGACCTTCCACATAACCATTTCTTTTGTTACCCCAGATGATACAGTTGACCAACTCGGGGGAGCCATAGACACCCGCACCCAAATCCTCTTCATTATCGCTGACAATCTCATTATTGACAATAGTGGTATTATACACGCGAACAGAAAGAACAGTACTGAATTGACTGACTCCACTGCACGATATGCCTGCGCCTTTCTTGGCTGTATTGTTGGCTATCAAGCAGTTGACGATACCCATTACCATTTCGCTATGACTATTACTAGCGGCATATACACCACCGCCTTCACCTCCAGCCACATTATGTGTAATCTCACAGTTGACAACACTTGAGTTGTTAAAAGAGACACCACCACCGTTAGAGGTTGCAGTGTTATGTTTTACCTTACTATTCCGAAGCACTGAATGATTAGTAAGTTCAAGACCAGCCGAAGAATAAGAAGTATTGTATTCAAACGCACAATCTTCAGCCCATACGTATGTAGACAATTCCGCACCTCCTCCTTCATTATGGCTGAATACGCAATTGCGTATAAACACACTGTCGATTCTATTATTATAGGTTTTACCACGAGCATTCAAACCCACTCCACTGTTTTCAGTAAAAACACAGTTATACATGCTGACCGTTCCGCTGATGTATGCGCCCGCGCCATGATTGCCAAATTCATCAATATAGCCACCATTCCGGATTGTTAAGCCGTCCCATATAGTGCGCTCGAAAAACGCTCCATTCTGGTTCAGCACATACATTACATGCTGTCCATCCAAGATTGTGGGATGCTGGTCAAAATCGCGCTGGGAGAGGTCAAAGTCTTCGCCCTCATCACCCGCGAAACCGCCATACACATTTACGCCATCCTCCATAACGAAAGCTTCAGAATGTGCAGTATCGCCATAATAAGTACCCCCTGCCACCCATATATCGGGAGCGGAGCCGAAGTATTCTTTAATTTCCGCGGCTGTATTCAGGGCCCAATTCAAATCACCAGTGGCCCTTTCCCATGAAGAGCCATTACCATTGCCTATTTCGGTGACATATATTTTGCTCATACGTTCCATTTCCGTATGGAACAAGACAGATTTCCAGATACCGTATTCTGGACCGCATACGGAACGGACACGCACCTCATACGTGGTATTTTGATGCAATCCCAGCAGATTATAGGGACTATTGTCCGTTGGGAGAGAAATATAATTATCCGTTCCAAATTCCCTATACTGCATTTCGCAAGAGCTTGCATTCGCACCGGGTTCAAACACCAATGTAGCTGACATAGGAGTTACATCCACTACAGACAAAGAAGCCTTGTTGCAACCTCCAGTGGCACAAGAACCAGCAAATTTAACATTCATGCGTGTAGATCCTAAGGTCAAGTAAAAGGTTGACATGTGTTCTGGATCTATATCATAATAAGCTGAATGATAGATGGTTGTCTTATTATTAATCCAATGAGCTTTAAATCCAGGATAATTAAATTTTATATAACCACCTGTATTGTCATCAATAACCAGAGCCAGATTGTTCACTCCATTGTAATCAAAGGGGGTCTGCAAAGGAATGGGAATCCAAGTTCCATCCGCAGCGCAATCCACTCGTATCTCACCCGAATACACCAATTCATATTGGTTGACTGGAATCCAGTCGGCAATACTCTCAAACTCTGATTTCAAGGTATGTGCCATATAAATGTCCACATTTCGCACATCCACCTCACTTGTCTGGTCATGCTGAAACCATAATGTATCAATCGTACCTGAGGTATGAATTTCGTCCGCAGTGAAAATCTGCTGAGAATAAGAATATTCAGATCCCAAGTCGAAACCACCAAAGGTAAAACCAGACACTTCATCAGCTATGGTAGTATGAATATTGCCATCCGTACAAGAGGAGGTGGTAAAGTCCAGTTCTGGCGAATAAGCGGAATTATCGCCCGTACCACAGAAACAACGCAAGCGTACAGTATATGTTGTTTGGGGCTGTAAGCCTGTCAGCACCACACCTTGGGCATGAATCTGTTCGGGATAGACAGTCCAGTTGGCTTCGCCTTCCGCTTTATACGACAATTCGTAATACCAAGCTGTTTCAGGGTTGCTGTTCTGCCATACAATAGATGCGGAAGTGCCAGTGATATTCTGTACTTGTATAGCCACTGGCTCAATGCAGTAGTCTTCGTCATGATATTCGTAGCATCCGATATCGACAGTGCCATCATACACACGGTCAGCACCGGCAAGATCTTGTGCAGGGATTCCTGGATAGTCCATACCCGCATCCACCAAAGCGGAATGATTACGCAGACGGTAATCTCCATTCTCGGGACAAACGAAGAAGGGATAATGCAGTCCCCTCACAAAACCGTAATTGTCTCTTTGCAAAACCATCACATTACCGTTGTCATTACCTTCATAGCCCACCTCAATAGCGCAGTTCTGGATAGTTATGTTTTCGCTGCGGTAAATATTATGAACTTCACCTGCCACCTTGTTTCCCCATACCACACAATTGGTAAGGGTACCGCTAAAATACGACAGACCACTTCCATCGGCGATACCGGAGGTATTCGTGTTACCCAAGCTGTCCTCATTATTCACTATGCTACAATTCAGCAAGGAGGCACTGGAATATGCAATACCAGCACAATACCTTGCCTTGCTATCACTAATCTCACAATTCACAAAACTTCTACCACCAATGATGGTATAATTAGCCGATGAGGTATTGTACTTAAACTTGCAATTGATAAAATCCAAGATACCCAAACCATTATCACCCATTATAGTTCCTCCACACTGGTCAGTCAAAACACTTCGACTACTAGCATGATTATGCAAGAAATCGCAATTCAGGAATTCAAGGCCCAGATTTGCCGTTTCAACATTTATATTATCTTTCAATGCATTACTATTAACATGCACAGCAGCATCTTGCCAGGACTCATTATAGCTAAACTCGCAATTCAGGAACTTAAATGAGGGATTCAGCACTAAGGGGTACAAGTACAAAGCACCACCTTCACCGGATATGCTTGTATTATGCAAGAAGCGGCAGTTCCGCATTTCAAAGGCCTGCCTCAGGTAAGCGCCAGCACCAGGGCCTTCAATTTGGCCATGCTGGATAGTGAGGCCATCCCAAATAGCTTTACGGGTGGGACTGCCCTCCTGGTACAATACACGGCGGCTGTTCTGGCCATCGAGGATAGTGGCATTGGTTGTAAAATCACGCAGCGACAAGTCGTAATTGACAGGTTCGTTGCCGGCGAAGCCGCCATACACATTCACCCCTTCCTTCATTTTGAATGCGTTGGTGGAATCCACATCCCCGTAATAGGTACCCGCCGCCACCCAGATGGTAACGGTAGTATCGAAATTACGCCGGATTTCCGCAGCCATGTCCAAAGCGTCAGAAAGATCGCCCATGGCATTAGCCCAGCTACTTCCGTCACCAGTACCCGTAGTGGTGACATACAGATGGTCAACCAGTGGTATTGCAGTGCGGAAAGTAGAAAAAGCCCAATGGCTCGTGATTGGCGCACAGACTGTTTGCACACGGATATAATATTGGGTGTTCGGCGTAAGATTTGTCAACGTATACTGTGTAGCATTGATATTGCTGATTTCGTTCCATACATCACCCTCATCGTTTACTTTCTTGTATTGCAGCTTGTAAGAGGAAATGGGCATTGCCGAGTTAGCAACCGTCCATGAAGCTACAATGCTATAACCCGTATTATTCGAGAATCCCAATATGGTCGGATCGTTACAATCGGCAGCTGCTGTAGTGGTAAAGGAAAGCTCATTACCATAATAAACTTCCCCGTGATAGATTACATACGCCCTCACATAGTAGGTGGTATTCGGCTGCAGACCCGTAATGGTAGTAGTAAAATACATGTCAGTATTGTTATAGCTGTCTTGAGCGACAGCATTCCCTATCGTCGGGTTGGTGGTTGTTCCACAACAATAACCATATACCATGGGCGTTCCCGGAACATAATCATCAAATGCATCGGGATAGACAATTCCTTGACACGTGGCAGAATTTGCTTCAATATTATCCACATAGTCTGTAATCACAGGCATAGGTGTACACGTTGGAGTATAGGTAAAGACCTCCCCGTTGGTCAGACTTTCGTGTGTCGATTTAGAGAATATCTCCTGTGCGGACTGATTTTCTATATAAAAATAGCTGGAAGAATTTATTGGGTCCGGATCATGCCATACAAAATGATACTCATGTCCCACGTGCACCACAAGACTCATATTTAAAATATCACCCACCGTGACAGAACTTTGGCTAAAGACCGCCATGGGTGTGGGATTATTGTCCTCATATACCTCCAGCCAGTTATCGTTAATATTGGACAAATCTTCATCTGCCCCCATAAACACCATCAATTCACAGTTCTGGGAACAGGGATCACTATTGCGATAATCAACATCTACCGCATAAAACGTTTCATCCCCATGCGCATCAGTTATGGTACATTCCAAATTGGAGCCTCTCCATACCGTATAAATTTCGAAGGGCTGACCTGGGCACAACATCAAGGTCGTATCTTTATGGCTTTCTCCAGATCCAATACGGAACTCTTGAATATTATTCACGTCATTATTCACTATGTACTCCAACACATAATCATAAGAGCCATTTGGGGCATTACCTGTTCTTTCCACAGAAATGTTCAAGGGGCACCTGTTGGAATCATCGCAGACAGCGACAGTGTCACCACCCTCGCCACCGCTGCTGCCACCGCAATTCGGTGTAAAGGAATAATTCAAATAACCATCAGGCAGGTAATCACCGGCATTTTTACTGTAAACGGTATCGCCGGTGGCATTATCTATAATGAAAAAGAAAAAGTCATTGTTGCCCGGGGCGGGATTTGTCCATCGAAAGTGCAGAGGTTCTCCTGAAGTCACATGAAAATCATGGCTATAGTCTCCACCCGCATAAATACTATGATAATTTTCAAGGTAATCCCAATAATTTACAGTATCGCTCCCCGAATAGATATAAATCCAACTAGTATAAGGATAATTAGAGGCAATATCAGAAGTACTTCCATACGCTACGGTTAACGTACAGAGAGGAGAACAGGGGTCAAGTGTTCGAAAAGATGGATAGTAACTACCTTCATATATAATTCCCGACTCATCACTAATGGCACAGGAAAAATCAGAGCCCCCGTCATATGTTCCCATAAGGAACTTGGTATGAGGTCTTAAGGTCAACGTATCATCAAACGATTCAGTTGACGCATCCAGCGTTATTACATAGTAGAAAGGAGTCCCTCCAGCATCAGTTCCATCAACAAACACTCTATAACCGTCGGACGACTCACCGAGCGTTCTTTCCAAGTGGATGGCCAGCGGACATTCGGTGGGTTCAGTACTACCGCCACCGCCATTTCCGCCGCCACCGCCGCAATTCGGAGTATAGACAAAGTCCAAATAACCATCGTCCAAGTGCTGACCGACATTTTTACGGAAAACGGTATCGCCGGTGGAATTATCCACAATGAAGAAGTAAAAATTATCGTCTGGAGCAGGGTTTGTCCATTCAAAGTGCAAAGGTTTTCCTAAGGATACGAAAAAACTATCATAATGCGTTTCGCCACCAGTTATATTCACATCATACGTATTAAACAAAGAAGTCCAATAGCCATCACCCCTTTCCATATACACGCTTAACCACCATGGAGTGCTGATATTCTCAAGCGAATTGACACATCCATACTCCACGGATAAGAGGCAGACGGGAGAACAGGGGTCTGGAGTAGTATATTGTGGATAATAGCTATCTTGAAAAACGGATCCCGACCCATCGGTAATGCGGCAAACAAAATCCGAACCACCCCGAGCTGTATATAATTCAAACCTGGTATCGGGTTCCAACAGCAATGTTGTGTCAAAAGATTCGGTTTCGGCATCCAACACCAAATAAACAGGATTATAATCATAACCCACATAATAATACACGCGATAATCGTTGTTTGTATAGCCAAGCGTTCTCTCCAAGTGGATTTGCAGCGGACAAGGAGAGGACTGCCCCAGCAGAGCCATAGAGAGTGAAAGGAATAAAACGGTCAAGAAGTATATTTTTTTCATAAGCTGAAATATATTTTGCTATTGTTTTTGGTTAGTCAAACATAAAAAAATACTGCTATTGTAAACAATTCTGCAAAAATAGAAAATAATAATAACGCAACAATGAAATCAACATCGAATTGTTGATAACTTATAGTAAAAGTTAATAAATTTTGTTGATCACTAAGGAATACAAAAAAAGGTCGTGGCAAGCCACGACCTTTTTTTGTGCGGACACAATAAATTACGTCCCTACTCTTTCACCACCTTGCGGACGCCTATCATGCGCTGGCCATATCAACGCCGCCAACAACTACAGAGAATTTGGAACTGGCGCCTCTTTCTGGAGAGCGACCGAGAGCGAGAGAGACAACACACTCGCTCACTTCCGCTACCTCTTCTATATAAGAGCCGAAATGTACGGGAATACCTACGGCATGGACTACGGCTTTTCTGTGCAGTGCGCTGCGTACACGATTAAGTTTGAAGACGGAGCTTGGCTCCGTCTTTTTTATGATGGGACTGTGGGACTACGGGAAGGGAAGCGTTGAGAGTTGGAAATGATTAAATGATTACAGGATTACAGGATTAAGAGTTAAATGATGGTGAGTTTGAATACAATGAAAACCCAAGTTCTCTTAGTATTGATGGTGGTTCCGTCGTTAAGAAAAAACCACAAAATCCGGGAACTGTAAATCTTGTGATTTTCAAAGTTACATTACATAGAGGTACAATAGATTATGCGACATTTGATACATTCTTTCATATTAATAGTTTTATCCATACTTTTTTCTTCATGTTTATTAACGAGTTGGATTTTAGGTGTTCGTTATCCCTCTCCAAAAACGGAAAAACAAGTTCTTAGAAAAGCCCGCAAGTTTCATTTTGACGAATTCCCTCTCCTGTTTACCACCGATACAGGGATGATGAGGTATTACACCAAAGACCGCTCCCGTACAACAGATTCGGCAAGTTCCAAATTTTATCCGCTAGTTTTCAAGCAAGGCTATCTGGTCGAGCCTGTTCAGAAAGACGTTTGTACCTCTTACAGCACCTCTTTGTTTTCCTCTCTGAAAGACAGTCTGTTGTTCCAGCTCGACACTTTCGAGCACTTAACAAAATACATTAACGAACAATGTATTATCAATTTCGACAGCATAGCGTTTTATACGGAAACCGCAAATTCGGATTTTGTTGTCTTGATATACTGGGCAACATTCGAAGGTGTTTTCAACAAACCCAACAACAAGCGCACAGCAGAGGCATTGGTGAAAACCATGGAGCGAGACAGTTTGAAAATCAGCGGCTATTATGTAAATTTTGACATGAGGAAGTTTTAACTATGAAACGATTGTGCTTCGCTATTTTTTTCTCCTCTTTATTAAGTTATGGGCAAGGCTACTTAGATAGCCTGCCCATAATTAATAAAGGAGAGATTTTAGTGTTAGGGGAATATCATTTTGTGCAAGAAATGCAGGATGTGGAACATGACATTATCTCGAACTATTCCAAGACATCACAAGATTTAGTTGTTTTTCTTGAATTGCCCTACCAATTCAACTTTTATGTCAAAAATTTGTTCGAACAGGGGGATAGCATCCTTTTGAAAACTTACTTTAAGCATTTTTCTTCTGTCAAAACAAGAATTTATGGGTACAATCTTATCTTGTCTTTATACAGAATGTATATAGAAACCCCAACTTTGCAGGTATATTGCATTGATAGGAACAGTTGTGAAAGCAGTACCCTTTATACCATTCGAGAACTTTTAAACACTTATCCAAATTGTCCTGAATCTATTCAAAAAATGAAGCACTATCAAAAAGAATGCAGACATATAGTTATTGTTGGTAATACACATGCAAATAAGGAGAAAATTCAGTTTGGCAAAATTTCATATAACCCTAAAACAAAACCTTTGGCATGGCAATTGAATAATATTAATAAATCCATCAAGTTCATAACCATTGTCTTTTATGCTGCTAAGAAACAAAATAGGCACAATGTACGTTAAGCATTTTACATTATAACAACTATTTCGCACCTGACAATGCCGTGTTACCACCCGCAGTCAAAGCAAATGTGCAAAAAATTCCGATTTTCTTCCAAAAATTCTTTTTTTTTGACTTGACTTTTGCAACAAAAGCCATGGCTAATGCATCTATCTTATTAAAACACAAGTATTTACAAAAAACCGCACTCTTTCGTTGGGATATTAAAAAAAATTTATATTTGCATTGGTGGAAATGTTTGTAGGGGCGAATAATTATTTGCTCCTACAAACACAAACCGACCTAAATCAGGATTTCACACATTCTGCATGGCATTTGCAACAAACAACAGAACCTCTATGAAACCCGAAAGCCAATCGCACAACACGCCTGACCTCCTTTGGTTGGGAAAGAACAACTTCATTGAATAAAACTCCGCTAAGGAGTGCATTAGGCCGTTAGCGGAGTCAGTAATAAAAAGGTGCCAACGCAGGGGCATCGCAATTGATGTTTTACGGACCTCATAGCGATGTTCCCTGCTCGAAAGCACCTTAGGTCGCATATATCGTGATGTTTGTCTCGCGATGGCACAAGAAATCCGATGCAAAAATAATGATTTTTTTCGATAGGATGACAAAAGAATTAACAGAGTTTACAAACAAAACGATTAATACAATGAAAAAGATATTTGTTTTATTATTATCAACAATTGTATGTTTCACGATTTCATCCTGCCAGAAGTATAAAGAAAATACACGTGATATAACAAGTCAATTGGTGACAGCGATGAACACGCTCAACAATCCAGAAAAAAACAATTCTGATGTTAGTTTTCCAGAAAATCCTTTTGACGAAGCGGGAATTATTCACAATGAACTAATTACCAACATTCTAAACGAAGGCTATTGGAAAGATGATTCCCTAAAATTTATAGAAGGTTTCAACCTACATACGAATTTTAACATTCAGAATCTCAATATTTTCCGTCAAATAATGAATGATTGTTATCCTCTTGCATTCGATGAAAATGGCAATTATAGCAATGATTTCGTTAATCAACTTGAAAACATTCCAGAGCTGGAAAAACAAACGTTAAATATTTTTTTCACAGAAATGGAAAAATACGAAGATTATTCCGATAAGATTTACGCCAGTAAAAATGCAGAGATTTTTATTTTGGACAATCAAGATTATACAAGTTCTATGAGAGAACGCCTATTATCAGCAATGGCCATCTATCGTTATAGTCTTTATTTATGGCACACTATTCTTCCTAATGAGGAAAAGGGAAGATGTAGTTGGGAAGATGTTTACAGTAAATTTGATGCGTTAGGGGAATATATAGCCGCGAGATATGGCACAGAACTCCATGAAAAGTACGGTATTGTAATTGAAGACGGTAAAGATGTTTATCATTATTCAGGCATAGTCTCTTTGTCCGCTGCCATAACATTTACTTTTATACCTTGTTGGTTATTCTAAAACATAACAATAATGAAACAATGGATTTTCATTATTGTTATTTTTCCCCTATCTGTGTTTTGTTATGGGCAAGGCTACTTAGATAGCCTGCCCATAATTAATAAAGGAGAGATTTTAATGTTAGGGGAATATCATTTTGTGCAAGAAATGCAGGATGTGGAACATGACATTATCTTGAACTATTCCAAGACATCACAAGATTTAGTTGTTTTTCTTGAATTGCCCTACCAATTCAACTTTTATGTCAAAAATTTGTTCGAACAGGGGGATAGCATCCTTTTGAAAACTTACTTTAAGCATTTTTCTTCTGTCAAAACAAGAATTTATGGGTACAATCTTATCTTGTCTTTATACAGAATGTATATAGAAACCCCAACTTTGCAGGTATATTGCATTGATAGGAACAGTTGTGAAAGCAGTACCCTTTATACCATTCGAGAACTTCTAAACACTTATCCAAATTGTCCGGAATCTATTCAAAAAATGAAATACCAAGCAGACAGTTTGTTACGAACAGGCATTCCCAAATCCAAAGCGGAGAATGAAAAATATGTGCCACTTTTTGAGAAATTCAAAAAAGAGTTTCAAAGACACAAAAAAGACTACAAAAAAACATTGTCGGAATCCGATTTTGAAATTTTAACCCATATTTTTAAGGATCATACGGAATCTTATGACATCAGAGAGTCCATTATGTTTCGGAATATATGCAAGCACTATCAAAAAGAATGCAGACATATAGTTATTGTTGGTAACACACATGCAAATAAGGAGAAAATTCTGTTTAGCTTTGGCAAAATTTCATATAACCCTAAAACAAAACCTTTGGCATGGCAATTGAATAATATTAATAAATCTCCTTTTCGCCACAAAGTGTACACTATCCACCTTACTCCTCAAAATATAATTTTCCCCGAAACAATAATAAACGACAGTTTAACCATTGCCTCCAAAGAGGTAACTTGGATTACACCCGGCATTCCCAATCATATCCGTAAGGAGTTAGAGGCACAGAAAAAAGATGTCGCTATCAAAATGATCAATCCGTCTGAGTATCCTGACATCCACAGGCAGTATGACGGTTTTATCCTGATAAAGAAGGCTCACAGCAGCATTCCCGGGAATAAGGAAACCATTGAGAGCAACTGGTGAATGTAGATTAGAAAATTTGATTATCGCATTCTATACCTAAATCCATTTTTTTCACAAAATCCATCAAGTTCATAGCCATTGTCTTTTATGCTGCTAAGAAACAAAATAGGCACAATGTACGTTAATCATTTTACATTATAACAACTATTTCGTACCTGACAATGCCGTGTTACCACCCGCAGTCAAAGCAAATGTGCAAAAATTACCGGTTTTCTTCCAAAAATTCCGCTTGTTTGACTTGACTTTTGCAACAAAAGCCATGATTAATTCACATATCTTATTAAAATATAGATATTTACAAAAAAATGCACTCTTTCGTTGGGATATTAAAAAAAAATTATATTTGCATTGGTGGAAATATTTGTAGGGGCGAATAATTATTTGCTCATACAAACACAAACCGACTTAAATCAGGATTTCACACATTCTGCATGGCATTTGCAACAAACAACAGAACCTCTATGAAACCCAAAAGCCAATCGCACAACACGCCTGACATCCTTTGGTTGGGAAAGAACAACTTCATTGAATAAAACTCCGCTAAGGAGTGCATTAGGCCGTTAGCGGAGTCAGTAATAAAAAGGTGCCAACGCAGGGGCATCGCAATTGATGTTTTACGGACCTCATAGCGATGTTCCCTGCTCGAAAGCACCTTAGGTCGCATATATCGTGATGTTTGTCATGCGATGGCACAAGAAATCCGATGCAAAAATAGTGATTTTTTTCGATAGGATGACAAAAGAATTAACAGAGTTTACAAACAAAACGATTAATACAATGAAAAAAATAATACATTTGACTTTGATAGCCATTTCTATAGTTTTTTTTCCCTAACGGGTTGTAAAAAGCAAGAGGTTGTCAGGCAGAATGATGATTATAGAAAATCTGACAAAGCATACACATACGAAAATATTGAAGAATTTGAGCAAGGAATAGATAGGCTTATAAACGAGACAGGCATAGATATATATGAAAGAACCTGACATGGTCGTTATTTGGATCTTTTTGTACTTTATGTGGTAATATAGATGGCTTTATTATTTCTTCTAATGAAAATGGTTGGTTGTCTTACACTTATGATGCAGGGAGTGATCCAATAATGATACCGCCCCAATTTCATGCTGTTCCTCAACAAGTAGGTTATCTCAAAGAGGATGTTAAAGAGGCTTATACAACGTTTTCTAACCTGTCTCAAGAAATACAAGATGAAGTTATTACTGCTGCAATTTACTTGAATCTAAGTAAATTTCAAGGTAAGGAAAAACCGCAGGATTGCAAGGAAAGAGCATACAGAATTTTGGCACTTGACTTGTCGGCAACGACAGTGTTGCATACAACAAAGATGATATCACGTCTTGCTACTGGCCCATTTATTTCTATTTGTGAAGCGGCAGCCTTTGCAATATATGCTGCAACAATTGCCCGGCAAGTAAAGTTGTATCATGATAGGGTAAAAGAGTGTGAGACTTATGGATGGTTTTAATTAAAAATAATAAACATGAACCCCTCAAAAAAACGGAAACTTCTTATAGTCATTTTGTCAATAAGTTTAATTTTGCTCTTACTTATAGGGATTTTTTTTCATTTTGTCTTTAAAATGTCTCTTAAAGAAATGACTGTTGACTTTCCTGTTTCAACAATTATAGTTGAGACCTGTTTCACCTTGATTATTTTTGGATTTGCAATTTTTTTGACTTTTTCACCAAAGAAAAAGAATCGCGAGGAAGAATGAGGTGTTTTTGAGTTACTCCAAAAAGTGACAAATTCACACAACACACACATAATAATATGGAAATAGTTAATGTTTTTAGATGTTTTACAATATTTGCACTGGTGATATATATACTTGCACTGGTGACTACTTTCCGCAAATTAGAGAAGGATTCAAAGCCTAACAAAAAACGCAAATTACTATTGTTAACCATGTATGTGCTGATTGCATTGTTTTGTATTATTGGTGTTTTTGCATACTTTGTGAAAAACATATATATTTTAGAAACTAATAATGGAATCTTTATGTATTTGTTTTTTGGAGGTAGTCTCCTGTTCTCATTTTTGATTTATTTAATGTATTAGGCCAAGGCATCTATCTTTTACTCTTGTTGCCTGCTTGGCTATAAAGCTTTTAAGACCTTCCAAGACGGAACTCGGCCTACTCTTTTGTAAGAACTGCAGCATACATGACGTGATGGCTCACGGGGTAGAGTGTTGTGACCATCTCCTATCAATTCACACAGCATCCGCATCGCATGTAGGCGTGGCTAATGCGCAGCCACTAATGGGCTGGTGTTGCCATAAGTTTGCATGTCACCACTATGTGCAGGCCGAAAGTCTGCCAAGTATGATAGTCCAGGGTTTCGTCATAAGGGAAAAAGGATGCATCCATCCCGATATCCCGCAGGGAGTTAATAACAATAGGTGATGGCATTACACCATTACGGTCGCGGCGCGGGAACCGTATGCGCCGCAACACAAACCCTGCCGCCGTGAAACGAAGCCGTTTCAGTCGAGGATTGGGTATATCACAGAGTGATAGTCATGGGAGTGTTGAGAAGCAATGGTGTTGATTATGAAGGCACACACACTTTCATGCATTTACAACAAATAAACAACAGAACCTCTATGAAACCCAAAAGCCAATCACACAACACGCCTGACCTCCTTTGGTTGGGAAAGAACAACTTCATTGAATAAAACTCCGCTAAGGAGTGCATTAGGCCGTTAGCGGAGTCAGAAATATAAAGGTGCACCGCAGGGGCATCGCAATTGAGTTTTGCAGACCAGCCGCATGGGGTGCAACCGTTGCTGGTGTAACCTCATACTGTCAGTCGGGTCAAGTCAACCGGGTTGGGTTGGAGTTGCCGCAGTTTCAGGAACGGTGACGGGATCAACTGGCGTTGTGGGAAAAGTCGGGAAATGGATAAGTAAGGTTATCAAATAATTGAGATGAAAACCATAGAAACAACCATTGCCCTATTAATCGGCGTTTTTGACGAGGATTTTATTTCTGTGGATTTGCCAAGGCCAGAATCAGGCCGAGGGCAACGCCCAAGAGAGCGGCGAACAGCACTTGCAAATTCGGCGGCAAAATAAAAGTAATGGTATGCGCAGGATACCAGAACAAAGGTATGGTTTTCTTGAAAACAACACCCCATTGAACCTCCCAGTTGATGCTGCCTAGAATCTGCTTCGTCGGCATAGGCTTCAGCAAACCAGCCACCGTACCGCCAGTTTGAGCGATATGAATATCGGTGCATTTATGGAAAGTCATCATCACTGGTGCGAAGATGGTGTTCATGGCCACACTGACACAGAAAGCGATGCCCAACTTGCCCCATGAGAAGGCGGAAGCGTTGAACACATCCATCAGCGAGGCATAGTCACAAGACAAGACTTTGGACATGAAGAAAGGCGTACCCACCTTGAAAATCATCATGGCCATGGCGATGCACATACCTAAAAAGCCCCATACCATCATGCGGGGCAGCACGCCAAAACCTTTTTCGGTATAAACACCCTTACGGATACGTAATGCCAACATCTCGCCCAAAGTGGCCAATATGGCGAATTTAAAGAACGCCATGATGAAAGGATGAGCGGAAGTGGCATTGTTGAACCAAGCAAAAAAAACCGTAGCAGGGATAAAAAAGGGCGTTAAAACAATGATAACACCAATAATCAATAGCCAGTCTTGTTTTTTCATAGTTTTTCTTCAGATATAAAATGCAAAAATACGGTTTTTTGTTGAATTGTTGATTTGTTGATTTGCTGATTTGTTTACACCAATGTTGTGGGGACACACCGCATGCGTCCGAACTCGTGTCTTCGACACTCTTGGTAAAAACATTTTTTTTATTTTTGCATTTGAAAAAACAGCATAAAAATAATCAATTATAAATAGATAGCAACATGAAGAAAATCAGTCTTTTAACCCTGTTATTCAGCATCATTGTTTTATTTTCATACGCCCAGGAAGAAGAACTGGTGGGCGCCAACTGCACCTCCATCATGGTGGGGCGCAAAGCCTCGGCCGACGGATCGGTCATCACCTCACACACCTGCGACAGCAAGTACCGCACCTGGGTGACTATGGAACCCGCCGCCGACCACAAGGAAGGCACGATGCACAAGGTCTATAAGGGCACCATGCACACCCAAACACCCAACAGCATGGAGGGGATGGTGCTGGCTGGAGAAATTCCAGAAGTTGCTCATACATACGCTTATATGAACACCTCCTACCCTTGCATGAACGAGAAGCAACTGGCCATGGGCGAGAGCACATTTTCTGGTCCCGACACATTGGTGAACGAGAAAGGCATGTTCCTGATTGAGGAATTGCAACGCATTGCCCTGCAACGCTGCGACAATGCCCGTGACGCCATCCTGCTGATAGGCCAGCTGATCAAGGAGTACGGCTATGGCGACGGCGGCGAGTGTATCACCATTGCCGACAAAAAAGAGGTTTGGCAAATGGAAATATTAGGCGAAGGTCCCGACAAAATCGGTGGCATCTGGGTAGCCCAGCGCGTGCCCGACGACGAGGTGGCCGTGAGCTGCAATGTGGCCCGCATCGGCAAAATCAACCGCAGAGACAAAGACCATTTCCTCGCCTCCGACAATATCGAAGAAGTAGCAAAGAAATATGGCCTGTGGGATGGCAAAGGCGACTTCATCTGGTGGAAAGCCTTCCCCTCAAGCTATTCCGGCAAGAAAAACTTCAAAGAGCGCGAATGGTACATTTTCAACGAGTTGAACCCCGACCTGCACTTGGACTTTGAAGCCGATGAGCTGCCCTTCTCCATCAAGCCCGCCGAGAAAGTGGATGTGCGCAAGGTGATGGAGCTGTTCCGCGCCAACTACGAGGGCTCCGAGCTGCTGGACCAGACCGCCCAGCTGAAGATTGAACGCAAACGCAAGCAGAAAGACGGCAGCACCCTCATCGACACCATTGTGTGTCCCAACGCCAACCCATGGATGGACGGCAACGAGCGTGCCCTGTACAACGCCCTGAAGCCCGGCACCGTAACCTTCTACCGTGGTGTGGCCATGTCATGGTGCTCTTACTCTTTCATCATCCAATGCCGCGACTGGCTGCCCGACGAGATAGGCGGTTTATGCTGGTTCTCCTTGGAAAACCCTGGACAGAGCCCTCGTATCCCCATCTATGCCGGTGAGACCAAATTACCCGCCGGCTTCAACATCTGCGGACATTTCGGCTACAACGACAATGCGGTGCTTTGGCATTACCGCAAAGCCAACAAGTTAGCCCAGGTAAGATGGGGCCGTACCAAAGACATTATGCTGAACAGCATTCTCCGCTACGAGGACAAAGCCTTTGAAGAACTACCCGCCTTGGAGGAGAAAACCGCCAAGATGATCAAGAATGGACAAAAAGAAAAGGCGGTATCACTGTTGAACCAGTACACCGCCGATTTCGCAGGAGCCACTCGCCAGACCTGGCAGGAATTGGAGCACAAGTTCTGGGAGATGTTCTGGACAGGATTCTAAGGCTATTTCACCCAATAAACCCAGTTTTCCTTACGAGGTTTTGCCTCGGGATAGTCACCATCGACATAGCCAAGGATGCAGTTGCCGACACCCACATAATCGCCTTCGATACCCAGCTCAGCAAGGATTTGCTTGCCTTCTTCGGATTCAAAAACCTCTTTGGCACGGTGAATCCAGCATGAGCCAAGACCTTTGGCATGGGCGGCAAGCATCAGGTTGCCCATCACTAAGCTACCATCCTCAACGTATGTGTGCACGTTTTTGTCGGCCAATACTACCAATACCACAGGAGCGCCATAGAAGGGATCGCCCTCACGACCCATCACCTGGGCATTGAGCTGACTCATACGGTCACGCATCTCACGGTTGGTAACCGCAATGATAATCGGACTCTGGCGGTTCATGCCGGTAGCGGCGTAAGTACCAGCCTTGCAGATTTCCTCGATTACCTCCATCGGAGGCACCTCATTGGTGTACTGACGCACACTGCGTCGGGTCAATAAATCTTCCATTGTTGTGTTGATTTGGGGTTCTTCACTTACCGGCTCTGTAACCGGAGATTTCTGTTGGCAAGATACAGCAATGAGTGCCATGCCAACGACTAAAATAATACTACAAATTTTTTTCATCTTTTTTTGGGGCAAAAATACATAAATTTCTCGATATGCACAAAAAAGAATAAAAACAATGCAGTCGCATGTTTTTTAGAAAGATTTCCAGAACCTTGTGGTAATATCCACCGGATTGCCGTTCTGGTTGCGGTATAGGCGCTGGTTGGTGGTGCGGGATTTCAGGCCTCCCCTACCCGGCAGATATGGACCTACTTTCACATAGTCGAACTTTGAGAAGTTCTGAGGCAACTGAGTATTGCCAGAATACCAAGCCACTTTCAGGCGGCTTTTCTGGCGGACGTATGCGGCCAGCTGTTCCACCCCCTGAGGGTTTGCATCCCCTCCCATAAAACAAAAGCATGTAATCTGGCGGCCGTACTGTTTCAACAACTTGTCGATTTCCTGCTCGTCCAAAGCCATACCCTCGTCATTATGCAAATGCGGACTATGACAGCCCACACAACGGTGCGGACAATTGGTGATGTTGACCGCCAAGGTCACCTCGTCAGGAATTTCCTGGAAAACGATATCGAAGTTATAGTATTTGAGCGCCACTGTTATCTATTTTATTAATCGTCAAAACGTGAAACCGTGGAGACGTGGAGAAGAAATTTGTGTTTTATCGTCTTAACGCCTCCACGTCTTAACGTCTTAACGCATTCTACATATTCCCATAATAGCGTCTGCTGGCTTCCTCCTGGCGGGCCTGGGAGAAGCTGCTGACGCGTTTCATATAACCGATAACTCGGGTCAGGTAGTCCACGTTTTTGCTATGACATTCAGGACATTCGTGCAAATAACGCTTATCGATATGACCGCAGTCGTTGCAAACCGTATTCGGAATGTTGAAAGTGAAATAGTTGCAGCCTTCCTGGGCAGCCACACGCAGCAACTGGCGATACTGGGCCTGTGACAAGTGCTCTTCCAAATTGGCATGAAGAGCCGAACCGCCCGTCAGATGGGCGATATAGCGGGAACCATGCAGTCTGAACTTGTCAATCAGGTTCAGAGAATCATCTTCCACCTTATAGAAATAGCTGTTGTAGCAGTCGCGAGGCACCTCATAGCCATCCTCGCGGTCCCATTTGGCATGTTTAACACCCACATTCTCTGCAGGAATCATTTCGCAGTTGAACATCAGTTCTTTAGTTCTGTACTGATGATTATATTTCTCTATCAGGCCTAAAATACCTTCAATAAAATGCTGATAATCAGGATTATCATTAATCGGAATACCCATATACTCAGCTGCTTCCACCAAACCGTTGACACCGATAGTCAGATACTGGCGGTTGATGGCGATATATCCAGCGTCAAACAAAGGCAGCATACCCTTGGTCTGCAAGTATTTAAGATTCTCATTATAAGCCGTTTGCACCTTATGCATCAAATCAACCACCTCACCCACGAACTGCAGATGAGGGATGTTGTTCTTGTGTTCGTACTGGATACAACGGTTGATGTTGATGGTGAGCACGCTCTTGGAACCGGTTGAGACACCTCCCGCACCCAAAGTATAGCTGAAGCCGTTGTCCTGAATCTCGTTACGCAGACGACAGCAGCTGCTCAAGGAGTCGGCATTGTCGCTCACGTAGGTGAAGAACGAGTGGCCGGCAGCATACATTTCAGCGGTAAAATCAGCATATTCGGCATCCATGATATCACCGTTTTTGGACAGCAGGGCCATGGTTTCCACGGGGAAGGTCAATACCGCGCGGGTACGTTCGGCATTGAACCAGCGCATAAAGCGTTTCTGCAGCCAGTTGAGAGAATCCCAGATGGGCTGTGACGCGTCGGGGAAGCGGAACTCGCCAAACAGACTCTCGAAATAATAGCGGTCGTAATAGGCCACATTCCAGAACACCGACTGGAAGTTACGCGCGCCCGTAGGCTGGTTGATGGAATATACCACCTGCTCAAAGCAGTCGGTAATCACCTTGTCGATAGAGCGTTGCTTGATGGACAAATCAACAATCTTATCCGCATTCAGATAATAGTCATCGCCAAACTCCTTGCGGATGAAATAATCCATATACATCAGGAATTCGGGGGTTGCGCAGGCGCCACTCAACATGCTGGACACCATGAACACCATATTGATAAATCCGCCGCAATAGGATTTCAGGTTGGTGGGAGCGGAGGCGTTGCCGCCGATGCTCTTGGTACCGCCCAACAGCCAGGGATACATGGTGATGCTGGCACAATAATTGGCGATACTGGTTTCATCATTCTTATATATAAAATGATGATTCAACAAATACATATATTTGTCGGCGGTCTCCTTACCATACAAATCCTTGATCTTGTCGCACAACATACGGCGATTAAGACGGATAAAATTGGACTTGGGCAGCTCACCGATGAGGGTAGCGATATTTTTCTTCTCCACATTGGCATTGGCGTCGTACTTGCTACCGGTAGCCGCATTGGAAGCGTTGCAATAATTGATGAGGAAGTCCAATTTCTCTTTCACCTCACGATCTTCATAATGACGTTGGCGATAGAGGATATACGACTTGGCCACCTCATAGTAGCGTTCCGCCATCAGGGCCACTTCCACCTGGTTTTGGATTTCCTCCACAGAGATACCGTCATAAATCTTCAGGCGGCTCATCACATCAATCAGCACCTCTTGGGTGGCGAAACTGTCCACCGAGAGGAAAGCCTTGGAAATGGCGTTTTTGATCTTGTCTGCGGAGAAAGGCTCCCGCTTGCCGTTACGCTTAATAATGTACAACTGGTCCATCATCATGTTGATAATAAGAATTTTAAAACCGCTCAGGGAGAAATGGCATGATTGCTACAGTTCTCAATTGCTCTTAATCCCGAAAGCATGAACACTACGTCAAGGCAGGTCTTCTGGCTCGTCCCCATTTTCACGTCTTCCCAACCGAAAAGTCAGTGACTTGGTGTGAAAATGTATGTTTCAAGACTCACAGCTACGGGTATAGCCGTTGATTTTCACAACGTTCCCTATTAATCTTGTCAGAACCCTAACGCTTGCAAAAATAAAACATCGATTTAAATTAAGAAAGAATCAGGGAGAAAATTTATAAACATTTTTATCAACAAAAAAAGAAGAGGTCTCATTCTTTTTGATATCAACATTTGTACATTATAAATCCATATTATAAGTAATTTTCAATAAATATGAATTTATTTTTTAATTTAATTTAATATTTAAAACCAACAATCAAACATAAGCAAGTATTTTTTTCAACAAGATAATGTGTATATGTATTTTTCTTAAATTTGTATTTATAAAGCAAAATGGTTTTAACATATATTAGTATTTTTAAACTATTGAAAATTAAGTAATAATAATTTCAAAATAGAATAATCAAGAAAAAAATATTTTAAATTAAAACATCAAAAAATGAGAAAACTGAGACTTCTTTTTTGCTTTTTCGTGCTGCTTTGTACTTATTTTCATGTCAACGCCCAAGGCAACTGTCCTTGGCATGTGAAAATGAATGTGATTGAAGCCACATGCTTGAATAACGGAGGCGTTGAATTTTTCCTGTTGACGGACAATGGAGATACTATTGCCATTGACATCGAAAACAAAAAGCCCGTTGATCCAAGTATCAATTTATCCGAAATCAAATTCTACCACCAGAGTTTGACCAACTTGGAAGACACCACAACCTACTATACGCCCAATCCCAGAATATTTCTTAAACCTGGTACGTACAGAGTAGGTGTTCAGGCACAGTGTTATAATGGCGGCGAAGGTAGCGGAGCATACACCCCACTGAGTTATGAGGAAATCATTGATGTTGTTGGTTCATATACTGTTCCAACGGTAGCCATTTTGGCCAACACTGCCACCAACAGCTGGTCCAGTGGCAACAGGCCTACAGTACCCTGCGGAAACACAGGGCGTATCCAGCTGAAAATCACTGATGGAAGTATGCCATACAGTTTGGTGCTGGTGAATTCCATAACCAAAGATACCGTAAGAACCAAATATATCACCAGAGCTGAAGGACACAGCACTGATACTCTTTCGGCCGATTTCAAAGATTTATACACCTTTGATACCCTGCCGGCAGGTTCATACCGTCTGTATTTCACCGACGCCTGCGATTTCAAAGACAGCGCTATCACCTGGACTGTTGAGAACATAAAATTCCCGCAACTGACTTCCATACACATTGACCCTGTAAATTACAATTATTCGTCGGGATACTACAACATTTTCAGGTTTAGCAGCACTTATCTCAGCCCTGGAGATGTCGCGGACTATCTATACGACTACTACGCCCAGAACATGCAATATCGCGTGTGTTACGGAACCAAAGACACCTCCGACTGGAAAACCTTCCCGATATGGAACGCTAGTATTCAAAATGACAACAGCTACTATATCGGCTACGAATTTCTCGACACGGCCCATCACATTAGCAAATACTGTGAGGTTGAGGGAGAATATCTTACTTTCCAATATAGAACCACCTCATGTACAGGCGGAGACACTGTCAATTTATACTCCTACAGAATCCAGCCATACATGAGCATGCACACGACAACCAACGAGGATATTGATTTCCAATCTGTGTATTACGACTCTTGTACCTACCATATACCTGGTGTACACAAACACACCCTAAATATCAAAAGCGACTGGTATTACGGTAGTTGGAGTTTACAAACAAACGCTCCTTCTTCCAACGAATCATGGAATAACATGTATCATCGTTATGTGACCATGCCCATTACCTACACATTGAAAGACACTGTGACCGGACAGGTAATCAAGACACAAACGGTGAACAATATCAATCGTTGGACAGTGGACATAAGTGAAATAGAAGCTGTTTATGGGGATATAACTGGGGATATGCAGTTGCCCCTAAAATTGGAGCGTACAGACAGCAAGGGTTGCGTTGTGTCAAACAACAATGAAATCCACGTGTACGACAAAAACCAGACCATCGATGGGAATCACTGGTTGAGCTATAATCAAGATTATTACGGATACACTTGTTGCAGCAGACTGTCGAATTTCAACATTTTCGAAACTTTCAGTGCCAACAGGGAACAAGCACAGCCCAGTCCCCAACGATACAAACAGACTCGAGATGGCGCAAAGTTCCAAATCACCAAGAGTCCCCGTAACAATAAATACAATATGACAGCCACCTATCACTTCGACACTGATAGTTGGACTGTTGAGAAAGAGTCGGAGCTTAACAACGCCGAAATCGAATCATACGAAAATGAATATTTTTACAACGAAGATAATCACAGTTATTACGAATGGGGAATAAATGTGAAGGATTATTGCATACCTTACGGACAATATGACTTCAGGCTTATCACAGATTGCGACACCATGACCTACGATTGGGCTCAGTTAGGTAATCACGAAAGACGTATCATTTACGAAAAGCCCGCCTACACCACCTATCAAGAGTGTGACAACTACTTTATAACCTTGGATGCAGGTCGATGCAAATACCAAAACATCGGTTCAACAAATGATGAATTTCAAGATGAATATGTTGAATATGAGCAGGAGATGAACACTTTCTTCAAGATTATCAGTGGACCTGCCAACGGCTACCCAACCAATGATTTCCAACGCGGAGAGACCATCCGACTGACCATCCCTGGCACATACACCTTACGCATGTACAGTCCTGACAATTATTGCGAAAGCGCATATTTCGACACTACCATCACCTATACTGGCGGAACAGTGTCATTTGACTATGCATACGCTTACGTTTGCGATGCGGACTCAACAGTCGGTTTCTTCTACTGCCAAGCTAAAGACGGCATGGCACCCTATACATATAGATTATATGAACTTACCAACATGGAAGGAAACTTGCTGGAAGAAAACAGCACTGGTTCTTTCAAAGGCTTGTCGAACATCCATGTCGGTGACATGATGTCACTGGAAGTTGGAGATGCCTGCGGCAGAAGCTATTATGTCAATATTACCGTAACCGACCTTTCCTCAAGCCGACTGGCATGGTTTGACGGTGCTTTACGTGTTACCGAGACCTGCGAGGGTAGTGAAATAGACGTATATATCAGTGCAGTTGAGGAAGACTTCACCTACCATTGGAAAGGTCCCAACGGCTTTGATGTTACCACACCTCGTGGACACATTGTTATCGGAAGAGGTTCCGAGCCTGGTGACTATACTGTAGAAATCGGTAACACGGGTTGTTCTCAGACCCTTAAAGACACGGTAACTTTAGGAATTCTACCTGCACCTAAAGTAGAAATGAGTTATGGTACAAATACAGTATGTCCAGGACAGAATGTCACACTGAGTTTCACCCCTACCCAAGGAACTGGAACCATAACTTATATTATTGGCCGCGAAATCAACTCCATTGACACCTTCTACAATTTCTCGGGAATAGTGGGAGAAACAGCAAGTCTGAAATACACCGCGACAAGCGAGGCCACTTTCTGGATTCACAAAGTTGAAGATGAGATATGTAACTATACCATTCCCGAAGACACTGTAAAAATAACACTCCGCGATGCAGCCACAGCCTGCGATGTGACTGTCAGCAGTCCCCAAATATGTTTTGACGCCACCGCAGAACTTACCGCCTCTTCCTCCACCATGGTCAAACCCTATACCATCAGATGGTATGACAATCCCTATCAGCAAAATGTACTCAAGACCGATGTGATTGAAGAAGGCATGTCTGATGCCAGTTTCACCACAGGCAAACTTCAGGCCGATTCCACCTTATATGTTACCATTCAGGATGCAACCCACTGTGAAACCTATACGGGTACCGTCAACCAATGGATGAATATGGATAACGGAACCACTCCGTTGACGTGTGGCCAAAGTATCCGCTTATTCGATGATGGAGGTTCCAATGGCAATTACCTATCCGGCAAATATTACAAGCACACTTTCACTTCTACCGATGGTAATCTGATAACCCTTAGCTTCAACAGTTTCAATACCCAATTAAATGGTGATGTAATGCGTGTTTATACTGGCGCCGAAGTATTGCAGGACTCTCTATTGGCACTCATCAGTGGCAGCAACCTGCCAGAAAGCCTCACATCTAACGGCACTAGCATGACCATTGTATTTGTATCCAACAGCGCAACCGAAGCCGAAGGCTGGGATGCGCTCGTCAGCTGCTCGGCCTTGCCCGCCCAAGCCAATATAAAAGTACTCGAAGACCTGTCTGTTACCCTTAGCATTTCTCCCGAAATGCCTGCCCGTTATGGTCAGAGCTATACGCTCACTGCCGTAGCCAACGGTGGTCAAGGCTCAAGATATGAATTCACCTGGCATATTACGGATAAAGATTACAATGAAATACAATCGTCATCCCACGAACTTGCATCCAACACCGACATATACAACTTGGACAATCTTACTGAAACCAGGAATGTCTGGGTTGTGGTAAAAGACAAGAGTGACTACCCCTGTACGACGAAAGACAAGATGTCAAACCTCATTCAAATTGAGATTGCTGACATTGCTCTTAACCTGGAACTTTCCTCAACAGTGAACGAAATTTGCCAGGGTGACATACCCATGATTGTAAAAATCAAAAATGAAGGTTCACAGACCGCAAACAATGTGAAAGTCAAACTTGCTTTGCCGGATGGAATGTCCCTTACCGACGAGGCCGACAGTTTGATACTCTTCCCTGAAATCAATGCCCAAGGAACAGTTTACGACACTCTCTTCATTCGTAACCAAGCTCACGTATCCACGAGTACAAGCATGGATATCAGAGCCCAGATCTGGTCATGCAACCAAGGTGACAACAACTCCAACTGGCATAATTGGGACTGGACTGGCAATCCCAATGAGGCAGACGAATCCATATACACACTCACCATTCGTCCATCCTTGGATATTGTTAATGCACCCGGACTTACCGTTAGCTCAGCCGACATCTGCTTTGGCGGCGATGCCACCATTCAGGCACACTCCAGTTTGGATTATCCCCAGCACTTTATTTGGTATGCCGACGCAGCCCTTACACAGGTAATCAAAGACACCACCTTGGAGAATAACACATCCATCATTGTGTCAAACGAATTCACCAACATTACCCAAGAAGGTACGTTATGCTATGTGATGGTGGAAAACAACAGTTACTGCCCCGCCTACACTACAGTGGATTACCGGACCAAGATGCAATTTGCACCCACCGACACCATACTGATGCACAACGGCTCTTCAATGGTTGGCAATGCTGACCACATACGCTTCTTCGACGACGGTGGTGCAGACAATAATTACGCTCCCAACAAACGCTATGGGTACCTTTTCACCTCTGTTGACGGTTCTCCATTAGCCATTTATTTTGATGAAAACAACTACATATACAATTACAACAATAATGCCAGAATAGAAATTTATGATGGCGAAAGCGATATGACCCCGCGTATTGCACGCTATACAACTTCTGAAATGACAGGCAAAGTTTTGGTGGCGACCACAGGCAAAATGTTCATCAAATTCTATTCTGATGATTATACCAACCAAGGAATTTCCGCCCATGTGTTTACCACAAGTCGCGCCATGGTGGCCGAAGCCGATGTCACATTCAAGACTCCGATGGCGGCAAGCGAAATTACAACGGTTGATGCAGAAGGCTGCTATGGTAACGAGGTCACACTACTCGCTTTCACCAATTTACCCGACTATCCACAAATTTTCTCATGGTACGATGAAAATGCCAACTTCCTTGGATATGATACAGTTAACACTGGTGAGACAAGTGAATGGACCATTGAGAATATAACCAACCCAACCATATATTATGTAAGCGTAAGTAATGCCACAGAATGCCCTGTATTTGTGGATGGTAATATTCTGCTTAATCAAAATACTAGTGGAGTAACTTCCATAGTGGCAAATAATACCATAAGAATTTATAGTGATGGAAGTCAAAATGATACCCATGGAACCTTTACCCGTTCTTTCAGATCTTTATCGGGTCCTCTATACATCGAATTTGAACAATTAAGTATGGATGAGGAAGATACCCTTTATATATTTGATGGTTTGGACGATCAGTCACAAATATTAGCCAAAATATATATAGACGGAAATGGAAACGGTTCGCTTAATCACTATAATCACTCCTACACGTCCCCTTCAGGTCTATTAACTTTTAAATTCATCAAAAATGGTAGATGCTGCATCAACAATTGGAGTGCGAAAGTTTCGACTCATGCAGAATCTTATTCCAACGAAACAACAGTTTTATTAAATGAAGCCAACAACGGACAGAGCACCATGGTCGTTCCTAACGAGACCATCGACTTCTATGACGAAGGTGGTAGAAATGGATCTTACCAGCCCAATGCTGATTATGCCCATACCTTCAAGGCATTACAGGGTAATGTAAACATTTATTTCCCCAACTGCGCATCATTCTGTTCCGAGGACACTTTGTACGTCTATGAGGGTGAAACCGTGAATGGTGAATTGCTTGGCATGTTAGGAAATTGGAACGGTTGTTCATCCCCAACGATGGTTTCCACAAGTTCTGCTATAACTGTTAGATTCAAGGGGTCATTCTGTACCACTTCAGGTTGGCAAGCAAAGATAACCGCTGTGAATCCGCAGACAGCCATGGCACAAGCCACCGTCACCGTCAAGGCTCCTATTGCCGCAAGCGAAATCACCACCACCGACGACCAAGTATGCTATGGCGAGAACGCCACACTGACAGCAAGCGCACTCAACCTTGCTTTCCCACAGACCCACATCTGGTACGATGAGAACCTGAACCCTGTTGACACGATTACCGTCGAAGCTGCAGATGCACACAGCACATTGCCCATCAGCTCCGTTACCAGTGCATCCAACTACTATGTAACGGTAAGCAATGCCGACGAATGCCCGGTTCCTGTGGAAAACAATCAGATGGTAATAGAGCCTCTGACTAACAATGATTTACAGCTTAATACAAGCACAAATGGTCGGGCCACAAATATAACAAACCAGGATGTTTATGCTTTTTATGATGAAGGTGGTGCAAACAACGATTATTTCACACACGATGCCAATTGGACACATACCTTCACTGCTACAGATGGAGGAGAGATTACTCTATTTATAAAATCTTTTGAAAGCGAATCTTGTTGTGATTACATGAGAATTTACGACGGGGCGTCCACATCCGGAGCTCACATGACAGAGCTAAGAGGTGCCAACAGTAATTTGACATACACATCCACCACAGGAAGTATAACTATTTTATGGCATACAGATGGCAGTGAGGTAAAATCCGGCTGGGATGCTTTGGTATATACAACAACATCTTTGATGGCAAAAGCCACCGCCAGCATCAAATTGGTTGATCCCAATGACATCAACACCAATGATGTGACAGTTTGCTATGGCGACAGCGCAACATTAACTGCTTCCGCAAATCTCTCATATCCGCAATACTATACTTGGTATGCGGCTGATAGAATCACAGAATGGAAAGACACCATTTACTCCGGTTCAAGCGAGCTGAAAATTCTTCCTACTTCAGAAAAACCATACTATGTAACGGTATCCTGTGACACTACTTGTCCTGTATTGGATGAATATGTTCATGATGATCATGTTGTATTAAATATGAATGGTCAAGGTACCACTTCGTACAACCTTACCGCTAACAATATTATAGATTTTTATGATGCTGGCGGACCAAACAATGATTATGAAGATTGCACATCCTCTGTTTACTATTTTAATGCTGAAGCGGGTTCTAAAATTCGACTTCATTTCAATTATGTGAACATGGGGGATGACAACAATACTGATGGATGGCTGTACATATACGATAACAACACCGGTGAACATATTACCACTATTATAGGCACGAAGAATGATTTGGATTCCCTGATAAATAGTTCTTCTGTCAGAATCGAGTTTACCCAAAGTTGCAATTCTATGACATATCCTGGCTGGGATGGTTATATCTATGCTATTACTCCAAAGGATACTTCTAATTTGGCCAAAGTGAATGTCAGCTTCGCAGAACCCTCTTTCTCACAAAATGTCACCACCTCCGACGCAGAGGCATGTTATGGCAATACTGTAACCCTTACAGCCACCAATATTGGCAGCACTTCCCGTTATGCATGGTATGATGAGAACTACAATCTGATAAAGGACACAATAGGTGTGAATAGCCAGTTCTCAATGATTGCCAATAGCAATACCACCTACTATGTGAACGCCAGTGCGGCCGATGAGTGCCCCGTTATTCCACCTCATTACGGAGCTTTCATCTTCGACGGGTCAAGAAACAATGGTACGACCAACTTAACCACAGGCAAATCCATAGAGTTCTTCGATGCCGGTGGCCCCGACAATAACTACAACACCCCCGGAGCCAACTGGACACACACATTCAGAGCTCCTGCCGGCAAACAAGTAACATTGAAGTTGAATTCATTTAGAACAAGTGGCGACCATCATCTATACATCTATGATGGAACTCCAGATAACAGCGTTAATTCATGGAACCGTAGCGGAAATTACGGCAACAACATGAATTATACACGTACATCCTCTAACGGAATTTTGACTGTACGCTGGTATATTGACAACAACTCCAATGCCAACAATTTCACCTATCCAGGTTGGGAAGGCGAGATTGGTGTATTAGATGACAACAACGTGATGCAACTAGCACATCCGGACCTTGCCGCAGCAAATGTCAGCATCAAGGCTCCTATTGCCGCAAGCGAGATTACAACGGTTGATGCAGAAGGCTGCTATGGTAACGAGGTCACACTACTCGCTTTCACCAATTTACCCGACTATCCACAAATTTTCTCATGGTACGATGAAAATGCCAACTTCCTTGGATATGATACAGTTAACACTGGTGAGACAAGTGAATGGACCATTGAGAATATAACCAACCCAACCATATATTATGTAAGCGTAAGTAATGCCACAGAATGCCCTGTATTTGTGGATGGTAATATTCTGCTTAATCAAAATACTAGTGGAGTAACTTCCATAGTGGCAAATAATACCATAAGAATTTATAGTGATGGAAGTCAAAATGATACCCATGGAACCTTTACCCGTTCTTTCAGATCTTTATCGGGTCCTCTATACATCGAATTTGAACAATTAAGTATGGATGAGGAAGATACCCTTTATATATTTGATGGTTTGGACGATCAGTCACAAATATTAGCCAAAATATATATAGACGGAAATGGAAACGGTTCGCTTAATCACTATAATCACTCCTACACGTCCCCTTCAGGTCTATTAACTTTTAAATTCATCAAAAATGGTAGATGCTGCATCAACAATTGGAGTGCGAAAGTTTCGACTCATGCAGAATCTTATTCCAACGAAACAACAGTTTTATTAAATGAAGCCAACAACGGACAGAGCACCATGGTCGTTCCTAACGAGACCATCGACTTCTATGACGAAGGTGGTAAAAATGGATATTACCAATTTGATGCCGATTACACACATACTTTTACCGCAATGCAGGGCAACGTAAAAGTTCAGTTTGTCGAGTATTGCATTGATATGTATTCCGAGGACACATTATATGTTTACGATGGAACGGACGACACCGCTCCCCTGCTTGGCAAGTGGAACAACAACTGCAATCTCCCCAGTGTGACATCAACAGGTTCCAGTGTCACATTTAAGCATACCAGTCATGGACAATGCTGTTGGAGTGGTTGGCGAGCAAAGATAACCGCTGTGAATCCGCAGACAGCCATGGCACAAGCCACCGTCACCGTCAAGGCTCCTATTGCCGCAAGCGAAATCACCACAGTTGACGGTGAAGGCTGCTATGGTGCAACCGCAACACTGCAAGCCGCCGCAACAGATAACACACTCGAATTCCCGCAGACCTTCTACTGGTATGATGAGAATCTGAATCCTGTGGACACCGATATTGTGAATACAGCCAACGAACATGCAGAATACGTTGCCGAGAATGTCATAAACACAGCCACATATTATGTGACCATGGGCAATGGAACAGTGTGTCCCGTGATAGTGAACACAAACGGCACTACAACAAATGAAGTCAATCTTGATGCCACACATAATGGAGGTTTCACCATGCTCGTTCCTAACGAGACCATCAACTTCTATGACGAAGGTGGTAAAAATGGATATTACCAATTTGATGCCGATTACACACATACTTTTACCGCAATGCAGGGCAACGTAAAAGTTCAGTTTGTCGAGTATTGCATTGATATGTATTCCGAGGACACATTATATGTTTACGATGGAACGGACGACACCGCTCCCCTGCTTGGCAAGTGGAACAACAACTGCAATCTCCCCAGTGTGACATCAACAGGTTCCAGCGTCACATTTAAGCATACCAGTCATGGACAATGCTGTTGGAGTGGTTGGCGAGCAAAGATAACCGCTGTGAATCCGCATACAGCCATGGCACAAGCCACCGTCACCGTCAAGACCCCTCTTGCCGCAGACAATATCATCACGGTTGACGGCGAGGCTTGCTATGGTGCGGATGCCACATTGACTGCAACCTCAAACTTGGCAGGAGAACAGACCTTCTATTGGTATGACGCCAACTTGAATCTTGTTAAAACCGACCCAACAGGG
>Ga0208297_1000750_pt1 | contig 49861 bp, 35 predicted proteins | sample LMS_cellobiose_e_FD_187367 | JGI IMG/M metagenome (GOLD analysis project Ga0208297, IMG submission 187367) | Rumen-fistulated moose microbial communities from Alaska, USA - LMS_cellobiose_enrichment (SPAdes) (version 2) | ecosystem: Host-associated > Mammals > Digestive system > Stomach > Rumen... | reverse complement strand
CTGCGGGGGCTTCTGTGGTAAACCGGCCGCTGGCCGGATTACCCACCGCATTTCCCCTCGCGCCGCAAAAGGCGGCGGCGCGTTTCCCTTTGGGAAACCGGGGCAATGCCCCCAACCCCGCACCCCCCGGCGGATCAAATATACTTCCGGGGGCTGACTCCCCCGCATTCCCGGGCGGATCCGATCGCTTCGGCGGATGCCGCTCACCCCTATCCGGCCGCTGCCGCGGCCACCTTCCCCCTCTGCCGAGGGGGAAGGTTATTTAATAAGGTTCAGTGGGGGCCGGAGGCCCCCACGCCCCCGGGCGGATCAAATATACTTCCCGTCGGCCAGCGGCCGCAACCATACAAAAAACACAGGACAAGCGCTCCGCACTCGCCTTGTCCCGTGCTCTTGTTTCAAAGTCTTTGAAGAGGGGTCGAGGGGAGGGACTTTCTTCAGAAAGTCCCTCCCCCGCGTCTCCCCCGCGTCTCCCCCGCGTCTCCCCCGCATCCCCATCGAAAAAAGAGGCCCTTTCCGGGGCAAAATTCCGCCGGGCCCTTGCGGGCGGCGGAATTTTCTGCTATACTGAGTGCAGGAGCATCCCGCTGTGCGGGACCGCTGCTTTTCGTCCGGTTTTATCCGTTATTTCATTGATTTTCAGAGAGGAAAACGTTATGGAAAACACACGCCTGACCGATCGAAAATTCTTTACCGAGTGTCTCGACCGCTCCATCCCCGAGCTCGCGCCGCTGGCCGCGCTCGCCGAGGCGGGCGAGATCGCCGAAGCGCAGCGCCGCTTTGCCGCCTACGTGCGCCGGACGCTCGATCCGGCCGTCTATCTCGCCGGCGAGAAGGCGGCGCTGGAAAAGAACGCCGACCGCGTGCTGGAGGCCGCCGCGCGGCCGATGAAGCATCACTTCATCTCCTGCCGCGTCCCCTACACCTTCGGCGAGGTGATCGACTGGGAATTCAATCCCACCTACAACGGCTACAAGGAATGGCCGTGGCAGCTCAACCGCCATCCCGAGTGGCGCGCGATGGCCGAGGCCTACCTTCTCACCGGCGACGAGGCCTATCCCGCCGAGTGGTCGCGCCAGTTCATGAGCTGGGCGCGGCAGGCACAGGTGCCCGAGAACGCCAGCGGCTTTGCCACCGTCTGCTGGCGCACCATCGAGGCCGGCATCCGCATGCAGACTTGGATGTACGTGCTCCACGCCTATCTCCGCTCCCCCTCCGTCTCCGACGAGGTGCTCACCGCCTTCTGCAAATCCTTCTGGGAGCATGGCTGGCGCCTGCGCAATTTCTGCACCGCGTTCAACTGGCTGATCACGGAGATGCACGGCTTGGCGCGCATCGGCATGTTCCTGCCCTTCTTCGCCGAGAGCGCCGAGTGGCTCGCATACGCGCACCGGCGCCTCGAGGGCGAGATTGACACGCAAATCTACCCGGACGGGATGCAGTACGAACTGACCACCGGCTACCACCACGTCTGTGTCGCCAACTATGAGGCCGTCGTGCAGATGATCCGCCGCGCGGGGCAGAAGGAGCCGGAATACCTGCGCCGCGGACTGATGAAGATGTACGCAATGTATCCGAAGCTGGCCGCGCCGGATCTGATGGATCCGACGATGAACGACGGCGGCCGGCTGAACGCCGTCTTCGCGCTCCGGCGCGCGACGGAGCTGTATCCGGACGCCGAAGAGTTCCGCTATTTCGCCTCCCGGCGCGCCGAGGGAGCGCCGCCTGCCTACCGCTCGATCCTCATGGAATACGGCGGCGCCGTGATCTTCCGCTCCTCGTGGGAGCCGGACGCCCTCTGGGCGTACATGGACGCCTCTCCCTTCGGCAAGGCGCACCAGCACGAGGACAAGCTGAACGTGCAGATCTGGGCGTTCGGTCATGAGCTTCTGCCGGAGGCGGGCACCTTCGACTACGATACCTCCGAGATGCGCCGCTACGTCCTCTCGACGCGCGGGCACAACACCGCCCGCATCGACGGCATGGATCAGAACCGCCGCGACGGCTACGTCTGGAAGGAGGAGGACATCCGCAAAAAGGCCGACGTTTTCTTTGAGACGACGGACGCGCGCGACGTGGCGGAGGCGTCGTATACGGAGGGCTATGGGCCGCAGAAGCTGGCCGTGACGCACACGCGCCGCTGGCTCTTCCTCAAGGCGGAGGCCGGGCTGCCGCCGATGTTCGTCGCCGTCGACCGCTTCGCGGCGCAGGACGACGCGCGCCACCGCTATGAGCTGATCTGGCATCTGCACGACAATCCGGCGACGGTCGCCGACGGCGCGGTCCATTCGGCTTACGAGGACGGCGTCGGGCTGACGGTCGCCCGCTCTGACGGCGGCGTGCAGCTGTGGCGCGGCGTGAAGGCGCCGGAGTTCCAGGGCTGGCTGCCTCGGCCCGGCGTCGGCGACGTGGAGCACTTCCCGATCCCGACGATCCTGAACACCGGTTACTTCACCGGCGCCCGCCGCGTGGTGACGGTGCTCTGCCCCTATGACGGCGGCGCGCCGCGCGTCGCGGCCGTCACCGCCTCGCCGGACGCGGCGGAGACAACGTTCACCGTTCGTCTCGCCGACGGCCGCGAGGTGACGGTGTCGGAATAACGTGGACGCAGGGACGCGCAGGGATGCGCGGGAATGCGCGGGGGAGGGACTTTCTGGAGAAAGTCCCTCCCCTCGACCCCTCTTCAAAGACTTTGAAACAAGACGCAGGACAAGGTGCGGCGAGAACCGCTTGTCCTGTGTTTTTTATATGGTTGGCAGCCGCAAAGGCCAATGGATCCGCTGGGTGCAGGGGCCTTCGGCCCCCGAAAGTGTATTTGATCCACCCGGGGGTGCGGGGGCTCCGCCCCCGCAGAAAACTAAAAAATCCCTTTCCCCTCGCGCAGGCGAGGGGGAAGGTGGCCGCGGCAGCGGCCGGATGGGGCGACCGACAGCCTCAAAGGCCAATGGATCCGCTGGGTGCAGGGACCTTCGGCCCCCGAAAGTGTATTTGATCCGCCCGGGGGTGCGGGGGCTCCGCCCCCGCAGAAAACTAAAAAATCCCTTCCCCCGCGCCCGGCGCGGGGGAAGGTGGCCGCGGCAGCGGCCGGATGGGGGCGAGCAGGCAGCAAACCCATACAATGCATCGGCGGAAGGCAAAAGCCTTCTCCCGTGTGGTTGGTGCGGGATTCGAACCCCGGTGCGGCGGGAGAGAAAGCGGGGGCTGGACACAGCGCACGCCGCACCTTACATCCCCTTGCGCGGCAAGGGGATGGGGATCGAATCGTGAAGTGACGCAAACCACATGGGAGAAGGCTGTTGCCTTCTCCCATGCGGTTAGGACGGGATTTGAACCCCGGTGCGGCGGGAGAGAAAGCGGGGCTGGACACAGCGCGTGCCGCACCTTACATCCCCTTGCGCGGCAAGGGGATGGGGTTCGAACCGTTTCGTCTCGCCACGAAAAAAGGAGAGGCAAAGCCTCTCCTTTTTTCGTGGCGGAAAGAGTGGGATTCGAACCCACGGTCGGTTATTAGCCGAACACACGATTTCCAGTCGTGCGCCTTAGACCAGCTCAGCCATCTTTCCATGCCTGCCCGCCTACGGAGTGTATTCCATTTTCAGAGCGCCTATATTATAGCATACAGCCTCCCGAAAATCAAGCGGTTTTCTCTATTTTCCAAAGATTTTTTTCCGAGGTGCGAAAAAGACGCCGCACCTTTGTGCGGCGCCTTTTTCAATTTTCCTCAGCCAAGCGTGACCTTGCCCGCCTCGGCGGCCGGATGGAAGATCGAATCGGCCTGCTCGTCCGTGAGCGTGATGCCGAAGACTTCCTTATAATAGGTCTTCGTTTCCTCGGTCAGGTTCACGTCCTCAAACAGCTTCGGATAGGCGTGCTTCGCCAGCCACAGCAGCGTCACCGGGGTGTCGACGCCCGCGGTATAGCTGCGGTACATGCCGAGCGGCATTTTATAGACCGTGCCGGTCTTGACGGCGTCGACCGCGCTCCAGTCATAGGAGCCGATCGTGTTGTTCATCAGATCGGAAGGCTGTGCCGTCGTGAAGTTCGTGATGAAGATCAGGGACGGGTTCCACTGGTAGACCTGCTCCATATTGACCGGGGCGGCCTTGTTCTTCGAGAGCTCCTCGCCGACGTTGACGGCGCCGATGGACTCCGCCCACCACTGGCCGAAGAAGTTCTTGCCGGAGGTCATCAGCTGCGTATCGCTGTACTGGAAGAGGAAGAAGACGCGCTGCCGCTCGGCGTCGGAGAGCTTCGAGACGCGCTCGGTGACGCGCGCAAGCGTTTTGGCGGAGTAGTCGCGCACCTTCTCGGCGCGGCCGGTCTCGGAGAAGATCTCGCTCAGGAGGGAGATCCACTGGTTGAGCGTTTCGATGGCGTTGTAGTTCCACTTGTCGGCGGAAACAGCGAGGGCGGCGACGCCGGCGGCGCGGAGCTGCTCGCCGAGGGCGGTGGAGTCGGAGGAGTAGATCACGACGTCCGGATTCAGCTTTAAGAGCTCCTCGAGGTTGACCTCAGAGCCGGTGACGAAATCTGTTTTCGCGTTCAGGATCTCCGGATAGAGCTGACCGAGCAGGCCGTTCTTGGCGGCGGCCATGCTGGCCGGCGGCATGCCGACGATCTTCTCGGCGGAGTCAAAGAAGACGGCGAGGACGGACGGCAGCGGGAAGATGTCGGCGACGACGACGCGGTTGACCGTGTTGGGGACCTCGACGCTGTTGTCGTTGTGATCGACGACGGTGTGTGTGCCGTTCGGGTCGAGCTGCGGCTGCTTTTGGCAGCCGGCGAAGGCGGCGAAGCAGCCGAGGGCGAGCAGCGCCGCGAGCAGAAGGGAGAGGGTGCGTTTGGTGTTCATGATGCGTCCTTTCAGATGAGAATTATATGAGAAGCGGAGGCTATGCCTCCGGATCGTCCGGGGAGAGCGGCATTCTCGCCGCCTTGACGCGCACGCCCGGCAGGCGGGAGAGCGCGTCGGTCAGCGCGCCGAGCTCGGCGCGGGTGCCGTCCGCCGTGAGGTGGATGACGGAGAGACCGTACTCGCGCACGGGCAGGCCCATGCGGCCGCGGATCTGTCCGCGGTGCGCGTGCAGCACGGCGTTGACGGCCGCGGCGTCCGCGGCGTCCGTGAGGATCACGGCTACGGCGGCGAGGACGCGGGCGTCCGGCGCCTCGGAGGGCGCCTTGGACGGATCGAGCACGGAAAGGGCGACGACGCCGGGGACGGTCGTCTCCGCCGTCTCGATGCCGCCGACGGCGGCGCGCACGCCGAAGGCACGGGCGATGGCCGCCTCGGTGACGATCTCGGCGGCCGGGCCGACGGCGGCCTCTCCGTGATGGAGGAGCAGCGCGCGGTCGGCGCGGCGCAGCGCGTGATCGGGATAGTGCGTGTTGAAGATGCACGCCACGCCCTCGCGGGCGAGGCGGGAGACGGTATCGAGCACGAGCAGCTGATTGCGGAAGTCAAGGTTCGACTCCGGCTCGTCGAGAATCAGCACGGCGGGATCGGCGGCCAGCGCGCGGGCGATCAGCACCATCTGCATCTCGCCGCCGCTGAGCTCGCGGCAGCGCTTGTCGCGCAGCGGGCCGATGCCGAGCGAGTCGAGGGTCGCCTCGGCGGCGGCGACGTCGGCGGCGGCCGGCGCGCCGAAAAGGGGGATGCGCCCGCTGCGGCCGAGCAGCACGCTTTCGAGCACCGTGAAGGGGGCGGCCGCCGTGCGCGCCTGCGGCACGTAGGCAATCCTTTGCCACAGCGCGCGCGCGGACATCGTGCGGATGTCGCGCCCGTCGAGCGTGGTGCGCCCCTCGGCGAGGGGGAGCATGCCGGTCATCGCACGCAGGAGCGTCGTCTTGCCGGCGCCGTTCGGGCCGAGGACGGCGAGCACCTCGCCGGAGGCGACGGAGAAGGAGACGTTTTGAAAGAGCGGCTTCTGGCCGCGGTAGGCAAAGGCCGCGTTTTCTACCCGAAGGATCATGATGCGCCTCCTTCGAGCGCGGTGCGCCGCATCAGCAGGATAAAGAGCGGCGCGCCCGCGAGCGCGGTGAGGATGGAGATCGGGATCTCCGCGGCGGAGATCGAGCGGGCGGCGGTATCGACGAGCGTCAGAAACGCCGCGCCGACGCACAGCGACGCCGGCAGGAGCGAGAGATGATTCTCGCCGAAGCGCAGCCGGCACAGATGCGGCACGAGCAGCCCGACCCAGCCGACCTGCCCGCACATCGAGACGCAGGAGGCGGTGATGAGCGTGGCCGCGGCGACGACCGCGGCGCGCAGCTGCATGAGATTCACCCCGGCGGCGCGGGCCTCGTCCTCCGTCAGCGGCAGAAGATTCAGCCGCCAGCGCAGCGCCCAGAGCACGGCGCAGCCGGCGAGCACCGGCGGCGCGCCGAAGGCCAGCGTCCGCCAGGAGGCGGACTGCATGCTGCCCATCAGGAAATAGGTGATGGCGGGCAGCTGGGACTCCGCGTCCGCGGTGTATTTGACAAAGGAAACGAGGGCCGTGAAGAGCGAGCCGATCATGATGCCGCTCAGCACGACGGAACTCAGTCCGCGCGCGCGCCGGCCGGCGGCGCCGAGCCATGTCAGCGCGACGGCGGCGGCGCCCATCGTCAGGGCGGTCAGCTGGATGCCCGTCATGCCGAAGCGGAGAAGAATGCCGAGCGCGGCGCCGAAGCTGGCGCCGGAGGCCACGCCGAGCGTGTCCGGCGTCGCCAGCGGATTGGCGAAGAGCGCCTGGAAGGCGACGCCGGCGGCGGCCAGTCCCGCGCCGACGAGGAGCGAGAGCAGGATTCGCGGCAGGCGCAGCCGGAAGAGGGTGATGGCGACGACAGTCTCGCCCTCGCCGCGCAGGGCGGCGAAGAGCTGGGCGGGGCTGACGGCGATCCGTCCGATGCAGAAGGCGGCCAGCGCCGCCGCGAGGGGCAGCGCCCAGAGCGCGGCGCGCGCGCCGGCCGTGAGCGTCCCGCGGCCGGCGGGCTTCATGCCTTTTGCGGCAGGGCGGCGGTCGCGGCCTTGGCGGTCACGCCGTCGAGCCGGCCGATCTTGCCGGAGAGGGTGTTGATCGTGTCCTGCGGCGCGTCGACGGCGATGCTGATGAGATGGATGCCGCGCGCACGGTAGGGGATGCCCATGCGGCCGAGGATATAGGCGCCGTATTCGTGGAGCAGGGCGTTGAGCGCCTCGACGGAATCGGGATTCTCGACGATGATGCTGATGACGGCGACGCGGGTTTCTTTGGCTTCCATGATTGATTTCCTTCCGTTTGAAGAGGATTTGGGGCTCCGACGTGAAAAAACGCCGTGTCCGGATCGGACGCGGCGGCACGGCGGGCGCGGGAAAATCCGATCTTACACGCAGGACGGCTTTGTGTCAGAAGAGAGGAGCATTACTCCTTCTATATTATACTCCTCCGCGGCGCGTCTGTCAAGAGGGGAAAATGCGCGCAATTTCCGCGAGACTGTTGACAGCCCTGCCGCGGCATGGTATACTACTCGTGATACTGCATTGGGAGGAAAAAAACATGTATTTTACCCCCGACGACTGGGCAAGAACCATCGAGACCTACGAGGCATGGTGGGCGGGCAGGCTGAAGCGGCCGCTGATCCGCATAAACCAGGGCTTCTCGCAGCGCCCGCAGATCACCAAGGGCACCTGCGGCGATTTTTCGAAGAGTCCCGAGGCGGTCATCGACGAGCTGGATTACAATATCGTACACACGAATCACTACGGCGACGGCTATCCCTTCGCCTACTGGGCCTTCTTCGGCCCCGGCACGCTCGCGTCCTATCTGGGTTCGCCGGTCGAGCCGAACGCGGAGACGAACACCGTCTGGTTCCATCCGCTGCCGGGCGAGCCGGAGCTCTCGGATATCCATCTGGAGCTGGATGAGAAGAGTCCGTGGTACGTCCGCTGCAAGGACCTGTACTGGGCGGGCGTGAAAAAATGGCGCGGCCGCGTCCTCATGGGCATGAACGACATCGGCGGCGAGCTGGACGTCGTCGCCTCCCTCGTCGGCACGGAGCGGCTGCTCTATTCGCTGATGGACGAGCCGGAGGAGGTTTCGCGCCTGTGTGAGGAGGTGCACGAGGCCTGGCAGAAGGCGTACTGGGAGTTTTTGTCCATCCTGGCGGAGAACAACCCGGCCTACGCCGACTGGACCGGTCTTCTCTCCCGCCCGGCCTACTACACGCAGCAGTGCGATTTTTCCTATATGATCAGCCCGGCGATGTTCGACGAGTTCGTCGATCCGTATCTGCGCAAAACGAGCGCGACGCTGGGTCATTCGCTCTATCACCTCGATGGGAAGGGCGCGCTCATCCATCTCGATAAGATCCTGGCCATCGACGGCATCGAGGCCGTGCAGTGGCAGCCCGGCGACGGCGCCGGCTGGGGCTACAAGTGGATCGACGTCTACCGCCGCATCCGGAAGGCGGGCAAGCGCATGCACTTCATCGGCAGCCCGACGGACTTCATCGAGGTGACGGACGACGTCGGCGCCGAGGGCATGTACTTCTCGACGGGCTTTCGCACCGAGGCGGAGCGCAACGCGTATTTTGACCGCTTCGAGGCGGCGGGCGAGACGCCCTACCGCCGCTGAGCGGATGCGCAGAAATCTCCGGGAATTTCGCCGGAGGTATTGCAATTTGTGCGGACAGATGATAGAATAAGGCAGATAAAAAACACCGGAGGAACGTATGACCAACCGTGAGCGCGCGATGCGCATTCTGCATTATGAGAAGCCTGACCGCATGCCGGCCGTCCATTTCGGCTACTGGCCGGAGCTGCTTGTCGAGTGGGCCGAGGCGGGCAAGATCCCGATGGAGCTGGCGAAGGGCTGGCACGACGGCAACGCCGTCGATCAGGAACTCGACCGTCTCATCGGCTGGGACTTCAACTGGAGCCACTGCGTCGGCGCGCGAAACGGTCTGATGCCGGGATTTGAGCGCAAGGTGCTGGAGGAGCTGCCCGACGGCTCCCGCCGCATCCAGAACAGCTACGGCATCATCGAGCGGCTCAAGCCCGGCGTCACCTCCATTCCCTCGGAGGACGACTACCTGCTCAAGAACCGCGAGATCTTCGAGACGCTCTACCGTCCGAAGATGCAGTTCACGCCGGAGCGGGTCAATCTCGACTACTTCCGCCGCTTCAACGAGACGCGGCCGCAGGACGTGCCGATCGGGCTTCATCTGGGCTCGGTGCTCGGCGACGTGCGCAACATGACCTCGGTGCTCGGCATGAGTTATCTGCTCTACGACGAGGACGAGACGCTCTTTTCTGATCTGGTCGACACCTACGCGGAGATGCAGTACCAGTGCGCGAAGGCGATCCTGGAGACGGGCGCGAAATTCGATTTTGCCCATTTCTGGGAGGACATCTGCTTCAAGAACGGGCCGCTCGTTTCGCCGGACGTTTTCGACGAGCTGTGCGCGAAGCACTACAAAAAGCGCTGCGATCTCTGTCATCAGTACGGCATCGACGTGATCTCCCTCGACTGCGACGGCGTGACGGAAAAGCTGCTCCCGACGTGGTTTGAGAACGGCGTGAACACGATGTTCCCGATCGAGGTCGGCGTCTGGGGCGATCAGTTCGCGCCGGCGCGTGAGAAGTTCGGGCGCGGGATGCTCGGCGTCGGCGGCATGGACAAGACGGCGCTGCGGCGCGACCGCGCGGCGGTGGACGAGGAGCTGGCGCGCATGCAGCGGCTTTCGTCCCTGGGCGGGTTCATCCCCTGTCCGGATCACCGGCTGATGCCCGGCACGAAGTTCGAGCTGGTACAGTATTACGCAGAAGAAATCAAAAAAATCAAACTATAAATTCTTTGGAGGCAACGATGAACACCGAGCTTTTGAAAGAGATTTCGGAGACTTTGCAGCGGGGCCGTGCGAAGGCGATCCCCGCGCTGATTCAGAGTGCGCTGGACGAGGGCATCCCGGCCGACGTGATCCTGAAGGAAGGCCTGCTCGCCGGTATGGACGTGGTGGGTGAGAAATTCAAGACGGGCGACGTCTACGTGCCCGAGGTGCTGGTGGCTGCGCGCGCGATGAACGCGGGCGTCGGCGTGCTGAAGCCGTATCTGGCGGCGGCGGGCGTCGAGGCGGCCGGCAAGGTCTGCATCGGCACGGTGCAGGGCGATCTGCACGACATCGGCAAGAATCTGGTGAAGATGATGCTGGAGGGCAAGGGCCTGGAGGTGATCGATCTGGGAACGGACGTATCGCCGGAGACCTTTGTCGGCACGGCGATCGAGCAGAACTGCCAGATCATCTGCTGCTCCGCGCTGCTCACGACGACGATGGGCGTGATGGAGGACGTGGTGAAGCTGGCGGAAGAGAAGGGCATCCGCGATCATGTGAAGATCATGATCGGCGGCGCGCCGGTGGACGAGGCGTACTGCGAGAAGATCCACGCGGACGCCTACACGCCGGACGCGGCGAGCGCCGCGGACAAGGCGGTGGAGCTCTGCCGTCAGCTGGCCGCCGGCTGAGCCGGAGGCGGGCGGCAGTGCCGCCGGCCAAACCCGCTCACTGCTTCAGCGGAATTGGAGACCAGCCCACGTCGTTTTCTGCGGCGGGAGACTGGGGGCGTAGCGGCGGGCAGTGCCGCCGGCCAAACCCGCTCACCGCATCAGCGGAATTGGAGACCAGCCCACGTCGTTTTCTGCGGCGGGAGCCTGGGGGTGCGGGGGCGGGCAGTGCCCGCACCCGGGCCCGCTCACAACTTCAGCGGGATTGGAGACCAGCCCACGTCGTTTTCTGCGGCGGGAGACTGGGGGGTGCCGCAGAGAAGAAAAAAACTCCTTCCCCCGGGAGGGGGAAGGTGGCCGCGAAGCGGCCGGATGGGGGCGGCGGTCGTTTTCTGCGGTCGGAGAAATAATTGAACCGCTGCGGCGATGCCGCCTGCCAGACTCACGTCGTTTTCTGCGGCGGGAGACTGGGGGGGCGGGGGCGAAGCCCCCGCAGAGAAGAAAAGAACTCCTTCCCCCGGGAGGGGGAAGGTGGCTGCGAAGCGGCCGGATGGGGGCGGCGGCAGCAGCCGGCCAAACCTACGTCGATTTCTGCGGCTGAAATAATAACTGAAGCGCTGCGGCAGCCGCCGCCGTGAAAGGAGACGTCTATGCAGCAAATTACACGGGATTATCTGAAAAAGACCTACGCGGCGAAAAACGGGTCGATGCGCGGCCTTCTGATCCTTGCCGCCGCTTTTGCTCTCGTCTGCATCCTCCTCTTGCCGAACCGCGTGCTCGGCGTCGGCGTCGCCGTCGTCGTGATGGCGATCGCGGGCGGGATCTATACCAAGATCAGAAAGGCGGGCGAGGCGGGCAACGCCGCCAAGGCCTATTTCCGCTATCTCTGCGTGACCGACAAAAAGGAATCGGCGGACGCCGATCCGGACGGGAACGGCAACGCCTACGCCGTGCACTTCGACCTTTATTTCGGAGAGAACAATCCGGTCGAGGTGACGCGGCAGGAATACGACGCCGCGCAGATCGGCGATGCGTACTACGTCGCGTACTTTTCGGAGAGCAGCGTTCCGTTCGCCTGCTTTTCCGCCGCGCAGTACGTCCTCAGCCCCGATCTTCCGCTCCATCAGTAAGCCCGGCAGGGGCAGAGGCAGCCGCAGGGCTGCGTCTGCCCCTGCGCTTGTTTTCCGCGCCGCCCGGAGGGCGGCCTGCATCAAACGAAACGAGGTTTTCCCATGAACAACGATTCTCTCAGCGCGCATCTCACGGAGACCGCGCTCGCGCTCGGCGCGACCCACGCCGCCGTGATCCCGATCTCGGCGGTGGAGACGGACGCCTCCTTCCGTACCCTGTGCGAAAAGAACGTCTGCGGCAACTACGGCCGCAACTGGATGTGCCCGCCCGACGCGGGCGATATCGGGACGCTGATGGCCCGCCTGCGCACCTATCGCTGGATGCTCGTCTACCAGACCGTCAGTCCGCTCGAGGACAGCTACGACGTCGAGGGGATGATGGAGGCCGGCGCGCGCCACAACGAGCTGATGGTCGCGCTGCGCGATCGGCTGGAGGCCGAGGGCGCGCCGGCGGACGCGCTGTATCTCGGCGCGGGCGGCTGCCGTCTCTGCAAAAAGTGCGCGCGGCGCACCGACGAGCCCTGCCGGCATCCCGACCGGGCGACGGCGTCGCTGGAGACGTACGGCGTGAACGTGTCGCGCCTGGCCGCGGCCGCCGGCATGAAATACATCAACGGACAGAATACCGTGACCTACTTCGCCGCCGTGCTCTTCGGTGAAGCCGGGACGGCGGAGGCGGCGCATGGCTGAGCGGATTTCGGTCACTCTCAACGGCCGCGTCCTTTCGTGCGAGGCCGGGACGCGCCTCTCCGCGCTTCTGCCCGCCGCGGGCGGGCGTCCGCTCCCCTGCGGCGGGCACGGCCACTGCGGCAAGTGCCGCGTGACGGCCGAGGGTGCGCTGACGCCGCCGACGGCGGCGGAGCGGCGCCATCTGACCGAGGCGGAGCTCGCCGCCGGCGTGCGCCTGGCCTGCCAGGCCGCCGCCCTCGGCGACTGCACCGTGTCTTTCGGCGACGCGGACACCATGCGCGCGCAGATCCTGACCGGCGGCGCGCTGCCGCCGCTGACGCTTGCGCCGCGCTTCGGCGCGGACGGCTGCGGCGCGGCGGTGGACGTCGGTACGACGACGCTGGCCGCGCGGCTTTACGACGCCGCGGGCCGTCTTCTCGCGGAGGCGAGCCGCCTGAACCCGCAGTCCGCGTGGGGCGCGGACGTCGTCTCCCGCATGGAGGCGGCGCTGGCCGGGCAGGCCGGCGCGCTGGCCGCCTCGATCCGCGGGGCGGTGGACGGTCTGCTCGCCGAGCTTTCGGCAAAGGCGGGGACGGGGGCGCCGCAGGCCGTCGTCGTCACCGGCAATACGGTGATGCTCCATCTTCTGACGGAGACGGACGTGGAGCCGCTGACGCACGCGCCCTTCGCCGCCGCGCGTCTCTTCGGCGAGACGCTGCCGGCGCGCGCGCTGTCGCTTGCCTCGCTCGATCCCGAGACGCCGGTTTTTCTGCCGCCGTGCATCGCGTCCTTTGTCGGCGCGGACACCGTGACGGCGATGCTGGCCGCGGGCTTCGGCGAGGCGGACGACACGGAGACGCGGCTGCTGTGCGACATCGGCACCAACGGCGAGACGGTGCTCTCACACCGCGGGCGGCTCTACGCCTGCTCGACCGCCGCCGGCCCGGCCTTCGAGGGCGCGGGCATCTCGATGGGCATGGGCGGTCTGCCTGGCGCGATCGACCGCGTGCGCGTCGCGCCCGACGGCACGCTCGACGCGCACGTGATCGGCGGCGCTGCGCCCGTCGGCATCTGCGGCAGCGGCCTCATCGACGCCGTGGCCGCGCTGCTGGAGACGGAGGCGCTCGACGAGACGGGCTATCTTGAGGACGATCCGACGCCGATCCTGCCGCCGGTTTCGCTGACGCAGGCGGACATCCGCGCGGTGCAGCTGGCCAAGAGCGCGATCCACGCCGGGCTGCGCACGCTGCTCTCCGCGGCGGGCGCGCCGATCGGCGAGGTGCGCGCGCTGCTCGTCGCCGGCGGCTTCGGCAGCTATCTCGACGTGCGCGCCGGCGCGCGGATCGGGCTCCTTCCTCAGGAGCTCGCGGACCGGGTGCGCGTGCTCGGCAACGCGGCGCTGGCCGGCGCTTCGATGCTGCTTCTCAGCCGGCCGCTGGAGGCGGTGTGCCGGACGCTTGCGCACAGGACGGAGCACGTTTCGCTGGCGGCCAACCCGGTCTTCAGCGAAGAATATATGGAACGGATGCTCTTCTGAGCGACGGAGGAAAGGATATGACGACGCACGAACGCTTTGCGCGCATGTTTGCGCACCGGGAGGCGGATCGCATCCCGATCATCGACGATCCGTGGAGGGGGACGCTGCGCCGCTGGCACGCGGAGGGCATGCCGGAAGGCGTGGATTGGCGCGATTATTTCGGCATCGACAAGCTGGAGCGGATCGGCGTGGACATCACGCCGCGCTACGAGGAGCGGGTGCTGGAGGATACCGACCGCTATCAGATCGTCACGACGAAGTGGGGCGTGACCCTGAAGAATTTCAAGGCGCTCGACTCGACGCCGGAGTTCCTCGACTACAAGGTGACGACGCCGGAGGCGTGGGCCGAGGCGAAGGCGCGCATGACGCTCGACGACGACCGCATCCCCTGGAAGCGGCTCGAGGACAACTACGCCCGCTGGCGCGCCGAGGGCCGCTGGATCGAGGCGGGCTTCTGGTTCGGCTTTGACGTGACGCACTCGTGGATGGCCGGGACGGAAACGGTGCTCGTCGCCATGTATGAGGATCCGGACTGGGTGGTCGATATGTTCAACACCTATCTCGACCGCTGCATCGCCCTCTTCACGCGTGTCTGGGACGCGGGCTATCATTTTGACGCCATCTACTGGCCGGACGACATGGGCTACAAGGGCACGACGTTCTTCTCGAACGAGATGTACCGCGAGCTGCTCAGGCCGGCGCACCGCCGCGCCGTCGAATGGGCGCATGAGCGCGGCATCTACGCGCATCTGCATTCCTGCGGCGACGTGATGAGCCGCGTGGACGACCTCGTCGAGATCGGCATCGACTGCCTCAATCCGCTGGAGGTGAAGGCGGGCATGGAGCCCCTGACGCTGAAGGCGAAGTACGGCGACCGGCTGACGCTCCACGGCGGCATCAACGCCGTCCTCTGGGACGACCGGGAGGCGATCGTGGACGCGATTGAGAAGACCGTGCCGGCGCTGAAGGAAAACGGCGGCTACATCTTCTCCTCCGACCACTCGATCCCCAATTCCGTGTCGCTTTCCAACATGCAGGCGATCGTGGACGCTGTCAAGCGCGCCGGCGCGTATTGAGGGGATGCGTTTGGGATGCGCCGGGGGTGCCTTTCTGGAAGAAAGGCACCCCCGGACCCCCTTCAAAGACTTTTGAGGCAAACACGGTACAAGGTGCAGCGAAAAACACAGGACAGGCGATCTGCACTCGCTTTGTTCCGTGCTTTGTTTCGAGGTCTTTGAAGAGGGGCCGAGGGGAGGGACTTTCTCCAGAAAGTCCCTCCCCCGCGTCTCCCCCGCGTCTCCCCCGCGTCTCCCCCGCGTCTCCCCCGCGTCTCTCCGGCGGATGTTTTTTCGTTCGGATGTAAGATTTCCCCCGCGGTTTCGTTTCTATGGATGAAGCAAAATCACGGGGGAGTTTTATGATGAAAAATATAAGAAAAATCTGCATTCTGCTGCTGGCCGCGCTGCTGCTCGCGGGCTGCGCGTCGCGCGAGACGGAAATCGTCTCCGGCGCCGCCGATACAATCTCCGCGCCGGAAACGACCGCGGCGCCGGAAACGACCGCCGCGCCGGAAACGACGTGGATCTGCGATACGACGCCGGCTGTGGAAACGAAGGCGCCCGACACGGATCCTTGCGAGTCCGCGTGGATCTGCGGCGAGCCGATGCTGCGGGAACTGCTCGAGCCGTTCGACGCGGACGAGTTCTTCCTTGTGAGCGGCACCTTCGGCGAGGCGCACGATCCGGTCCTTTCCTATTATTATTATGATACGGGCATCGACGGCACGAGCTACAAGCACCGCAAGACCGTCTACGGCGGCGAGCTGGGCTTTCCCGTCTCCTACGGGGACATTCTGCTGCTCGACGGCGGCTTTTCGACGGAGCGGATGGAGGGCATGATGGCCACCTACACGCTGACGGTGGACGAGGGCGCGGTGTGGCGGCATGCCGGCAGCTGCTATGACCGCATGGAGCAGCGCGAGCTGACGGTCGAGAGCTGGAGCTACGACGGCTCGCCCGTTCCCGGCGCGCTCTTCTCCTGCTTCACCTACCGCCTCGGCGACGCGGAGCTGTCGCATCTCTATTATTCCGTCGACACCTTCGGCGTCTCGGCCGACGTCTCGATACACGGCGCGTCGGACGGGGACAAAATCCCCTTCGCCATGCTGCGCGGCAGCGCGATTCTGCCGCTGGGCGATCCGGTAAAGCCGTGAAACGACAAAAAATCACAGGCGCGAGCCTGTGATTTTTTTGTTTGCCGTCAGCATACCCTGACGTCCGCGCGTCCGCGGGCGGCCAGCGCTTCGGCGATCTTGCGGACGCAGTCCGCCTTCTCCGTCTCCGTCATGGCGGCGCGGCCGCGCAGCCGGTTTTCCATCTCCAGCGCGTCGTACTTGCCGCTTCCCAGCAGATGATACGCCATCACGTTGATCTCCGTGAGATGGGAGAGCGGGGCGGCGACGTCCGCGATCGCGCGCAGATGCGCCTCGCCTGCGTTGACGCCGGGGACGAGCGGACAGCGGAGCACGATCTGCGCCCCGCGCGCGTCGAGACGGCGGAGATTGTCGAGGATCGGCGCGAGCGGCGCGCCGGTCAGCGCGCGGTGGCGCGCCTCGTCCGTCTCCTTGAGATCATAGAGAAAGAGATCGGTGTACGCCGCCGCGGCCTCCGCGACCGGCCACGGCGCGAAGCCGCAGGTCTCGAGGCAGGTATGGAGGCCGGCCGCCTTCGCCTTCTGCAAAAGCTCGAGGAGAAATTCCGCCTGCATCAGCGGCTCGCCGCCGGAGACCGTCATGCCGCCGCCGGAATTCCTGTAGAAGTTCCGGTCGCGCGCGACCTCCGCAAGGACCGCTTCCGCACTGAGACGCTGTCCCAGCGCCTCGATCGCGCCGAAGGGACAGGCCGCGGCGCACTTTCCGCAGCGCGCGCAGCCCTCCCGCCGGAAGAGGTGCGTCTGCCCGTTGATTCGGTGGCAGCCCTGCGGGCAGGCCGCGGCGCATGCGCCGCACGAGACGCATTTTTCAGCGTACCAGGCGATGCTGGGAAGCGGCGACTGCGACTCGGGATTGTGGCACCAGATGCAGCGCAGCGGGCAGCCCTTGAGGAAGACCGTCGTGCGGATGCCCGGCCCGTCGTGGACGCAGAAGCGCTGAATGTCAAAGAGATTTCCGTCCATGCTTCGTTCAGCAGGTGTGCCGACGCCGGGTGACGATGTCCTCCTGCAGCGCGCGGGGCAGCGTCACAAAGCGGGCGGAATAGCCGCCGACCCGCACGATCAGATGCCCGTACTCCTCCGGCTTTTCCATCGCGCGCTTCATTTCCTCCACGTCGGTGACGTTGCCCTGGAAGATCTGGCCGCCCTGCTCGAAGAAGGTGGTGAAGAGCGAGGCGACGACCTCCGGCGAGGCGAGGGAGGGATCGAGATCCCACATCGTGGAGGCGCCGCCGCTGAACATGGCGAACGGAAGGGAGGTGCAGGAGTTGATCGCCGCCGTGATGCCCTTCGTCATCGCGCAGGACTGCGGCGTGATCGACTGCGCGACCACGGCGCCGGCGTGCCGGCCGTCCGGCGTGGCGCCGAGCGCCGCGCCGCAGACGGGCGCCCACCAGAAGGTGAGCAGCACGAGCTTGCCGTTCCCGCCGAAGCGGTTGACGTAGGCGGCGTAGACGTCGTGCAGATCCTGCGTCAGACGCGCGGCGATGGCGTCCGCCGCGGCGTTTTCCTGCCCGTATTTCGGCAGCGCGAGCAGGCGCGCGCGCAGCGTCTCATAGCCGGCAAAGTCCGCCTTCATCGCCTCCAGCAGTTCCGCGGCGGTGCAGAGCTTCTGCTCGAAGACGGCCAGCTTGACGGCGGTCAGCGCGTCGGCCGCGTTCGGGATCCCGATCAGCGAGGAGCCGTAGTCGTGGTAGCGCGCGCCGCCGCCGTGCATGTTCCGGCCGCGCGCGAGGCAGTCGTCGATCATGGAGGAGAGGAAGTAGGCGGGCCGCGCCTTCTCCACGTATTCGCTCAGGCGGTCCTGATAGCGGAGATTGGCGGTCAGCGCCCGGCCCATCTCCGCGATGAACGAGGCGTAAAAGTCCTCGTAGCAGTCAAAGGCGGTGAGCGGCTGCGGGTGCAGATACGTAAGCGGCTTCTTCTCGATCAGGTCGTAGCCGCCGGTCATGCAGAGCTCCAGCATCTTCGGTACGTTCTGGTAGCCGGTGAAGAGAAAGTCGCTCGTCCGGCCCTGTACGCCGAGCTCCATGCAGCCGCCGCAGTAGTAATCCGCCGCGTCGGTCTCCGTGACGCCGTTGGTCACGAGCGCATCCATGACGGATTCGTCGCTGAGCAGCTGGGCGCGGTTGTGCCCCTTCAGCACGTATTCGGCGAGCAGCTCGACGTATTCTTTGGGGGGATTCTTCGGCACGCGGCAGTAAAGGTGCGGGTGGGTGATGTCGAGCTTCATGTAGGCGCGGATCATGAGGTAGGTGAGCGGGTTGACGGCGGAGGCGCCGCTCGGGTGGCTGCCGCCGATCACCACGCTCTCCACCCAGCCGTCGTTGTAGTAGAGGCGCTCGTCGATGCGGAAAAACAGCTCCTCGATCAGCTCCTCCGCTTCCTCCATCGTGATGCGGCCCGCCGCGAGATCGGCCTCCAGATACGGCCAGAGGTAGTAGTCGAGCCGTCCGGGGCTGTTGCCCCCGTTGGGCTCCTCCTTCATGACGACGATGAACTGGAAGAAGAAGGACTGCACGGCCTCGCGGAAGGTGCGCGCGGCATGGCGCGGCACCTGGCGGCAGATGGCTGCCTCCTCGGTCTTGCCCATCTCGAGGAGCCGCTCGACGTGCTTATCGTTCCATTTTTCAACCGCATCGAGCAATATCAGCACGCCGCGGTAGAAGTGCTCGGCCTCCTCGTCGCCGGCGCGGCGCGAGAGGCCGACCTCGCAGCGGCGGCGGATGCCGTCTGTGCCGCGGCGCAGTACGGCGTTCCAGTCCCACGCGACGTGGCCCGGCGCACCCCAGGTCGCCAGCTGATGGCGGCAGAGCTCGTCGTAGGCGGGATCGTCCCGCTGGGCGGCGAGCTTCGGCTGCGTGTTGAAATCGATGTCGGGATCGAGCGCCTCGGGCTTTTTCTCGGCGCGGTAGTAGACGCGGCCGATAAGGCGGTCGTCGGGCAGGATATGGATCGCCTGGTTTTCGATCGCGTAGCCCATCGCGCGCGCCTGCTTCTCCCAGCGCGGCAGATCCCTGAACCGATGCAGCGCGGAGGAATGAAGGTCGCTCTGGAACGTGGAGGCGGGGGGATTCTTGGCGAGCGCGCGCGAGCGGTCAAAGGCCGCCTGCATGCGTTCGCTGAGGGTGAGATCGGTAGACATGGTGTGCCGTCCTTTTTGGAAAATTCTCTGGATGTCTTGATTATACCATCGGAATGTGGTACAATCAATGTACATTTATCCATTTGAAATTGTAAATTCGTACAAGGAGCGCGCCATGGGAGAAGAGAGCGGCGGGATCCGGAACCTGAACCGGCACTATACCGTCGAGGAGGTGTTCCGGCCGAAAACCAAGCAGGTCCGCGGCTTTATCGAGAAGAACTATCACAAGGGGCTGCACTCGCAGGCGTTCTACGAGATCAACATCGTGCTCAGCGGCGAGGCCAACCACTATATCGGAAAGCGGCGGATCACGGTCCGCGAGGGGGACACCTTCATCATCCCGCCGGACGTCCTGCACGGCTACGACGGCGGCGAGGGCTTTGACGTGTATCACATCCTTATCAGCCCGACGTTTCTTGAGCGGCACGCGGCGGAGCTGCAGGTGCTGCCGTCGTTTTCCTCTTTGTTCCGGATCGATCCGCTGCTGCGGGAGAACACCTCCGCCCGGCTCCATTTCCGGCTGACGGGCGAGGAGATCGACGCGCTGCGGGGACGGCTCGACGCGCTGACGGAGAGCTCGCAGGGGCCGGGCTGCGAGAGCGTCACGCAGTGCCTTATCTCCTGCGGCGAGGCGATGATCCTCATCGCGCGCCTGTGCGAGATCTATGACGGGCGCGTCGGCGCGGCGCGCGCGACCGACGGCGACGACGCGGCGCTGGCGGCGAGCATTTCGTATATGTACGAGCACACCGGCGAGGCGTTGACGGTGGAGACGCTGGCGCGGCGCGCGCGGATGTCGCGCAGCGCGTATTTTGCGGCGATCAAGCGCGTCACGGGCCTGACGCCCGCGCGATTTCTTCGGCGGCACCGCGTGGAAACGGCGCGGCAGATGCTGGACGGGACCGCACTGAGCGAGGCGGAGATCGCCTCGGCCGTCGGCTTTTGTGATACCTCGCATCTGATCAAGGTGTTCACGGCGGCGCTCGGCGTCACGCCCTCGGCGTACCGGAAGCGGGAAAAACGATAGCATAAATAACGGAAAAACGAACGCGAGGGTCCTTCCCCCGAGGGCCCTCGCGCGCCCTGAAAATCCCGAAACAACACACAGGACAAGGCGCCGCGAAGGCTGCTTGTCCTGTGTGTTTTGTGATGGCGGCTGGGGCGAAGCGCCCGGATGGCTTCATCCGAAAAAGCTGACGAGGAAGGCCGCGGCGGCCGCCGCGGAGGCGACGGCGATCAGCGGCAGGCGCATGTACGCCAGCACGAGCGCGACGGCGAAGCCTGCGGCCGCGCTGAGCGGACTGCCGGCGCTCGTGAAAACGGCGGGGATCGTCATCGCCGTCAGGACGGCGTAGGGGATGTAGTAGAGAAAGCTGCGCAGGAAGCGCGAGGCGATCGGCCTCCGGAAGAAGGCGAAGGGCAGGGCGCGGATCAGATAGGTCACGGCGGCCATGACGGCGACGGCGGCGAGATGATAAGAGATCGAGCTCATGCGTCCTCCTCCTTTTCCGCCGGGAGCGGGAAGAGAACGGCGGCCAGGGCGGCGGCGGCCACGGCCGCGATGATGACGGAAAGGGAGCCGGAGAGGGCGGGGACGGCGAGGGTGAGGAGCAGGCTGACGCCGGCCGCCGCGAGGGCGGCCAGGCGCACGCCGCGCTCCCGCCGGGCCGGCGGCACGACGATGGCCACGAACATGCCGTAAAGGAGGATGCCGAGCGCGTCGGTGACGCGCGTGGGGAGCAGCGCGCCGGCCATGCCGCCGAGCGCGGTGCCGCCCACCCAGCCGGCGACGGAGACGGCGATCATGCCGGCCATATAAGCCGGCGCGATGCGGCCCGGCTGCGCCGCGCAGACAGCGAAGATCTCGTCCGTGATGCCGAAGGCGGCCGCCAGCCGCCGCGGCAGCGTGAAGCGATCATCCAGCTTCTGTGAGAGCGACAGCGACATCAGCGCGTAGCGCAGATTCACCGTCAGCTGTACGAGCGCCAGCTCCCACAGGCCGCCGCCAGCGGCAAGCAGCGTCACGCCGGCGACCTGCCCGGCAGAGGTTACACAGGCGGCGGAAATCAGCACCGCTTCCCAGAGGGCCAGTCCCTCGCGGACGGCGAGAATGCCGAAGCCGAAGGAGACGGAGAGATAGCCGAGGGCGATGGGGATACCGTGGCGCGCGCCGCGCAGAAGATCCGATTTCATCTGTCTGTCTCCTTTCCTGCATGTTTTTGCAATATGATAGCATATTTTTTCACGAAATGCAAGACTGCGGGAGGCGAAGCCTCCTTTGGCGCGCGCACAGCTTCAGCGGCGGGCAGTGCCCGCCGCTGAAGTTCTGCGCGCGCCAAAGGGGGCTTCGCCCCCGGATTCTGCGGGGAAATCTGCCGACGCGCTTGACAACGCCGTTCGCCTGTGCTACAATGAAACCAATCTTCAGAAGCGTTTCAGGAGGAACTTCCCATGCTGATTCAGAACGGTACGATCTACGACGCGATCCACAAAATGCCCTACGCGGCCTCGATCCGCGTGGAGGACGGCAAGATCACCGAGATCTCGATGCGCCTTTTCCCGAAGGAGGGCGAGGAGGTCTTCAACGCCAGCGGCCTCCGGGTCTATCCGGGCCTCGTCGACGCGCACAGCCATCTTGGCCTTGACGACTACGGCATCGGCCAGCCGGGGCAGGATTATAACGAATACAACGACCCGGTGACGCCGCAGCTGCGCGCCATCGACAGCTTCTATCCGGAGGATCCGGCGGTGCACATGGCGTTGGCGGCCGGCGTGACGACGGTCTTCTGCGGCCCCGGCAGCTCGAATGTGATCGGCGGCACGTTCATGGCGGTGAAGACGGTCGGCCGCTGCGTGGACGACATGGTGATCCCCGGCGCGGCGGCGATGAAGTGCGCGTTCGGCGAGAATCCGAAGCGGTGCTACGCGTCGAAGGGCATCTCCGCGCGCATGACCGTGGCGGCGAAGCTGCGCGAGACGCTCTTCAAGGCGTTTGAATATGAGAAAAAGATCGAGGCGGCGGGCGACGACGAGTCGAAGCGCCCGGCCTTCGACATGAAGCTGGAGGCGATGCGCCCGGTCGTGCGCGGCGAGATGCCGCTGAAGGCGCACGCGCACCGCACAGACGACATTCTGACCGTGATCCGCATCGCGAAGGAGTTCGGCATCCGCCTGACGATCGAGCACTGCACCGAGGGGCACCGCATCGTGGAGGAGCTGGTGCGCGCGGGCTATCCCGTGGCGATCGGGCCGTCCTTCCCCGGCGCAAGCAAGACGGAGCTGATGTACAAGACGTTCGAGACGCCCGGCATCCTCGCCCGCGCCGGCCTGGCGGTGAGCATCATCACCGACGCGCCGGTCATCCCGGAGGAATATCTGCCGCTGTGCGCCGGGCTGGCGGTGAAAGCCGGCATGGACCCGTTCGACGCCCTGCGGGCGATCACGATCAATCCGGCGCGGCACATCGGCGCCGACGCGCGCGTCGGCTCCCTGGAGGTCGGCAAGGATGCGGATATCGTCGTCACCGAGGACGACATCATGCTCAGCTCGACGGCGCCGCGCGCCGTCTTCGTGAACGGCGTCCGCGCGATTTGAGTGACGCGGCGGGAGGACCCTTTTGGAAAAGGGTCCTCCCAAGTCTTCTCCGAAAAACTTTGAGGCACGGCACAGGACAAGGTACGGCGCAAACCGCTTGTCCTGTTTTTTTCTGTGGCCGCAGCCGCAGGGGAAACAAAAAACACAGGACAAGATGCCGCGAGGGCATCTTGTCCTGTGTTTCGTTATGCGTTTTTCGGAACGGATCACTCGCCGGAGAGGACGTTCTTTTCGATGTACGAATCAAGCTGCTTCTGGGCGGCGGGCAGCAGCTTCTTTACGATGGAAGCGAAATTCTGCTTGCCGCTGGAAACCTGATTGACCAGACCGGTGGAGAAAATGCCGCCGGTGGGGTCGGAATACATCTCAAGGAAGTTCAGGCCCGCGGTATCGAACACGATGTCGATGACCTGGCCGGAGAGCGCGTCGCGGGAATACTTCAGCTTCAGTGCCGTCTCGATGAAGGGCGTCAGCACCACGCGGTAGGCCTCGGAGGCCCAGCCCTCGAGCACCGCGTCCACCATGTCGATGCGGGAATTCGGCACCGTCTTCGGCAGGCAGGTGATGGTGGCGGAGGACTGAATGTTCGTCACGTACTCCTTCTGATCGGTATCGAACTTCGGCAGCGGCAGCACGCCGTAGTCGGACTCCATCTCACGCATCGCCGCAGAGACGAGGTTGGAGAAACGGCAGGTGTACAGAAGGGATTCGTCCTGTGCGAAATATTTGTAGGCGTTGTCCACGTTCACGTCAGACAGCCACACGCCGGAGGTGCCGTGGAAGACCTGGATCAGCTTCTCGATGACCGCCACGTTGCGCTCGCTGTTGAAGGCGGAGAGATCCGGCACGCCCGCTTCGGTATACACGAACAGATCGGGGTTGCAGGACATGACGACGTGCGTCATGACGTCGTTGCCGGTCCAGATGAGACCGAAGACGTCGCCGCGGTTGAGCTGACCGTCGCCGTTGGCGTCATTGTAGGAGGCCTCGCACATTTCCATGACCTTGTCCCAGGTCCAGGTGCCGTCCAGAACGAGCTTGTACGGCTCGTCGGGATCGCCGAAGACGTCCTCATAGATGGCCTTGTTGTACAGCATCGCGCCGCACTTCAGATAGTCGTTGAGCGTGTTGTCGCCCATGAGGAAGCGGTAGTGCTGGCCGTCGAAGGAGAGCGCACGGATCGCGTTGTCGCGCCACCACGGCTGGTCGATGTTCAGATATTTCAGGTTGGAGAGCTCATAGACGTAGGGATAAATGCCCTGCGTGACGGTGGAGTTGCCGGTGGAGACGATCATGTCAAACTCATCGGAGCCGGCCATGACCATCTGCTTGATCTCGGCGCCCACGTTGGAGAGGCCGGTCGTCTGCGTCGGCTGGAGGTTCAGCGTGATGCCGAAGCGCTCCTCGACGTTGAGGTTGCGCTGCCAGATGGCGTCCTGGATCATATCGCCGGAGTTGTCGGTGCCGATCGTGTCCCAGGTTTCGTACCAGATTTCGTTGCGGTAGACGATATTGACGGTTTCGCCGTCAAAGCGCAGGCCCTCGGGGAGGGCGTCCTTGACGGATTCGCGGCCGGTTTCGGCGGGTTCGGTGTCGCCGGTCGTGTCGGCGGCGTCGGTGGCGTTCCCGACGGAGGCGGTGGTCGTGGGGGTGTCGGTCTTCGAGCCGGAGGCGCAGGAGACGAGCACGCCGAGAGACAGCATTGCGGCCAGCAGAGCGCACAGAATACGTTTTGCGTTCATGGTGTACCTTCTTTCTTGAATTTTTTGAGATGGGGAGACTGTGAGTTGTTATTATTATAGCAATAATAGATGATATTGTCAACGGGCGGGCCGAAGAAACTGTGAATTTTTCTCCGGAGCGCGGGCCGCCCCGACTCCCGCCAAAGCGGTGCGCGGGCCCTGGCGGGCTTCGCCCCTGCATTCTCTGATTCACGCTGAAGCAAACGACGTGGGCTGTGGCACAATTTCCGCTGAGGCGATGAGCGGGCCCTGGCGGGCTTTGCCCCTGCATTCCCTGATTCACGCTGAAGCAAACAACGTGGGCTGGCGCACAATTTCCGATGCAGCGGCGAGCGGGCCCTGGCGGGCTTTGCCCGCGGGCGTTTGTTCTTTGTTTGTTTTCACCGTGTTTATTGACAAGGCAAAATTCGAATGCTATAATGAACATGGACAGGTTTCCGCTGCGGGATGACGACGCGGCGGGACGATACCCCGTGACACGCATAATCGAGGTGCAATAAATATGAAAAGAATTGCCGCGCTGCTGCTCGCGCTCGCCGCGTGCGCCGCTTCCTTCGCCGGATGCGGCCGCGCCCCGGCGGCGCCGGATACGGACACCACGGCCGCCGAGACCGACGCGCCGGACGGTGCCGGCCTTCTGCCGCTGCTCGGCGAGGGCGCGCCGGAATACATCATCGTCCGCGGCGACAACGCCCCCAAGGCCGAGACCGACGCCGCCGTCTTTCTGCGCCGCGCGCTGACCGCCTGCGGCATGTCCGTCAAGATCACAACCGACTGGGAGAAAAACCCCGTTTCCGAATATGAATTCGTCGTCGGCGATACGCTGCGCGCCGCCGCGGATCCGGCCATGAACGTCGACGCGCACTCGCTCGGCGAGGAGGGCTTTTACGTCAAGGCGGTCGGATCGCGCATCTACCTTGGCGGCGGCTCCTCCGAGGCGGTGCGCACCGCGGTCGAGTATTTCCTCTCCGCCTTCTTCGGCTATAGCGGCGACGAGAGCGCGCTCGTTCCCCTCGACGCCGTCTCCGTTCCCGCCGATTACGAGATCCTTTCGCGCCAGTCGCTGCCGATCACGTCGGTCTCCGTCGCCGGACGCCCGCTCGGCGAATACCGCATCGTCTCCGAGCAGCCGCTGAACCGGCGCCTCGCCGAGGCGGCCGAGCTGATCCAGACGACCTTCTACAAGGACTGCGGCATATGGCTGGAGATCGTGGGCAAAACCGAGACCTGGAACGGCCCCGCCGTCCGGCTCTCGCCCGACGCCGCCGACAAGGCGGGCTACTTCCAGCTCGACGTCGAGAATGGCGATCTGGTCCTCAGGACCGACCTGAGCGGCGGGCACGCCCGCGGCTTCCGCAAATTCTACAAGGAGTATTTTGAAAATCAGTCGGGAGGGATCAACTTGGACTCGAACCTGAAGTATGAGACGGACATCGGCTCCTACGTCACCTATGCGGATTTCGGCGCCAAAGGCGACGGCAAAACGAACGACATCGCCGCCATCATCGCCGCGCACGATTACGCGAACGCCAACGGCCTGACCGTCCGCGGCGACGAGGGCGCGACCTACTACGTCTCCGACGCGGCCGCCGGCGCCGTTGTGCAGACGGACGTCGACTGGACGGGCTGCTCGTTTGTGATCGATGATTCGGAGGTCGGCCTCGACCGACGCGGCGTCGCCATCTTCAACGTCACCTCGCAGAAGGCGACCTACTCGCTGGGCGACGCGCTCACGACGCTGAAGGCCGGACAGGCGAACCTCGGCGTGACGCTGCCGGAGCCGTCCATCGTCGTGCTTACCAACGCCAACGTCAAGCACTACATCCGCGAGGGCAAGAACGCCAACAACGGCTCCGACCAGACCGACATCATCATCGTCGCGCCCGACGGCTCGATCGATCCCGCCGCGCCGATCATGTGGGACTACGACGCCGTCACCGGCGTCTCCGTCACGCCGATGGACCAGACGACGCTGACCCTGAAGGGCGGCACCTTCACCACGATCGCCAACCGGCAGGATCCGTCCTCCAACTACTACACGCGCGGCATCAGCATCCGCCGCTCGAACGTCGTCGTCGACGGCCTCGTCCACTACGTGACCGGCGAGGGAGACAAGGGCGCGCCCTACTCCGGCATCCTCGTCATCAATTCCTGCGCGAACGTCGAGGTCAAAAACTGCACCTTCACCGCGCACAAGACCTACACGAACATCAAGCCGACCGGCGCCGTCTCGCAGGGCACCTACGACATCAGCCCCTCCCGCGTCATCAACCTCACCTTCCGCGACTGCACGCAGACGACCGACATCCTCAACACCGCCTACTGGGGCGTGATGGGCTCCAACTTCTGCAAGAACATCACCCTCGAAAACTGCAATTTCTCCCGCTTCGACGCGCACCAGGGCGTCGCCAACGTGACGATCCGGGGCTGCACGCTCGGCCACCAGTGCCTCAACGCCATCGGCCAGGGCATGCTCTGGGTCGAGGACACGACGCTCTACGGCAACCAGATCATCAACCTCCGAAGCGACTACGGCTCGACCTGGCACGGCGACGTGATGATCAAAAACTGCACCTGGATCCCCAACAAGGGGAACACGCTCTCCGCGGGCTACTCCGTGATCAGCGGCTCCTACTCCGGCTTCCATGATTTCGGCTACGAGTGCTGGATGCCGACGAATATCACGATCGACGGCCTGCACGTCGTGGATGGCAAGCATACGAGCGGCTACAAGGGCGTCTACCTCCTCGGCAACATCACGAGCGCCTACACCTCCGCCGCCTATGAGGCGAAGGTGGAAAAGGAGGGCTACCCCTATCACCTCACCGAGACGATTACGATCTCGAACTTCACCTCGGACGCCGGCTACCCGTGGAAGCTGAGCCCGAACACGTACATGTTCCGCGGCGTGACCGTCGTGGATCTCGACCGGAAATAAGCGCACTGCGCGCATGACTCAGGAGTATCTTATGAAAAAGCTGTTTGTCCTTGTATTGACGCTTCTTCTCGCGCTTCCGCTGTGCCTCGGCGGCTGCAGCGGCGGCGACAAGCCCGCTGAGACGACGCCCGCCCCGGAGAACCCGTCCGACACGACGGCGGCGCTGCCGCCCGCCGAGGACCTCGTCCTCTTCGACGGCGCCGCCTCCGATTTCGTCATCGTTCGCGGCGACGATTCCTCAAAGGCCGAGACCGAGGCGGCGGTGATGCTGCGCAAGTATCTGGCCGCCTGCGGCATCAACGTCAGGATCACGACCGACTGGAAGGGCAATGGCGTCTCCGAGCATGAGATCGTCGTCGGCCGGACGCTGCGCACCGCGGAGCAGGGGAACGTCTTCGATCCGCATTCCGTCGGCGAGGAGGGCTGCTACGCCCTTGTTTCCGGCACGCGCATCTATCTCGGCGGCGGCTCCGACGCCGCCGTGGCCGCCGGCGTCGAGGCCTTCATGACCGATTTTCTCGGCTTCAAGGGCGACGTGAACGAGGCGGAGAAGATCACCGAAAAGATCGTCGTCCCTGGCGATTACGCCAACGTCCAGAAGCAGCAGTTCGCGCTCGGCCCGATCACGCTGAACGGCACCGACCTGAATGAATACAAGCTGGTCGTCGCCTCGAAGGACAATAAGGCGCGCGCCAACGCCGAGGCGATCCGCGATTCGCTCTATGCGCTGAGCGGCACGTGGATGGAGCTGGTCGGCAAAAACGAAACCTACAGCGGCAAATCCGTGATCCTCTCCGACGAGACGCCGAGCCGAAAGGGCTTCTTTGAAGCCTCTGTTTCCGGCGACAACCTGATCCTCAAGACCGACGTCGGCGGCGGCTTCGCCCGCGGCTGGTCGCGCCTGTCCGATAAGGAACTCTCCGGCAAGACCGGCGCCGTCGCCTGGAACGGCTCCTTCTCCTTCGCGGAGGACATCGGCTCCTATGTCACCTACAGAGAATTCGGCGCCAGGGGAGACGGCAAGACGAACGACATCGCCGCCATCATCGCGACCCACGACTATGCGAACGCGAACGGCCTCGAGGTCCGCGGCGACGAGGGCGCGACCTACTACATCGGCGCGGCCGACAACGGCGCCACCGTGCGCACGAACGTGGACTGGACGGGCTGCTCGTTCATCATCGACGACTCGATCGTCGGCATCGATAAGCGCACCGTCAACATCTTCAACGTCCGCTCCACGCTTGCGCAGGTCTCGCTCGGCGGAAAGATCTCCTCCATCAAGGCGGGCGCCGACAACCTCGGCATCACGCTGGACGCGGATTCCATCGTCGTGCTGACGAACTCCAACGTCAAGCAGTATATCCGCGAGGGCGCCAACCAGAACAACGGCTCCGACCAGACGGACATCATCGTCGTCGCCAAGGACGGCACGATCGACCAGAGCGCACCGATCATCTGGGACTACGATACCGTCACGAGCGCCTACGCGATCCCGATGGACGCCGAGACGCTGACGATCAAGGGCGGCACCTTCACCACCATCGCCAACCAGGCGGAGTCCGCGTACAACTACTACGGCCGCGGCATCAATATCCAGCGCTCCAACGTCACGGTGGACGGCCTCGTCCATTACGTGGAGGGCGAGGGCAAGCACGGCGCGCCCTACTCCGGTATCCTCTCCATCTCCAACTGCGCGAACATCACGCTCCAGAACTGCACCTTCACCGCGCACTACATCTATCAGACGATCGGCGCCGCCGGCACCTCCGTCTCCATGGGTTCCTACGACATCAGCCCCGGACGTGTCGTCAACCTGACGATCCGGGACTGCACGCAGACGACGAACATCCTCGACACGAAATACTGGGGCATCATGGGCTCCAACTTCTGCAAGAACATCACCCTCGAGAACTGCAACTTCTCTCGCTTTGACGCGCACCAGGGCGTCGCCAACGTGACGATCCGGGGCTGCACGCTCGGCTGGCAGTGCCTCAACGCCATCGGCTACGGCACGATCCTCGTCGAAGATACGACGCTTTACGGCAACTCGCTCATCAACCTGCGCGCCGACTACGGCTCGACCTGGCACGGCGACGCCATCATCCGCAACTGCACCTGGAAGCCGAACTACGGCGGCACCCTCTCCGGCACCTACTCCGTGATCGGCGGCTCCTACTCCGGCACCCACTACTTCGGCTACGAGTGCTACATGCCGACGAACATCACGATCGAGAACCTCCACGTCGAGGACAAGAAGCACACGAGCGGCTACAAGGGCATCTACCTCCTCGGCAACATCACGAGCGGCTTCACCGGCGAGGGGTACTACCGCAAGCTGGAGAAGGCCGGCTATACCTACTATCCGTATCACGTACCGGAGCAGATCACGATCTCCGGCTTTGTCTCCGACGCCGGCATCAAGTGGAACCTCAGCCCGAACACGTACATGTTCCGCGACGTCGTCGTCAACGATCTGGACGCGAAAAACTAAACGGTATTCTCTTCCCTAAAATATAAGGACACGAAAGGAACCGATTTCCATGGAAAACCAGATGAAACGCGACTTTGTGACCTACCGCGACTTCGGCGCCGTCGGCGACGGCAAAACAGACGACCTTGCCGCCATCATCAAAACCCATGCGTACGCCAACGAGCACAATCTGCCCGTGCACGGCGACGAGGGCGCGACCTACTACCTCGGCGTCCACAAGGACACCGCCGAGATTCAGACGGACGTGGACTGGACCGGCTGCGCCTTCATCTTCGACGACCGCGAGCAGCCGCTCGAGGATCGCTCCATCCACTTCTTCCACGTCGGCCGCACGATCCCGTCCATGACGCTCGACGAACTCGGCGTGACGCGGCTGGAGGCGGGGCAGAAGAAGCTGGCGCTGTCCAAGCCGCTGCCCTGCGACTGCTACGTCTCGCTGACGGACGCGAACACCCGCCTCTTCATCCGCGAGGGCCTGAACCAGAACAGCGGCACGCCGCAGACGGACTGCTTCATCCTTCATCCGGACGGAACGGTCGATGAGACGACGCCGATCATCTGGACCTTCCCGCAGATCACCGCGAGCCGCGTCCATCCGATCGAGACCGAGCCGCTGACGATCCGCGGCGGCACGATCACCACGATCGCCAACCAGGCGCCCTCCCGCTATACGTACTACTATACGAACATCCTCATCGAGCGCTCGAACGTGCACGTCGTCGGGCTGAAGCACTACGTGGAGGGCGAGGGCGACCACGGCGCGCCCTACGACGGCATCCTCCAGGTCAACTACTGCGCGAACGTGACGGTGGAGGACTGCCTCTTCACCGCGCGCAAGATCTATGAGACGATCGGCTCCGCCGGCCGCCCGGTCAATATGGGCTCCTACGACATGCGCCAGCGCAGCGCGATCAACGTCACCTACAGAAACTGCACGCAGACGACGGACATCCTCGACACCCGCTACTGGGGCGTCTTCGTCTCCGACTTCTGCAAGAATCTGACGCTCGACGGCTGCACCTTCTCCCGCTTCGACGCGCACATGGGCGTCACCAACGCCACGATCCGCGGCTGCACGCTCGGCCACCAGTGCCTCAACGCCATCGGCCACGGTCTCCTCACCATCGAGGATTCGACCCTCTACGGCCGCAGCTTCATCGCCCTGCGCGGCGACTACGGCTCGACCTGGAACGGCGACGTCGTGATCAGAAACTGCACCTGGATCCCGAATCTGGGTCAGCCGGTGACGGCGAAGAACGCGCTGATCGGCGGCTATTTCTCCGGCAAGCACAACTTCGGCTATGAATGCTACATGCCGCAGCATGTCACGATCGACGGCCTGCACGTCAAGGACGGCGCGCACGAGGAGGGCTACGACGGCATCCGCCTGCTCGGCAATATCGTCGGCAAGTGCACCTCGGACGAGTTTGTGTTCGACTATCCGTATCATGTGACGAAGACTGTGGAGATCTCCGGCTTTACGAGCGATTCCGGCTGCAAATGGAAGCTGACGACGAACCCGTACCTCTACCGCGACACGGTCGTGACCGACCGGGACGCGAAATAATAACGAATCGCCGCGGCGTCGATCCCGCTGCGGCCTCTGCGGAGGAAGCCTCATGAAAAAACTGTCATCTGTTCTGCTCGCCCTGCTGCTGTGCGGCATGGCGATCCTCGGCGCCGCCTGCGGAAAGCAGGAGACGCCCGCGCCCGACACGACCGCCGGCACGGAGCCGGCCGCGACCGGGCCGGCCGCGGAGCCGCCGTCCGATCTCGCGCTCGTCGCCGACGGCGCGACCTCCTTTGTCCTCGTCCGGCCGGAGGACGGCTCCAGCGCCGAGACCGAGGTCGCGCTGCTGGTCCGCAAGTATTTTGAGGCCTGCGGGCTGAAGATCAAGATCACGACGGACTGGGAGGGCAACGGCGTCGCCGAGCAGGAGATCGTCGTCGGCGACTCCACGCGCCTCGCCGAGGCGGGCCTCGATCTGCATTCCGTCGGCGAGGAGGGCTATTTCGCCTGCGTCCGCGGCGGCAAGCTCTATCTCGCGGGCGGCTCCGTCGCCGCCACGCGCCGGGCCGTCGAACAGTTTCTCACGGAGTTCTTCGGCTACGCCGGCGACGTGAGCGTCGGCACGGCCGTCACGAACGTCACCGTGCCGGGCGACTACGACCGCTCCGTGCGGCAGACGTATCCGATCACCTCCTATACCATCGACGGGCGCGACCTCTCCGAGTACACGATCGTGGCGGCGAACTCCGCAAAGAACCGCCAGCTGAAGGCCGCGGCCGAGCGGCTGCAGTCGCTCTTCTACCGCAGCACCGGCGTCTGGCTGCCGATTGCCGAGAGCGGCGAGGCCGGGCGGCAGATCCGGCTGGAGCCGGTGGCCTCGGGCAAATTCACGGCCACGGTGGAGAAGGGCGATCTCGTGCTCCGCAGCTCGCTCGGCGACGCCACGGTGAACGAGATGATTCGCGGGCTCAGCTCCTTTGCGGCGGAATATCTGAACGGCCGCGAGGGCGCGGTCGCGCTGGACGCCAAGCTCGATTACTCCGTCACGGTGTCCGGCTACGTGCTCTACAGTGAGTTCGGCGCCGTCGGCGACGGCAAGAAGGACGACCTTTCCGCCATCATCAAGACCCACGACTATGCGAACGCGCACTATCTGACCGTGCGCGGCGACGAGGGCGCGACCTACTACATCGGCGCGCACACCACGACCGCCGAGATCCGCACGGACGTGGACTGGACGGGCTGCTCCTTCATCTTTGACGACTCGAACCAGCCGCTGGACAAGCGCTCCGTCCATATCTTCCGCGTGCCGCATGAGAGCACGCCGGTCACGCTCTCTTCCCTCGGCGTCACAAAGATCGCCAAGGGGCAGACGAAGCTCGAGCTCTCCCAGCCGCTTGACGGCGACCACTACGTCGTGCTTTACGACGATTCGAAGAAGCTCTTCATCCGCGAGGGCTCGAACCAGAACGACGGCACCGCGCAGACCGACTGCTTCATCCTCCATCCGGACGGCACGATCGACGCCTCGACCCCCGTTATCTGGGATTTTGACCGCATCTCCTCGAGCCAGGTGTATCCGATCGAGACCCGGCCGCTGACGATCCGCGGCGGCACGATCACCACCATCGCCAATCAGGCGCCCTCGAACTATACGTACTTCACGACGAACATCCTCATCGAGCGGTCGAACACCCACGTCGTCGGGCTGAAGCACTACGTGACGGGCGAGGGAGACCACGGCGCGCCCTACGACGGCATCATCCAGGTCAACTACTGCGCCAACGTCACGATCGAGGACTGCCTCTTCACCGCGCACTACATCTACCGCACGATCGGCTCCGCCGGCACCGGCGTTTCGATGGGCTCCTACGATATGCGCCAGCGCAGCGCGATCAACGTCACCTACAGAAACTGCACGCAGACGACGGACATTCTCAACACAAAATACTGGGGCATCTTCGTCTCCGACTTCTGCAAGAATCTCAATCTGGAGAACTGTGTCTTCTCCCGCTTCGACGCGCATATGGGCGTCACCAACGCCACGATCAAGGGCTGCACGCTCGGCCATCAGTGCCTCAACGCCATCGGCCACGGGCTGCTGACGATCGAGGATTCGACGCTCTACGGCACGAACTTCATCTCCCTGCGCGGCGACTACGGCTCGACCTGGAACGGCGACGTACTCATCAAAAACTGCACCTGGATCCCGAACCTGGGCAAGGGCGTCGGCGCGGGCAACGCGCTCGTGAGCGGCAGCTTCTCCGGCCAGCACGACTTTGGCTACGACTGCTACATGCCGCAGCACATCACGATCGACGGACTGCACATTCAGGATCAGAAGCACAGCGGCGGCTACAAGGGCATCTACCTGCTCGGCAACATCACGTCGAACAACACCTCCGAGAAGTTCAAGTACAAGTATCCGTACTACGTGACGCAGACGATCACCATCTCGAACTTCACCTCCGACACCGGCTATTCCTGGCAGCTCAGCCCGAACAAGTACATGTACCGCGACGTCGTCGTCACGGAGAAGTGAGAGAATAATAAAAGCCCGGGGCGAAAGCCCCGGGGGGTTTGAAGAAGCATATTGACGGACGGATCCCCGTCAGACATTTTCGGCTTGCGCTGCAGGCGCACGGCTCAGAGCAGGCCGTCGGGATAGTCGTCCGGCTCGTAGCCGACGGGCTCCTCGTCGTGCTTTTCGGCCTCCTTGGCCTCGCGCAGACGGCGCAGCTCGGCGATGTGCTTCTGCGGCGAGGTGCCGAGCACGCGCTTGAAGGCCTTCGAATAATAGAGCGGATCGCTGAAGCCGATCATGTAGGCGATCTCCTTCGAGGAGGTGACGCCGCTCTGCATCAGCTCGCAGGCGCGCTGGATCCGCAGCGTCAGCACGTATTCGCGGAAGCCGACGTTGAAGGTGCGCGAGAAGCAGTCGGAGAGATATTTCGGGCTGTAGGACATCTGCGAGGCCAGCGTCTGCAGGGAGAGGGTCGGATCGGAATAGTGCGCGTCGGCCCAGGCGCGCATCTCCGCGGCGACGCGGTGGCGCGGGGTCTTGGCCGGATCGGGGACGCTCTCCTGCTTGCGGCCGAGGCGGGAGAGGGTGTACAGCAGCACGGATTCCGCCGCCAGCGAGACGCTGTCCTCCGTGCATTCGTCCAGCGACTGCTTCCAGAAGGCCTCGAGCGGCGCGAAGCCCTCGCGGATCGGCGTCTCGCGCGTCAGGCGGACGCGGGTGGCCTCCGTGAGGAAGCGCTGGCTCATGAAGGAAATGTAGTAGTAGGCGAGCCCTCCGTCCTGCTCGATATAGAACGGCTGCCGCGGCGCGGTAAAGAAGACGGTGCCCGGACGGAGGGGGAAATCTCCGACGTCGGTGTGCAGCGTGCCTTCTCCGCGCGCGGTGAGATAGAGCGTGCCCCAGGACTGCACGTGGTGCACGGCAATCATGGCGGGGTTGCTCTCGAAGACGAAGTTGATGACGCGCATCTCTTCGCCCTCGCGCACCGGGACGAATTTGCAGATGTTGTCGTTCATAGGGTTCTCCTTCCGCGAGACGGTAGATGCTTCTGATGCTATTGTAGCATATTCCTGCCAAAAACGCAACAAAAAAGGGCATAAATCCATAAATTCTTCCGAAAAATCCATATACCCGGCGGGAAAGGAATGATATAATGTACTCATACCGAGGCAGTCTGCCCCCTGTGCGGCCCGCCGAGGCAAAATGATCCGTTTTGGATAACGATTAAAGGAGACTTTGAATATGAGCAAGGTAAAGGTCGGCGTATTCGGCGCGCATCGCGGAAGAACCATGGTCGGACAGCTGCTGGGCCGCGAGGACGCGGAGCTGGTCGCGATCTGCGACAAGTATCGTCCCGCGCTGGATCAGGCCGGAAAGATGGCTGAGGACAAGGGTATGAACGTTACCCTGTATGAAAACTTCGAGGATTTCTTCCAGCACGACATGGACGCGGTCGTCCTGGCCAACTACGCCAACGAGCACGCTCCCTATGCCGTCCGCCTGCTGAAAAGCGGCCGTCACGTGATGAGCGAGGTGCTGACCTGCTCTACGATGAAGGAAGCCGTCGAGCTCATCGAGGCCGTCGAGGAAAGCGGCAAGATCTACGACTACGCCGAGAACTACTGCTACATGACCATCCCCTTCGAGATGATGCATCGCTATCAGCGCGGCGATATCGGCGAGCTGACGCAGGCCGAGGGCGAGTACATCCACGACTGCTCCTCCATCTGGCCGGGCATCACCTACGGCGAGCGCAACCACTGGCGCAACACCATGTCCTCCGTTTTCTACTGCACGCACTCCCTCGGCCCGATCCTCTATGCCACCGGCCTGCGTCCGGTCCGCGTCAGCGGCTTTGAGACGCGCAACATGGAGTACATGCGCAAGCTCGGCCAGACCGGCGGCACCGCCGGCACGCTGATTGTCACGCTGGAGAACGGTGCCATCGTCAAGAGCATCGACATGAGCCTGCGCCGCCAGCCGCATTCCGTCAACTACCAGCTGTACGGCGAACGCGGATCGATGGAGTCCGACCGCTGGAAGAGCGGCGTGCTCCACGTCTGGCAGGAAGGCCCGCTGAACTGCAAGGGCGAATCCTCCGAGTACGTGCCGGAGCCGGCCGACAAGCGCGCTGCGGGCACCGGCCACGGCGGCAGCGACTACTTCACGACCAAATACTTCATCGACTGGATCCAGGGCGACGAGCTCTCGAAGAAGTACGCCATCGACGTCTATCAGGCGGTCGATATGTGCATCCCCGGCATCCTCGGCTTCCGCTCCATCGTGAACGGCAACGCGCCGATGGTCGTGCCGAACCTGCGCAACAAGGAAGAGCGCGATCTCTATCGCTACGACACGTTCTGCACCTTCCCGGAGATCGCCGGCCCGATGTACGTGCCGAGCAACGCCGCGCAGCCGAACAAGGAGCCCATCCCGGATTCCGTTTACGAGGAAGTCCGCCGCAAGTGGCTCGCCGGCGAGCAGGGCTGATCCGAGCCTTTTGCACCGGCCGGATTCTGTGCGCAGAAGACAATTTCATACGGTCAGCGCGCCGGGTCCGGAATCAGTCCGCGGCACAGCCGCAGCCGGAATACCGGCTGCGGCCTTGCCCGCTTTCTTCAGTATGTCCGCCGCCGGCCCGTTTGATACGGATCGATCAGGCGGCGGGGCAAAAAACGTACGCATTTTGAAATCATTACTCTGAAAGGAGAAATTCTATGAAACACATCCGACAGTGGCTCTGCGCGGTTCTGGCGCTGGCGCTGCTCCTTCCGCTCGCCGCCTGCGGCGAAAAGGAGGATCCCGCGAAGAATCCCGCAACGACCACCGCTTCCGTCGGCGGCGAAAACGACCCGACGGGCGAGACCACCGAAAAGACCGACGAGCTGGTGCTCGACAAGACCGATCTCGGCGGCGCCGCGCTGCGCGTTCTCGGCACCGGCGAGAACTATGGCTACGGCTACTACGAGACGACCGACATCTGGAAGGAAGAGGACTCCGCCGAGGCGATGGACAGCGTGGTGTACCGCCGCGGCCTGGCCTGCGAGGAGAAGTACAACTTCAAGATCGACTTCCTGCAGAGCGCGACCGTAGGCGACGACATCCAGTCGCAGGTGCACGCCTCGCTGGACGAGAACGATCTGTTCTTCCTGCCGTGGAACCAGATCTATCCTATGGCTGCGAAGGGCATCATGTACGATCTGCGTGAGATCCCCACGATCGACCTCTCGAATCCCTGGTGGGATCAGAACGCGAACAAGGATCTGTCCTTTGCCAACCGTCTCTTCTACACGACCGGCGAGCTGACCACGCTCGACGACAAGTGCACCCGTTACGTCTACTTCAACAAGAACATGCTCGAGGATCTGGGCCTCGGCGTCAATCCGTATGAGCTGGTCAACGAGAACAAGTGGACGCTCGACCGCTTCGCCGAGCTGGCGGAGGCCGCGGCCAACGACGTCAACGGCGACGGCAAGGTGGACGACGACGATACGATCGGCTTCTTCATCGAGGGCGGCCAGCCGCTGTTCTTCATCCTCGGCATGGGCATGAAGTACGTGGAGCTGGACGAGGAGGGCTTCCCGCAGTTCGTGTTCCTGCAGAGCTCCGACGACTACACGATGCTCGAGAAGCTGGGCAAGCTGTGCAACCCGCCGACCGTCTGCCACGTCAACGATTATAAGGACCTCCACGGCTACACGAACAAGTTCACCTACGCCCGCTCGCTCTTCGCCGGCGGCAAGCATCTGTTCACCATCGGCGGCGCGCTCGTCATCACCGAGTTCCGCGACATGGAGGACGAGTTCGGTATCCTGCCGATGCCGATGAAGGATGAGGAGCAGACCCGTTACTATCACATTATCGATACCACGACGCCGCTGTTCGCCGTGCCGGCTTCCGTGCCGGATACGACCGATCTCGGTTACATGCTGGAGTACTTCTCCTATGAAGGCATGAAGATGCTGACGCCGGTCTTCCGTGAAACGCTGCTCGAGCGCAAGTACGCGCGTGACGCGGAGAGCGCGGATATGCTGCGCCTGATCTTCGACAACAAGGCGTTTGATCTCTGCATCATCGCCAACTGGGGCGGTCTGCGCGACGTCGCCAACGACGCGATCCTGAGCGGCGCGGCGCCGAGAATGTCCGCGTACGCCAGCGTGCAGAAGGTGTTCCCGAAGCTGGTACAGAAGGAATACGACGCGCTGCTGAAGGTCGGCAGATAATTCCCGTATACACAAAAAGCGTGTGCCTCACGGCACACGCTTTTTTATCCGGCGGCCGCAGTCCAAAAGGACGCAGGACAAACAGCCTCCGCCTTACCTTGTCCTGTATTGGCTCCAAAGGTTTTCGAGGGGAGTCTGAGGGGGACCTTTTTCAAAAGGTCCCCCTCAGCGCGTTCCCGCGTCCACTCAGAACGTCACCACCGCGCGCTCGCCGACCTTCAGATGCAGCGGGCGGAAATCCGTGAGACACTTGTGCGGGACGTGCTCGAAGCGGAGTACCGTGTAGTCCGTCTCATAGGGGCCGGCGTTCTCCACCTCGACGGAGGCGCCGTCCGGCGCCCACGTCTCCGTGATCTTCGAGTAGGAAAGCCCGTGACCGAACTCATACACGCACTGCCCCTTGAAGAACTTGTAGGTGCGGTTCTCCATCGAGTAATCCTCAAACGGCGGCAGATCCTCCGTCGCGGCATAGAAGCTGACCGGCAGCCGCCCGCTCGGCGAGACGTCGCCGAAGAGGACGTCGGCGAGCGCGTGACCGCCCTCGGCGCCCGGATAGAAGCACTGCACGACGGCGCCGCAGGCCGCGTCGGCCTCGCCGAGCGCGACGCAGCTGCCGCTGACGTTGACGAAAACCGTCGGCTTGCCCTCCGCCGCGATCGCCGCGAGCAGCTCCCGCTGGATCTTCGGCAGCTCGATCGCGGCGCGGTCGCCGCTCATGTCGCCGTTGTAGGCGTCGCCCTCCTCGCCCTCCATCGAGGGATTGAGCCCCATCACGAGGATCACGGCGTCGGCCTTGCGCGCGGCGATGATCGCCTCGCGCAGCGGATGCTCCTCCGAGCGGCCGGGCGCGTCCTTGTAGGGATGGCAGCCGCGGGCGTAGAGGACGCGGCCGCCGGCGGCCTCCTGAATGCCGCGCAGGATCGTCACGTATTCGGACGGCGTGCCGTTGTAGTTGCCGAGCAGCACGCTCTTTTCGTCGGCGTTCGGGCCGATCACGGCGATGGTGCCGCCGCGCCGCAGCGGCAGCGTGCCGTCGTTCTTGAGCAGCACGATGCTCTTCTGCGCCATGCGGCGGTTGAGCGCGCGGTGCGCCGGGCACTCGACGACGTCGTAGGGGATCGCGTCGTATTTGCAGTCGTCGTCGAACATGCCGAGGCGGAAACGGGCGGTAAAGAGGCGCACGACGGCCTCGGTGATCGTTTCCTCGGTGATCAGCCCGGCCTCGACCGCCTCGCAGAGCGACAGGTAGGCGCCGCCGCAGTTGAGCTGGCAGCCGTTGTTCACGGCCAGCGCGGCGCTCTCGGCCGCCGTTTCCGTTACGTGGTGGTGCGCGTGGAAATCGCGGATCGCGCCGCAGTCGGAGACGACGTAGCCGTCAAAGCCCCACTCACCATAGAGGATGTCGCCGAGCAGCTTTTTGCTGCCGCAGCAGGGCTCGCCGTCCACGCGGTTGTAGGCGCCCATCACAGCGGAGGGATCGGCGTGCTCGATGCAGTAGCGGAAGGCGGCGAGGTAGGTCTCGCGCAGATCGCGCTCCGTGGGACGGGCGTCGAACTCATGCCGCTTGCCCTCCGGGCCGCTGTGCACGGCGAAATGCTTGATCGTGGCGTCCACCTTGCGGTATTTGCCCTCGCCCTGCAGGCCGCGGATGAAGGCCGCGCCCATGCGGCCGGTGAGGGTCGGATCCTCGCCGTAGGTCTCGTGGCCGCGGCCCCAGCGCGGATCGCGGAAGATGTTGATGTTCGGCGACCAGAAGGTCAGGCCCTGGTAGATCTCGGTGTCGCCGAATTTTCTGTACTCGTTGTACTTGGCGCGCGCCTCGTCGGAGATGGCGGTTGCCACCTCGTGCATGAGGCCGTCGTCGAAGGAGGCGGCCATGGCGATGGCCTGCGGGAAGACGGTGGCGGCGCCGGAGCGCGCCACGCCGTGGAGGCATTCGTTCCACCAGTTGTAGGCGGGGATGCCGAGGCGGGGGATGGCGGGGGCGTTGTAGCGCATCTGGGAGGTTTTCTCCTCCAGCGTCATCTGCGCGACGAGCCGCCGCGCTCTTTCCTTGAAATCCATGCGTGTCTCCTGTATGTGAATTTGGGGGATCGAAGGTTGGAGGGGGAGGTACGGCTATCGGCGTAAGAATATATAGTTCTCTGCGGGGGCCGGAGGCCCCCACGCCCCCCGGTGGATCAAATATACTATCGGCGTCGCACAAACGCGCTTTTCTCCCGGTTCCCAAAGGGAACGCGCCGCCGCCTTTTACGGCGCGAGGGAGAAATGCTGTGGTAAATCGGCTACAAAGCCGGTTTATCACAGAAACCCCTATCCGGCGGCTGCGCCGCCACCTTCCCCCTCGCCTGCGCGAGGGGGAAGGGATTTTTTGTTTTTCATGCGGGGGCCAGAGGCCCCCGCACCCCCCGGGTGGATCAAATATACTTACGGGGCAAGCCCCCGCCTGCCCCGCGGGCTGCTCAATGCAAATTCCGTGTGTTGTCTCACAATCCCGCTGAAGCGGTGCGCGCGTCTGGCCGCGGGCACTGCCCGCCGCCGCTCAGAAGGTCGGATCGACGAGCGTGACCGTCTCCTCGGGAACGATCCCCAGCCGCGCGCAGAAGGCGCACGCCTCCGCTTCGATGTCCGTGCGGGCAAGGATCGCGGCCTGGTGCGCATCCGCGCCGAAAACGAAGCGGCAGCCCGCGTCGCGCGCGATCGAGAAAAACCGCTCCGACGGATAGATGCGCCGGTCCATCAGCCCGAGAAAATTGATCTCCAGCGGGATCCGCATCGCGGCCAGCTCCCGGCAGAACGGCTCCATGTAGCGGCGGTAGACCGCGTCGTCCCCGTCAAAACGGACCAGATCCGGATGCGCCAGATACGTGAAGCGGCCTGTGCCGAGCCCCTCGAGCACCTGCGCCGTGTAGCGCGCCAGACGTTCCTCCTGCCGCTCGGCGGGAACCGGGCTGCTGTTGTACGTCTCTCCCTCTTCGTCGCCGACCCAGTGCTGCCCCAGAATCAGATATTCCACACCCGACGGGCGCAGAAAATCAACGAGCGCGTCAAAGCAGTGCGGATAGTACTCGACCTCGAGGCCGATCTTGATCTCGATGCGGCCGGCGTACTCTTCGCGCAGCGCGCGCAGGGTGGAAACGTAGTCCGCGAGCGCCTCCGGGCGCATCCGCATGCGGGAATAGTAATCGCCGGGAAAGAACTGCGGCGTGTGGTCGGAGAAGCCGAGCACCTCCATGCCGGAGGCAATGGCGTTCTCAATATAGTTTCTCTCGGTGCCGGTGGCATGATGGCAGCGGTAGGTGTGCGTGTGGTAGTTTTGTCTCATGAAACGTCCTCATCTTTCTGTATGATAATGATAACACAAATCCGATGAAGCCGCAAGGCGAAAAATGCACAGGCATATTCACAGAAAGCCATTGATTTTTGCGCACAATTCTATATAATATTAATAGGCGGGCGTATGCCCCGTCCGAATCCGGCTGAAAAACGCCCGCTCAGCGGGCAAAATAAGAAAGGAGATTTTCTCTATGTCTACTCCTCACAACAGCGCCGTCCGCGGCGATTTCGCCAAAACCGTTCTTATGCCGGGCGATCCGCTGCGCGCGCAGTTCATCGCCGAGCATTTCCTCACCGATGCGCGCCTCGTCAACAACGTGCGCGGCATCCACGGCTATACCGGCACCTACGACGGCGTGCCCGTCTCCGTGATGGCCAGCGGCATGGGTATGCCGTCGATGGGCATCTACAGCTACGAGCTCTATACGGAGTACGGCGTCGAGAATATCCTCCGCATCGGCTCCGCCGGCTCGCTCTCCGCCGACGTGAAGCTGCGCGACGTGATCCTCGGCATGGGCGCCTGCACGAACTCCGCCTTCGCGGCGCAGTATCAGCTGACGGGCACCTTCGCGCCGATCGCTTCCTTTGATCTGCTGTCGAAGGCCGTTGAGGCGTCGAAGACTGTCGGCGCGCGCTGGCACGTCGGCAATCTGCTCTCCTCCGATACCTTCTATTCTGACAATCCGCACGACAACGACGGCTGGATGAAAATGGGCGTGCTCGGCATCGAGATGGAGGCCGCGGCGCTTTATCTGACCGCCGCCCGGCTGCATAAGCAGGCGCTGGCGATCTGCACCGTTTCCGACAGCATCGTCACCGGCGAGGCGCTGCCCGCCGTGGATCGGCAGAACACCTTTACGCAGATGATGGAGATTGCTCTGCGCGTGGCGGTGGCGTGCAATGGCTAAGCGCGTATTCCTCATGGTGCTGGATTCCTGCGGCATCGGCGCGGAGCCGGATTATGCCGATTTCGGGGATCTGGCGGACAACAACACCTTCCGCCATATCGCCGCGCATCCGGACTTCCGCGCGGACACTGTGCGCCGCCTCGGCATGGGCCGCATGGACGGAGTGACGTGGCTGGGCGCCGAGGGACCGCAGATTGCGGCCGTCGCCCGCATGCGTGAGCGCTCGCGCGGCAAGGACACGACGATCGGCCACTGGGAGATCGCCGGGGCGATCTCGCCGGAGCCGCTGCCGACCTATCCGGACGGCTTCCCACAGGAGATCCTCGACGCCTTTTCGGCGGCGACCGGCCGCGGCGTGCTGTGCAACAAGCCCTACTCCGGCACGCAGGTGATCCATGACTACGGCCGCGAGCATATCGCCACGGGCGACCTGATCGTCTATACCTCGGCGGACAGCGTTTTCCAGATCGCGGCGCACGAGGACGTCGTGCCCGTCGAGCAGCTGTACGAATACTGCCGCGCGGCGCGGCGCATACTCACGGGCCGCCACGGCGTCGGCCGCGTGATCGCGCGTCCCTTCGTCGGTGAATACCCGAACTACACCCGCACCGGGCGCCGGCGCGACTTTTCGCTCGAGCCGCCGAAGGAGACGGTGCTCGACGCGCTGAAGGCGGCGGGGCGCGACGTGATCGCCGTCGGCAAGATCACCGACGTCTTCGCCGGACGCGGCATCACGCGCTCGGTCGAGGCGCACAACAACGACGAGGGCATGGCGGCGACCGATCGGCTGGTCGAGGAGGATTTCGACGGCCTCTGCTTTATCAACCTGGTCGATTTTGACTCCTCCTACGGCCACCGCAACAACGTCGCGGGCTACGCGCGCGCGTTTGCGGCCTTTGACGGCTGGCTGGACGGCTTTCTGCCGAAGCTGCGCCCGGACGACGTGCTCATGATCACGGCTGACCACGGCTGCGACCCGGCCGACGTCAGCACAGACCACACGCGCGAATACACGCCGCTGCTCATCGTCGGCGACACGATCCGTCCGACGAACGTCGGCACGCGGCCGACCTTCTCCGACATCGCCGCCACCGTGGCGGAGCTGCTCGGCGTCGCCTGGTCGGGCGACGGCGTCTCGTTCGCCGCGGAGATCACGAAGCGCACGGTATCCGATGAGGAACTGCTCGACGCGGCGCGCGCGGCCATGACGGGCGCCTACGCGCCCTACTCGGGCTACCAGGTCGGCGCGGCTCTCTGCACCGCCGGCGGCACGATCTACACCGGCTGCAACGTGGAGAACGCCGCCTACGGCGCGACGATCTGCGCGGAGCGCACGGCGGTCCTTTCGGCGGTCGCGGCCGGCGAGCGGGAGTTTTCCGCCATCGCCGTCGTCGGCGGCCGGAAGGGAAAAATCGAGGATTTCGCGCCGCCCTGCGGCTCCTGCCGGCAGGTGCTGCGCGAGTTCACCGATCCCGCCTCGTTCCGGATCGTGCTCTCAAACGGAAGCGAGACGGTCTCGCGGACGCTGGAAGAGCTTTTGCCTGCGAGCTTCGGCCCGGCGCATCTGAAGCAGTAAGAGAGACAAAGGAGGACGCGCTATGCGGATGTATGATCTGATCCAGAAGAAGAAGGTCGGCGGCGAGCTGACGCCGGAGGAGATCCGCTTCCTCGTCGACGGCTACACGGCGGGCCGCATCCCCGACGAGCAGATGTCGGCCTTCGCCATGGCGGTGTATTTCCGTTCCATGACGGCGGCGGAGACGGCGGCGCTGACGGATGCGATGGCGCATTCCGGCGACATGGTCGATCTGTCGCGTTTCGGGACGCTCTCGGCGGACAAGCATTCGACCGGCGGCGTCGGCGACAAGACGACGCTGATCGTGGCGCCGCTGGCGGCGGCGCTCGGCTGCCGCGTCGCGAAGATGTCCGGCCGCGGGCTGGGGCATACCGGCGGCACGGTGGACAAGCTGGAGTCGATCCCCGGCTTCCGCACGGTGCTGGAGCCGGAGGAATTCCTCTCGCAGGTGGAGAAGATCGGCGTGGCGGTCGTCGGCCAGAGCGGGCATCTTGCCCCGGCGGACAAAAAGCTGTACGCCTTGCGCGACGTGACGGCGACGGTCGATTCGCTGCCGCTGATCGCGTCGAGCATCATGAGCAAGAAGCTGGCGGCCGGCGCGCATTCGATCGTGCTGGACGTCAAGTTCGGCAGCGGCGCGTTCATGAAGACGCTGACGGACGCCTCGGCGCTGGCGCGCGCGATGGTGGACATCGGCCGCGCCTGCGGACGGAATATGACGGCAGTGCTGACGGATATGGATCGCCCGCTCGGTTACGCGATCGGCAATGCGCTGGAGGTGGCGGAGGCGGTCGAGGTGCTGCGCGGCGGCGGTCCGCAGGATCTGCGCGCGGTCAGCCTGGAGCTGGCGGCGCAGATGGCGTCGCTGGCGCTCGGGTTGTCCGAGGAGGAGGCCCGGCGGCGCGCCGAGGCGGCGCTCGACGGCGGCGCGGCGTGGGAGACGTTTCTGCGCTTTGTCGCCGCGCAGGGCGGCGATACGGCGGCGGTGGAGGACACCGCACGTCTGCCGCGCGCGGCCCTGACGGTGCCGGTGACGGCGTCGGCGGACGGATATGTCGTGCATATGGATACGGAGGCGGTCGGCGGCGCGGCGGTTGTGCTCGGCGCAGGCCGCGAGCGCAAGGAGGACGCGATCGACCCGGCGGCGGGAATCGTGCTCGTCAAGAAGCCCGGCGACGCCGTGCGCGCGGGCGAAACGCTGGCTGTGCTGCACACGGACGACGCGCGCCGCGCCGCCGACGGTGAGGCGGCCTTCCGCGCCGCCGTGACGATTGGTCCTGAGGCGCCGCCCGCTTCTCCGCTGATCGCGCAGATCCTGCGGTAACCGGCGGGCAGTGCCCGCGGCCGGTCGCGCTCACCGCTTCAGCAGAGGTGCAAGACAGCACACGGAATATGCTATAGCGGCAAATTGGGGGTGCGGGGGCGAAGCCCCCGCAGAAATCCAAAAATAATCCTTCCCCCGCAGCTGCGGGGGAAGGTGGCCGCGGAGCGGCCGGATAGGGGAAATGCGATCTCTCACTAACATTGCCCCATCCGTCGGCTGCGCCGACACCTTCCCCAAGGGGAAGGATTATTTTTTTATTCTCTTGCGGGGGCGAAGCCCCCGCACCCCCAATTTGCCGCTATAGCATATTCCGTGTGCTGTCGTACAACTCCGCTGAAGTTCTGTGCGCGATTGGCCGGCGGCACTGCCCGCCAACCACGCACCCCCAATTTGCCGCTATAGCATATTCCGTGTGCTGCCGTACAACTCCGCTGAAGCGGTGCGCGCGATTGGCCGGCGGCACTGCCGCCCGCCCGCCGATTATACGTGGCGGCCGCGCGCGCGCAGCAGCGCAAGGATCTCATCCGGATTGTTGCAGGTGATGAGATACGCGCCGCACGCGATCGCTTCGTCCACGCCTTCGGCGTCGCGCACGCCCGCGCCGGCCCACGGCTGCACACCGCGCGCCGCCATGGCCGCGTATTCCTCCGCCGTCGCCATGCGCTTGCCCTTCTCCCGGCTGAACATGCAGCAGCAGTAGGCGTGCGCGTACGGATCCTCCGTCACCTCGCCGAGATGCCGCTCCGGAAAAAAGACGTGGCGGCGGATGCGGTCGCCGTATTTCGCCTGGATGTACTCATGCAGCTTGCCGCTGAAGGTGTTCAGCACCACGCGGTCCGTCATGCCGCGCGCGTCCAGATCGGCGATCACGCGGTCGCAGGTCGTGTACGCGCGCTCCTCGTTGCCCTCGATGGGGTACTCCTTCAGCTCGATGTCAAGCGTCAGCGTCGGATGCTGCTCGATCAGCGTCATGAACTCCTCCCACGTCGGGATTTTGCAGCCGGCGAAGGACGGATCCTTCCACGCGCCGGCGTCCAGCGCGCGCACCGCCTCAAGCGTCATCTCCTCGATCTTGCCCGTGCCATTCGTCGTGCGGTCGACCAGCGCGTCGTGGATCAGCACCAGCGCGCCGTCGGCGGTGCAGCGGACGTCCGTCTCGATCTGATCGACGCCGGCATCGATCGCCGCCGCAAAGGAGACAAGCGTGTTCTCCGGATATTTGGCCGGCCAGCCGCGGTGACCTGCGACGAAAATGTTCTGGGGGCTTTGTGTCCAGTAGTTCATATGTATTCCTCCTGTGTTGACAGAAAAATATATGTGTGTTATGCGCCTCCGACCGTCACGCGGTACGGCTGTGAGGCGGGGTTCTCGATTTCATAGCGCACGTCGTCCCCGTCCCACGTGATCGAGACGGCAAAGCCGCCGCGCGCACGCAGCCCGCGCACGGCGCCGCGAGGCCAGGCCACCGGCCGCGCCGGCAGCAGCGTCAGCTCCCAGACGCCGTCCGCGCCGCGGCGGCTCTGGAGCAGCATCTCCGCGATGGCGGCCGTGATGCCGAAGTTGCCGTCGATCTGGAAAGGCGGGTGCGCGTCGAAGAGATTCGGGTAGATCGATCGCGCGTACATGTTGTCGATGTGGCCGTGCGCCCGCTCGCCCTCGCCCCAGCGGGCGAAAAGGCAGGCGATCCAGGCGTTGCTCCAGCCGGTGTGGCCGCCGCCGTGCGAGAGACGGTATTCGAGCGAGGCGTGCGCCGCGTCGCCGAGCGGCGTGCCGGGACGGATCGTGTCCGCCGGATAGACGCCGTAGAGGTGCGAGACGTGCCGGTGGCCCTCCTCCGTCTCGGGCAGATCGGTCGTCCACTCGCGCAGGCGGCCGTCCGCGCCGATCGTCAGCGGCGCGAGATGCGCGCGCAGATCCTCGTAGGGCGAGAAATCCTCGCCGAGGATCGCCGCCGCCTCGGCGGTGAAAGCAAGGACGTCCGCGAGGATCGAGAGATCCATTCCCGAGCCGACGAGGGCGGAGACCGGCGTCCCGTCGGCCGAGAGCGCGTTCTCCGGCGAGGTCGAGGGACAGGTCGTATAGTTCCCGTTCTCATCGCGCACGACCCAGGCGCGGGCGAAGTCGAGCGCGCCGGTGAAGATCGGATACGCCTCGGCGAGAAAATCCTTGTCCTGCGTGAACTGATAATGCTCCCACAGATGGCGGCAGGACCAGAGCCCGCCCATCGGCCAGAAGCCCCAGCGGACGGTCTTTGCGGCCGGGCGGTTGAAGCGCCAGAGATCGGAGTTGTGGAACGACGCCCAGCCGGGCAGGCCCATGCAGTTGCCGCGCGCGGCCAGCTCGCGCACCTGCCTGAGCATCGGCTCGTGGCACTCCGGCAGGGCGCACACCTCGGCCGGCCAGTAGTTCATCTGCGTATTGATGTTCATGGTGTAATTCGAGCGCCACGGTGCGACCGGCTTCTCGTTCCAGATGCCCTGAAGATTCATGGACTGCGTGCCGGGACGGGAGGCAGAGATCATCAGATACCGACCGTAGTCGAAGAGCAGCGCGTCCAGCGCCGCGTCGGGGTTTTTGATGCGCGCGTCGGTCGTCGCCTCGGGCGCCTCGCCGAGATCGAGCGTCACGCGCGAGAAGAGCGCGCCGTAATCGGCGACGTGCCGCTCGCGCAGCTCGTCAAAGGATTTTTCCGCCGCCGCGTCGAGGATCTTTTCCGCGCGATCTTTGTATTCCGCGCCCTCGGAAACCGGCATCCGATCGTACCCCGCGAAGGAGGTCGTGATCGTGCACAGCAGCGTGAAGCGGGTCGTGTTCTGGAGGAAGATCGAGCTGCCGGCGCAGTAGGGAAGGGACTGCTCGTCCTCGGACAGGACGCGCACGGCGATTCGGTAGCGCACGCTCTCCCCGCCGTAGCGGATCATGGCGCCTTCCCGCAGCATTTCCTCCGGGCACTCACCGTCGAAAATCAGCTCGCCGACGCGGCCGCGCACCTCCGCGTGCACCGTCCCGCGCAGATCGGAAGAGAGTGCGAGGCGGTACAGGCAGCCGGCCTCCTGCTCCACATGATAGACCAGCACATCGTCGGGCGCGGAAACGAAGGATTCTCGACGGACGCGGTAATCGCGCGTGTGGCGCAGCGGCGAGAAGGTGAAAGTGTCCGACAGGATCGCCGCCGACAGATCGAGAGTCCGCGAGTAGTCGCCGGGATGGTAGTCTGCAGCCATGCGTTCGATCTGAAGCTCGCCTGCCGACAGGAAGCTGGCGGAGTCCACGCCGGGCATCGCCTCAGAGAGCAGCTTCTGTCCCTCGGTATACTCGCCCGCGAAGATGCGGCGGCGCACCTCGGGCATCTTTGACATATCGACGCCCTTCTGGTCGGGCAGCGGATGGCCGGACCAGAGCGTGTCCTCGCTGAGGCTGATGCGGTCGAGGATCGCGCCGGAGTACATCATGGCGCCGAGGCGGCCGTTGCCGAGCGGCAGCGCCTCGTTCCAGTTCGCGGCCGGCGCGTCGTAACAGAGCGTGTGCTTGTTCATTTGCGTATCTCCTCATCAGATGGGATCGGAATCTGAGGGAAGTGTACCACACAAGGCGCGCCTTGTCAACAGGGTCGGGCGATTTTTTTACGATTTTCCGTCCGCCGCAATCTCCGCGCGCAGGGCGGCGAGCGCGTCCGCGAGGCCGCCGAGGGCGTCGATCAGGCCGATCTCCACCGCGCGCGCGCCGTCGATGACGGAGCCGATGTCCGTGGCGATCTCGTCCGTGCAGTAGAGGAGGCGCTTGAGCTCCTCCTCGGCGACGTGGGAGTGGCCTGTGATGAAGCGGACGATGCGCGCCTGCATACGCTCGAAATAGTAGTAGGTCTGCGGAGCGCCGACGACCGGACCGCCCATGCGCACGGGATGGATCGTCATGGTGGCGGAGGGCACGATGAACGAGCGGCGCGCGGCGACCGCCAGCGGCACGCCGATGGAGTGGCCGCCGCCGAGCACGAGGGAGACGGTGGGCTTCGTCATGCTGGCGATCATCTCGGCGATGGCAAGGCCGGCCTCGACGTCGCCGCCCATGGTATTGAGCACCATGAGCAGACCGTCGATCTCGGCGCTCTCCTCGATGGCGACGAGCAGGGGGATGATATGCTCGTATTTTGTCGATTTCTGGTCGTTGGGAAGGAGATAATGGCCCTCGATCTGGCCAATGACGGTGAGGGTGTGGACCGTCTCGCCCTCGCCGCGGGCCACGATGTCGCCTGTTTTGAGGATGGTATCGAGCTCCTCGGCCTGGGTGGGGCGGGGGTCTTCCGCGGGGGTTTTGTTTTCCTCTTCCATGGGATGCTCCTTTGTGGTGTTTTTGCGTATTTTGCCCGCGGAGGAGGGGAGCTATTCTTTTTTTGAAAGAATGGGGAAGGACCATCACATGGGAGGCCCGCCGATCGTAGCCTCACGGCGTGGAATCCCTGCGGCGGCGAAGTTCCTTCCCACGTTGCGGAGGGGAAGGACCATCTCAGACGGCGAAGTTCCTTCCCCTCCGCACCTCCCCATCT
>Ga0208297_1000746_pt1 | contig 50074 bp, 31 predicted proteins | sample LMS_cellobiose_e_FD_187367 | JGI IMG/M metagenome (GOLD analysis project Ga0208297, IMG submission 187367) | Rumen-fistulated moose microbial communities from Alaska, USA - LMS_cellobiose_enrichment (SPAdes) (version 2) | ecosystem: Host-associated > Mammals > Digestive system > Stomach > Rumen... | reverse complement strand
CATAGAGCTTGGTGAGCACATCCCGCATCTCTGTGAGGGGCTCCACAACGGACCTGTCAGCATCGTCAATGAGCACCATTATGTGGGGCAGCTCCAGCGACGCACCCTTTCTTATCTGCTCTCTGGCGGGCAGGCGCTCCATCACCGTGCTCTCACTGGCGCGGACAGCGGAGGTGGAGCCTCTGTCAAAATCGTACATATCAAGGTCAAGAGCGCCCACGAGACCACGTCTTACGCCGGCGGTAACCTCCCGCTCCACATAGACGAAGGAGTCCCTCAGCACACGGAAAATCCCCTGCTCAAGATAGCATTTCATAACGCTGTTAATAGACTCAACAGCCTCATTTATGGCGCCGTCGCCCAGATATGCCAGCTTGAGTCCTTCGGTTTTGCCCGCATGTTCGAGCATGGTGAAGACGTCGGTCAGCGCCTGGCAGGGATGGAAATCGTCGGTCAGCGCGTTGATGACCGGGATTTTCGCATTCGCGGCCAGTTCCTCCACATCCTTCTGGGCGAAGGTGCGGATCACGATTCCCGCCAGATACCGTTCCAGCACGTGCGCGGTGTCGGGCACGGTTTCGCCCCGGCCCATCTGGGTCTTGCTCTGATCCAGATACAGCGTATGACCGCCGAGTTCGTAAATGCCGACATCGAACGAAACGCGGGTTCGGGTGGAGGATTTGGCGAAGATGGTCGCCACGGATTTCCCTTCCAGCGGACGCGGCTGATTCGGCTTGCCGCGGCCGGCTTTCAGCTTGGCGGCCAGATCGAAGATATTTTCCATATCGGTCCGGTTGATATCCAGACAGGACAATAAATCTTTCTTCATTTTCCATTCTCCTTTCGAGGTTCGTCAGTTGGCGGAAACCTGAGCCAGCGCCTGATCGAGCAGCGCGATGGCCTTTTCGCAGTCTTCCTGCGTGACCGTGAGGGGCGGCACCATCCGGAGCACGGTTTCTCCGGCGGACAGCGCGATCATGCCTTTTTCCCGCAGAATCGAAAGGACCGGACCCGCCGGGCGGTCGAGGAGCAGACCGATCATCAGACCGAGACCGCGGACGCCTTTCACACAGGGATATTTTCCGACGAACCCCTGCAGTTTTTCGGCGAGATAAGCGGACCGGGCGCGGACGTTTTCCAGCACTTTTTCGCGGTCGTAGGTGTCGATGACGGCACAGGCCGCCGCACAGGCCAGCGGAGTGCCGCCGAACGTGCTCGCATGAGTTCCGGGCGTCAGCACTTTGGCATATTTTTCACTGGCGAGCAGCGCGCCGATCGGGAAACCGTTGCCCAGCGCCTTGGCCATGGAAAACGCATCGGGTTTCACTCCGAAATGCTGCCACGCAAAGAAACTGCCCGTCCGGCCCATGCCGCACTGAACTTCATCGAACAGCAGCATGATGCCGTGTTCGTCGCACAGTTCGCGGACCGCCTGCAGATAACCGGGTTTGGCCGGAATCAGACCGCCTTCGCCCTGCACGGGTTCGAGCATGACCGCCGCGGTCTTTTCATTGATCGCCGCGCGGATCGCGTCCACGTCGTTGTAATCCACGAATTTGAACCCCGGCATGTCGGGCTGGAAACCCTTGCGGTATTTGGAACGGCCGGTGGCGGCCAGCGTGGCCAGCGTTCTGCCGTGGAACGAATCGTTCATCACGATGATCTCATTGCGGCCTTTTTCGTTGCCGGCTTTGCGGGCGAGCTTGATCAGCCCTTCGTTGGCTTCGGCTCCGCTGTTGCAGAAGAAGCAGACGCCGCCGTCGAAGCCGTGAGTGATCAGTTTTTCCGCCAGCCGGGGCTGCCATTCATTGAGAAACAGATTCGAGGTATGAACCAGAGTCCCTGCCTGTTCCTGAATCGCTTTGGTGACGGCCGGATGGCAATGGCCGAGACTGCATACCGCGATCCCGGCGGCAAAATCCAGAAATTCGCGGCCGTCTGCATCCCAAAGTCGTGTGCCTTTGCCGCGGACGAACAGCAGATCCGCCCGGGCGTAGGTCTCCATCACATACTTGTCGTACAGAGCACTGATTTCTTTCAAAGTTGCCATTTCCCAATCCTCCGTCATAAGACTTGCAGGGTTTCTATGTTATAAAAGGAAAATATTACCATATCACCTTTTTACGGAAATTCAAATGCTTTTCCGCAAAAAAGTGTAAAAAACGCCAGTCGGGAGAATCCGGACGGTCTGAAACCGGGTTTATTTTCCGGCGGAATATTTTTCCGCGGCGGCTTTGACGATCCGGCTCATCAGTTCGATCGAATCGACTTTCGCCCATTCCATTTTGGAGTGGGCTCCGGCGCATTCGATCCCGTAAATCGCGATCGGCACGTTCAGCGAGGCGAACCAGCGGGCATCGGTGGCGCCGTGCATCCGGTCGAATCCGGGAGTGACCCCGGCGATCTCTTTCACCGTATCCATCAGAATCTTGAGTTCAGGCGCATCGGCGGACACGACCACCGGCGGACAGGTCCGGTCGAGCGTGACTTCCAGTCCGGTCACGTCGCGCAGTTTCTGCATGAGCTGCTCGCGTTCCTCCGGCTGGACGTAACGGAAATTGAGCAGCATTTCCGCCGTGTCGGGTATCTGGTTGCCGACCATGCCGCCGGAGATGACCGTTGCGGCCATCGAAGTGTGCCAGGTGTCGTCTTTGGTCGGATTGGTCCAGCTGTTCCGGAACCGCAGATAGCCGTCCATCAGTTTGTCGATCGGATTGTCGAACACCCACGGCATGGAGGAGTGGCCGCCTTTGCCGTGCGCGGTGAGTTTCACGATGAGAATGCCTTTCTGGGCGCAGCAGATGTTGTATGCGTTCCAGTGATCCATCACGATGATGGCGCGTTTGGCCGCGTATCCGAGTTCGACCATGTGACCGGTCGTGGTGCCGCCGGTTTCCTCGTTGGTGGTGAAGATCGCGCCGATGGAGAGATTCGGGGCGGCTTCGCAGAGAATTTTGATGATGCAGACGGCATTCCCGAGGCAGTCGCCGGCGCCGCGGGCGTAAATCCGGCCGTCCTTGTACTCGGGTTCATACTGGCTTTCGTAAGCCGCCGGCACCACGTCGATATGTGCGTTCAGCAGCAGGTCGGGTGTTTTTCCCGGCACATTCGAGGCATACAGAATCTTCCGTCCTTCGAGTTCTTCCATCGCGCAATGCAGTCCCCGGGCGGCGAGAAATTTTTGAATCAGGTCGGCCGCCTGATTGACCGCCTGAACGTTTTTGGTGACAGGACGCAGACGGATCAGGTCCTCCAGCAGTTTCAGATACTCTTGCATGTCGATCGCTCCTTGTTGATGCGGGTTGAAACAAAGCTTTGATTTCGGCCGGGGTAAGGGTGCGGCACTGTCCGCAGGCGAGTCTTCCCAGACGGACCGCGCCGACGGCGATCCGGGCCAGCCGTTTGACGTCGAGACGGAAATACGCGGCCATCCGGCGGATTTCCCGGTTTTTCCCCTCGGAAAGGATGAAATCATAGTGTCCCGGTCCGGTCGGACGGATTTCCCGGGCGCGCAGCCGGTCGCCTTCGGACGGCACTCCCGGTCCGGTCAGCTGCCGGATCGCTTCTTCCGTCAGTTCGCCGGAGAGGGAAACGCGATAGGTTTTTTCCACCTCGTAACGGGGATGCGTCAGACGGGCCACGAAATCGCCGTCGTTGGAAAAGAGGATCAGCCCTTCACTGTCCTTGTCCAGCCGTCCGGCGGAAACCAGCCGCGTTTCCCGTGCCTGCGGAATGAGATCGACCGCTTTCTTTTCGGCATGACGGTCCTCCAGCGTGCAGACGTAGCCGCGAGGCTTGTTCAGCATGATGTAAAGTTTCTTCCGGGTCGGTGCGACGGGCCGGCCGTCGAATTCCACCCGGTCGCCGGACCGGACCCGCATGGCACCGCGTTCGGCGGTCAGACCGTTGACTTTGATCCGCCCGGCGACAATCAGCGCTTCGGCGCCGCGGCGGGAACAGATTCCCGACGTGCTCAGATATTTGGTCAGAGAAATATCGTCCGAGTCCATCATGAGCCCGCGCCGGGGTCAGCGGTTCTGAATCCGGATTTCGGGTTCTTTGGTTTCGGTCCGGTCCGGTTGTACCGCTGCCGGCGGTGCGGCCGGTCCGGATGAATCGCGCAGCAGTGCCTGATTTCCGGCGACGGCCTGATCCGGCAGTTTGTAGAACTGCGCGTTGATGGTGATCTTGTAGACCGGCAATTCGCCGTCTTTGGAACGGGAATACAGGTCCATGTAGCGCTGCTGCTGGGAGTCGGTGCTGGAATCGTCGACCGGGGTCCAGGTCGGACCGGAAAGATTTTTGACCTGATCGGTGCGGACCTGACCGGAAAGTTTGTGGTCGATCGAAAGGATCAGCACGGCGTTGGCTCCGTGTTCGCGCGCCATGCCGGTGAGTTTCCGCTTGATGTCATTCAGCGTGTAGCTGGAAGTATAGGCGCTGGCGCTGGCGTCGCCCACGAGCACCTGTTCCTTTTCCGGCACCGGAAACTGGGTCTTGTCGTAATATGTGACTACCTTGATGTCCTTCGGCAGCGGAGGAAATTCGGCGATTTCCTTGTAATCGGTCCGAATGCACGCGCAGAGCATCCCCAGCATGGCGGCCAGCCCTGCCGCCGTCAGTTTTTTCAGATTCTCTCTTTTCATCGTACTTTACTCCTGTTTCTTGTCCGGTTGTTTTCCGGTATCGAGATAAATACGTTTCACCCGGGGCCCGAACGAACAGAGCACCTCATAGGGATGCGTCCCCTTCAGTCCGGCCCAGTCTTCCGCAGTGACGGCGACTCCGTTTTCGCGCCCGATCAGGATGACTTCCGCTCCCGGCGGCGGGGGATCGTCCCCGAACGGTTCCAGCGAAACGGTCAGATAATCCATGGAAATGCGTCCCAGCACCGGACAGAGTTTCCCCGCGATGATCACCTGACCGCGGTTGGAAAAACTCAGAGGCACGCCGTCCGCATAGCCGGCGGTGACGGTTCCCACGCGGGTATTGCGGTCCAGAATGCACGTGGAGTTGTAGCCGATGCCGTGTCCTGCGGGCATCATCCGGTGCGCCAGCAGACGCGATTTCAGGGTAAATACGGGTTCCAGCCCCAGACCGTCATGCCCGCGGGTGAAAGAGCCGTGCAGATCGATTCCCGCACGGACATGAGTGAACGGGGGCAGGTGAGTCGCGGGCAGAAGGTTGATCGCATCGCTGTTGGCCATGTGGATTTTGCGGAAGGCGACACCTTGGTCGGCGAGAGTGCGGATCACGTTCAGGAACCGTTCGATCTGCGCCAGGTTTTCCGCATTTTCTCCGCGTTCGGAGGAGGGGAAATGAGTGTAAATGCCGCAGCAGTTCAGATTCGGCAGCCGGAGAATTTCCGGAATGATCCGGACCGCGTCCGCGGCGAGAATTCCGAGCCGGCCCATGCCGGTGTCAAGCTTGAAATGACATTCGACGGTTTTTCCCTGCCGGACCGCCTCGGCGCTGATCTTTTTTGCGCAGTCGAGGTCGGTGATGCCGAGGATAAGATCGTTCGCCACCGCCTCTGGCCGTTCATAATCCAGCACGCCGCCGAGGATCTGCACGGGTTTCCCGAAGGCTTTCAGTTCCAGCGCTTCTTCGAGCGTGGCGGCACAGAATCCCGCCGCGCCGGATCGGACCAGACATTCCGCCAAAGGACGGACGCCGAGTCCGTAGGCATCCGCTTTCAGGACGGCGAGCACTTCGGCCGGCGCTGCGGCAGTCTGAATCTTCCGGAAGTTTTCCCGGACGGTGTTCAGATTGATTTCCAGCCGGATACGGGCGTCTTTCATCGGCATGTCCATCTTTCGGGATTCAGTCCAGCTGATGGTTCCTGCCATACTCGGCGAACCAGGCGTTGCGGGCCTGTTTGTCGGTCCCGAACTGTTTTTTCGCCCAGTCGCTGAGGAAACCGCGTCCCTGCGGGGCGAGCATGGTGTGTGCGCAGACGATCGCCGCGCCTTCGGCCAGCACATCCATATATTTCGCCAGCGCGGGTTCGGAGAAATCGTCCACCAGCTTCTGGCCGAATGCGTTCATTTCGGTGCCGACGAAAACCGGCATGTGACGCCGGACGCAGCAGTCGATCATTTTGTGCATGGCGGCGACTTTTTTGGCCTTGACTTCGGGATCGGCGAAATTCCAGTTGCGGTCCGGGATCAGGTTGAACAGCGCGCAGCCGTAAGATTCATGCAGGTCAAGCAGCGCATCGGGATCGGCTTCCCCGGGATTGAGTCCGTCCAGCCAGGCAATGCTGGGGATCGCGCCGCAGGCGATGGTAAAATCGTTCATGGCTTTCAGCGCGGGGAACGAGGCGGGATCGGCCTTGACGTAACCGGGTCCGCCGGATTTCATCATTTTGGAGCGGATGGTGCCTTCGAGTTTGACCGTATTGCCGATCTGTTTCTGCGCATCTTCCAGCGGAATATTCAGTTTTGCCGCCCAGAATTTCGCGCGTTCGGCCTTATCGGGGAACATTTTGGCGGCTTTGGCGGCGTAAGCGGCGCAGACATGCCGTTCGGTGGCGTTGCCGGCGGGAGTCAGCGGCAGGACTTCCGTGTCGAAATCCAGTTCCAGCGGGGCGAGTGCGGGGTTGACCCGGCCGACGATGCCGCGGGTGCGGTCCGCCGCGGATTGTTTCATCCGGTTCAGGAATGCGGCCTGCTGGGCCGGGATTTCCGCACTGGTGAAACCGATTCCGAGATGATAGGCGATTCCGGGTTCGCCGGGGGAGTTGATGACCTTGTCGGCGAGTTCGGAAATTACCACGCGGCTTTCCACGCCGCAGGCGGCGCGCAGATTCAGCAGATGCGCCGCGTCCAGAAATTCGTCGGCGCCGTCCAGCACGTCGAATTCGATTTTTCCGACCGCGAACAGCCGTTCGGCTTTGGCCCAGCAGGCCAGATAGGAAGGCGAATAGCCGTAGCCGTTGAACGAAAAGAAAGTATGACAATGCAGGTTGTACCGGCGGCTTTCCGCCTGGCCCGCTTCCGGTGTCTGCGCGAACTTTTCCTTGAATTCCAATACCGCGGCTTTGCGTTCCACCGCATTGAAGCTGACCAGTCTCTGATGCAGGGATTCCAGCAATTCCTTTGCGTTCATTTATCCGACCTTTCGTTATTTCCTTGACGTGAATTTGTCCTGATTCAGTAAGATACCATGACGCGCGCGTTTTTTCAACCGGCAAGCGGAACGAAAATCAAAAAAAGTATGTCGTGATTCCGTCGCTCCGGCTGCGGCGGACGAAAAGCATATAATTCTTCCGTTGCGCACTTTTAAAATCCGCAGTTCCGGAGTATATTACACCCGCAAAGGGAACGAACTTGATTTTCATACGGGAAAAAGCACAATGAACGGACGGAAAATTGAAGTGATCGGCTGGGACAACGGTTTTTCCGGTCCGGCCGGCAAAATACTCGAACAGGCGCAGGTGGTGATCGGCGCGCCGCGGCTGCTGACGCTGCCGCAGATACCCGCCGGGGCGGAAAAGGTTCCGGTCGATGGAAAAATCGCCGCACGGCTGCCGGAATTGCTCCAACGCGGCCTGCCCACGGTCGTGCTGGCCACCGGCGACCCATTATATTACGGAATCGGGACCACTTTGCTGCGTCTGGTCCCGCCGGAACAGCTGAATTTTCATCCCGCGCCGACCGCGTTTCAGCGTTTGTTTTCCCTTCTCGGCCAGCCGTGGGAAAAGGTCCGGCTCTTTTCACTCCACGCCCGGAAGACTCCGGCGCCGTACCGGCCGATATTGAGCTCGTCGCTGGCCGCGGTCTACGGCGATGCGCAGCGTCCGGCGGGGAAAATCGCCGCCGAACTCGTTGGTGCGTTTCCCGAGGCGGCGGAGCGCCGGGCCGCGGCGGGCTGCAATCTGGGGCTCCCGGAGGAGACCGTGATTCGCGGCACTTTGGCGGAAATCGCGGAAAATCCTGCGGCTTCCGCCTCGCTTTCCGTGCTCGCGCTGCTGCCGGACGCTTCGTCCGGACCGGTGCTTCCGCTGGGGCTGCCCGACGAAACGTATGAGCATCACAGGAATATGATTACGCATCCGGAGATCCGCGCCGTGGTGCTTTCCAAATTGAAGCTGACGCGCGGGGTGCTGTGGGACCTCGGTGCGGGCAGCGGTTCGGTCGGGATCGAGGCCGCGGGGCTGTGCCCGGAACTGCAGGTGTTTTCCGTGGAAAAGGACCCCGGACGGACGGGCCAGATCGAGGCAAACGTCGCCCGCGAAGGGCTGACCAACGTTCAGGTCCTCCAGGGGAAAGCCGGGGACCTGCTCGGCGAGCTGCCCGTTCCGGACCGCATTTTCATCGGCGGAGGCGGCCGCGAGCTGCTGGAGCAGGCGTTCGACCGTCTTGCGCCCGGCGGGATTCTGGTGATGACGGCGGTCATGCTGGAAACGGTTGCGCTGATGAGCCGGAGTCTGCCGGACTTCCGGCGGGAGTTCCTGACCCTTCAGATCAGCCGGGCCGAGGAGATTCTCCCCGGCGGGTGCATGCTGCGGGCGGAAAATCCCATCACGATCGGCGTCTGGCAAAAGGAGAGTGCACGATGAACGGGACCATCACTTTCGTCGGGGCCGGTCCGGGCGATCCGGAACTGATCACCTTGAAGGGCGCCCGGGTTCTGCGCGAGGCCGATACGGTGGTGTACGCCGGTTCGCTGGTGAACGAGAAAATACTGGAACTGGCGGACCACGCCGAATTTCACAACAGCGCGAAAATGGCGCTGGGCGAGGTGCTGGAAATTCTGATGCGCGATTACCGTGCGGGGAAAAACGTGGTCCGGCTGCATACCGGCGACCCCTCGGTTTACGGCGCGGTCGGCGAACAGTTCCGGGAACTTGACCGCGCCGGGATTCCCTACACGGTGATTCCCGGCGTGAGCAGCGTTTTCGCCGCCGCGGCCGCCTTGCAGACCGAGCTGACCATGCCCGGCATTTCGCAGACGGTCATTCTGACCCGCGACGAAGGGCGGACCCCGGTGCCGGAAAAAGAATCCCTGGAATCGCTGGCCGCGCACGGGAGCACGCTTTGTCTTTTTCTGAGCGTGTCCGATATGGAAAAACTCTGCGGAAAACTTCTCGCCGCCGGTCGTCCGCCGGAAACCGCGGCGGCAGTGGTCTACCGCGCCAGCTGGGAGAACGAAGTGATCGTGCGCGGCACCATCGGCGACATTGCACGGAAAGTCGCCGAGGCGGGCATCAAACGACAGTCGATGATCGTGATCGGGGATGTGCTCCGGAAGGAAGGCGCGCTTTCCAAACTCTACGATGCGGATTTTGCCACCGGCTACCGGCATCACCGTTTCCGGGGCCGCGTCGCGCTGTTTTCTCTGACGCGGCAGGCGGGTTTGAAGGCGGCGGAGATCGCCGCGGGACTGGCCGACGCCGTGTTGTTCGTTCCGGAAAAATACGCCGGCGACATGCCCCGGCTGCGCACGCGGACTTTCCCCGACGGGAAGTTCGGCGATACGCTCGCGGAGAACTGGCATTCGTTCGATGCTTTTATTTTCGTCATGGCCGCGGGGATCGTCGTGCGCCGCCTTGCCGAACTCTGCAAGGACAAAAAGACCGATCCGGCGGCAGTAGTCTGCGACGAGAAAGGTTCGTTTGCGGTCAGTCTGCTTTCCGGTCATCTCGGCGGCGGCAATGCGCTGGCGCGTGACGTTGCGCGCATTTCCGGGGGGCAGGCGGTCATCACCACGGCCAGCGATGTGCGGGACCTTCCCGCGTTCGACGTGTTTGCCGCGGAGCATCACTGCCGGATCGAAACACCGGAAAGTCTGACTCCGGTCGCGGCGGCGGTGGTCGACCGTGAACCCGTGTCCGTGGAAATGTCCCGGCGGCTGTTCGATGCGGAACTGGCGCGGTATTCCACGGTGACTTTGCACAAGGAACGCGAGGACGGCGTGATCCTGATCCGGACCGGCGGACATGAACTGCGTCTTCGTCAGCCTCGTTTTGTGCTGGGAATCGGCTGCCGGAAAGGGGTTTCGGCCGACCGGATCGCGGAAGCCGTGAACGGCGTTTTGGAGCGATTCGGATTTTTCCCCGAGGATTTGACCACGATCGCTTCGGCCGAGGTGAAAAAAGAGGAAAGCGGCCTGCTCGAGTATGCGGGAAAAATGAATTTGCCGCTGGAATTTTATCCCGCGGACGCCCTGAACGGTGCTCCGGTGAAAAATCCCTCCGAAGCGGCCTGGAAGAATCTGGGCATCCGTTCGGTTTCCGAAGCGTCGGCCTTGCTGGCGGCGGGAAAGAACAGTCGGTTGTATGTGGAAAAACAGCGCTGCGGGGATGTGACCGTCGCGATCGCCGGAGGAGATGTCGATGAAATCTGAAGCGAAAGTCTATGCCGTGGGGATCGGTCCGGGTTCGCTGGAATTGCTGACCCCGCAGGCGGAAAAGGTGCTGCGTCAATGCACGGCCGTGGCCGGTTACCGGTTGTATCTGGACCAGGTGGCACCGCTGATCGAGGGGAAGAAGATCATTCCCGGCGCGATGGGCCAGGAGGTCGAACGCTGCACGAAGGCACTGGAGGCTGCGCTGGCCGGAGAAATCGTGGCGGTGATCTCCTCCGGGGATGCCGGGGTGTACGGCATGGCGGGTCTGCTGCTGGAACTCACGCAGGAAAAACGGTTTTCCGAAGTTGAAATCGAGGTCGTTCCGGGAATTACCGCCGCGCTTTCCTGTGCCGCGCTGGCCGGAGCTCCGCTGATGAATGATTTTGTGGTGCTGAGCCTTTCCGAACTGATGACGCCCGAAGCAATGATCCGGCGGCGGCTGGAAGCGGTCGCTCAACTGGATTTGCCGACGGCGCTTTACAATCCGAAAAGCCGGAAACGCCATGTGCTGCTGGAATACGCAGTGGAAGTTTTCCGCAAGTACGGCGGGGACAAACTTCCCGGCGCGCTGGTGCGTGACGCCTGGCGGGAAGGTCAGGAAGTGCGCCTTTTCACGCTGGATGAATTTCCGTTCGACGCGGTGCAGATGACCACGCTCGTGCTGATCGGCAACAGTCAGACCAGAATCGTCAACGGCAGAATGTTCTGTCTGCGGGGTTATCGGGAGAAATACGGTGTCGGACAATAAAACCATATCCCGCTTCATGATCGCGGGCGCCAATTCCGGCAGCGGGAAAACCACCTTGACGCTCGGAATCCTGCGCGCGCTGAAACGCCGCGGCCTGAATCCGGTTCCGTTCAAATGCGGTCCGGATTATATCGATCCGCTGTTTCATCGGCAGGCGGCCGGTGCGGTTTCCTGGAATCTGGATACTTTTTTCGGTTCCGAACACGAATTTTATCGTCGGGCGCCGGGCGGCGGCGCGGCGGTGGTCGAGGGCGTGATGGGATTGTTCGACGGCATTTACCCCGACCGGCTGGAAGGTTCCTGCGCCGAGATCGCCGCGCGGCTGCAGCTTCCGGTGATTCTGACCGTCAACGTTCAGGGAATATCCGGTTCGATCGCCCCGCTGGTAACGGGTTTCTGTCAATGGCACCCCGAGGTGAAAATTCTGGGCGTGCTGGCTGACAAGGCGGGGTCCGTCCGGCATGCCGGGCTGCTGAAGACCGCATTGGACGCGGCCGGTCTGCCGCCGCTGCTGGGATATCTGATCCGGAACGAACGCTGGACCCTGCCGGAGCGTCATCTGGGGCTGTCGGTCGGAAAACTGGAGGAATCCTGGCTGGACGCGCTGGCGGACGAGATCGAAAAGAGCGTGGAGCTGGACAAGCTGCTGAAACTTACGCAGGGGAAAATCCCGATTCTGCCGTCGGCAAATCAGACGATGCCGGTGAAATTGCGTCTGGGCGTGGCGTGCGACGAGGCTTTCTGTTTTTATTACGAGGCGAATCTGGACGCTTTGCACCGGAACGGGGTGGAGATCGTGCCGTTTTCGCCGCTGCATGATGGGTTGCCGCCGGAAGATCTGAACGGAATCTATCTGGGCGGCGGCTATCCGGAACTGTATATGAAGGAACTGAATGCGAATGCGCGCATGTGCCGGGCGATCCGGGATTTTGCGGAACATCATCTGGTGTATGGGGAATGCGGCGGCTATCTCTTTCTGCTGGAAAGTCTGACGGATTTCGATGGGAAGACTCTGCCGGGGCTCGGACTGCTGCCCGGCCGGGCGAAGATGAACCGGAAACTCTCCGCACTGGGGTATCGTGAAGTGGAAGACGACCGGGGAAGTGCGCGCGGGCATGAGTTCCATTATTCCTCGCTGCTCGAAGAACCGCCCGGTCCGTATCTGTGGCGGGCGCACGATGCGCACGGACGCCGGTTCCGCTGCGGCGGGGTTCGGGGCCGGGTCCGCGGCAGTTACATCCATCTTTATTTTGCCGATGCGCCGGACCTGCTGAAAAGATTTCTCGCGGAGCTGGAGTCATGAATGCGACCGCCTGGCTGAATTTGCCCGTGCTGCTGGCATCGATTCTGCTGCTGGACGCGGTGCTGGGCGAGCCGCCGAATGCGGTGCATCCGGTGGCGTGGTTCGGCCGCGCGGCGGGCCGGATGGAGAAATTCTGCCGGAAATTTTTCGGGAACGGCGTTTTTTCCGGTTTCATCGGCTGGCTGCTGCTGACGGTTCCGCCGTCTGCGGCGGCGTTTCTGCTGGTCCGGTACGGCCTGACCGTCAATCCGTATTGCGGATTTGCGTTCTGTGCGGCAATCGGTTATTTCACGGTGGCGCTGCGTTCGCTTCTGGAGCATTCGCGCCGGATACGGAAGCCGCTGATGCAGGGTGATCTGGTGTCGGCCCGGCGGGCGCTGGGCATGATCGTCAGCCGAAAAACCGAAACGCTGGAAGAATCGGAGATCGTTCGCGGCGGCGTGGAAAGTCTCGGAGAAAATCTGATCGATGCCGTGACCGGCGCACTGTTCTGGATCGCGGCGGGGTATGTCTGCTGCGGTCTGCCGGGTGCGGCGGCGGCCGGAGTGTTTCTGCGGTGCGTGAACACGCTGGATGCCTGCTGGGGCTATCGGAATGAACGGTATCTGACCTTCGGTCGGATCGCGGCGAAGACCGATGACTGGATTTTTTTCCTGCCTGCACGGCTGACTCTGCCGGCCATTGCGCTGGGAGCGCTGGTGATCGGAGGCGGATTCACGGATTGTCTTGAAACCGGCTGGAAACACCGGAAGGACCATCCCAGTCCGAATTCCTGTTACGGTATGGCCGGTTTTGCCGGTGCGCTGGGGATACGGCTCGGCGGTCCGACGGAGTATTCCGACGGATTGGAACAATATTCCTGCTGGGGCGGAGGGCGGAGCCGGCTTGACTGGCGCGATCTGCGCCGGGCGGAATGGCTGACCGCATCGGCCGCTTTGAGCTTCGCTGTGCTTCTGTCCTGCGTCTGGTGGGGGTGTGCCGGATATTGACCCGGGATTTATTTTGTTTTTTTTGAGTTGCAAAATAAAAACCGGATGCTATATTATAAATTATGGTTTTTGGGTATATTGTCAGGCAGAAGGAGGGTGCCATGAAATTCAATTTGAATATCGGAAAGAATAAAGCAAAATCCGGAACCGACATGACCGTGATTTATATCACGGTGGGGCTGGTTTTCATTTTGATCACGGCGATGAACATTTACGCGTTCCGCGTGGTTTATTCGATGGGCCAGGATTATTCCAGTCTGGGACAGCTGAGCAAGGAACTGAGAATCGAACTGACCCAGGCGGATACCAATCTGCGCGAAATGATCCTCAATGATAAAAAATCAATGGACCTGGACAAGCATGTGATCTCCTACGTGGAGAAGGCGAACAAGAAATCCCAGCAGCTGACGAAGATACAGAATCGGTTCTCGCTGGACGACAACCTGAAAAAGATCCGTAGTCTGGCCTCCGAGACAAATATGGAAAAACTGCCGGTGAAGAAGCGGGAAAAACTCAATGAATTCAGCCGTGCAGTGAAGAATGCGGTTGCCCAGCTGGAAGCGATGGACGATGAACGTTCCGCATTGATCGGCAACGAGATCGGCTTCATCAGCTTCATCTACATCGTGCTGCTGATCGCCAACTTGCTGGCATTCGGCGGAATCTTCTTCGTGATCTTCGTGAACGAACGCAAGATCAAGCTCAAAGAGCGGAATCTCAATGCCACCAACGCGAACTTCCACGCGATCATGCAGGGATTGGATTCGGTGCTTCTGAGCTTTGACAGCACGGGAAGAATTCAGACTTGGAACCAGAATGCGGAACGGTATTTCGACGTGAAAGCCGCCGATGCCGTGGAGAAGAACATTTATGAGCTCGTTCCGGTGTTCCAGTCCTATAAGCCTTTCTTCGACAAGGTGATGTATTCCCAGCAGCGGCAATACAATTTCCATGAACACATGCACGTGAACAAGGGCCCCACCCGCGTGGTGGATATGCTTTGCGTGCCGATGGTCTCTTCCGGTCCGGGCGGCAAGGATCAGAAATCGCTCCTGATCAAAATGGACGATGTGACCACATTCACTACCGACGAGGAACACGCGGTCCGCGTCCGCGGAGCCAATCTGATCCGTTCCGGCATGGACAATGTGGTCAAGGATATAACCGCGATGGGAGAACAGGTCGCGGGTCTGCTGCAGGGAATCAACGATATTGCCGCTGCGCATCAGATTTCCGGTGAGGTCGTTCCCTACACCGATTATCTGCACAATCTGCTGGCACAGTTCGGCACGGTGCCGCAGAAGTATGCGTCCTCGCTGCGGCAGTTCGAGCTGAACAAGGTGCCGCTGGACCTGAATGAGCTGATCATGTATGCCATTCGGCTCTGTCTGAAAACCTTTGATTCGCGCATCAATGTGGAGGTTTCCCAGAATGAATCGAAATCCTGGATCGTGGCGGACTCCGCCGCGCTTTCCCGGGCGCTGTTCTGTCTGCTGAACAATGCGGCGGAAGCTCTGACGGAAATGCGTCCGGACGGAGAGCAGGGCGGTATCATTTCGGTTTCCGTTGAAAAGATCGCCGGAGACAAGATTGTCTGCGACAAGATCATGCGTTTCCGCCATGCGGTCAAAGAACAGCCCTACTGGGTGGTGATGATCTCCGATACCGGCACGGGTATTCCCGAAGACGTTCAGCCGAGCATTTACGACTTGTTCTTCACGACCAAAGACCCCGCACTGCACAAGGGTCTGGGGCTGAGTGTGACCGCCAATATCATCAACGAACACGGCGGGTATATTGATGTCAATTCCAAGCCCGGCCGCGGATGCGTGTTCAAGGTCTATCTGCCCGAGCTGGCCGGCATGAGTGAGGATTCACAGCCGGAGCAGTCGTTTGAACTGAAAAACGATGATTCGGATATTGTGTATGGACACGGTGCGGTGTTGTTCGTCAGCGATGATATTTTCATGCGTCAGCTTACCGAACGGCTGATCGGCAAGTTCGGTTACAGCGTGATCGCTTCCGACAATGGATTCGAGGCGGCGGATATCTACGGGCAGGACCTCCATTCCGAACAGGCCATCCAGTGCGTGGTGCTGGATATGGGCAGCGGTCTGACCCGCAATGCCGATCTGGTCAATCAGATCCGGCAGCTGAATCCGCAGGCTGCGGTGGCGGTTCTGGTCGATTCGCTCCAGAGCGCCGAGGCGAACGAATTGCGGGAACTCGGCGTGACCGACTTTATCAAAAAGCCTTTCTCCCTGCCGGAATTTTCCAAGACTCTGGCCCAGTACGCTCCGGCGGGCGAAGACGGTGGACAAAGCGCCTGAGGACGCCGGTCTGTCGACGGGAACCGGCCGTGGATGAACGGGATTGACCCCATGCACAGGATTGGCAAATGACGCCGGATTCCGACAGCCCCGAACTGACCCTGCGCCGGAAAATCCGGGAATTATACGGACAACTGCTGCTGCGTGACCGCCGCCGTTTGGCCGGTCGGCTGAAAACGCTGGATTTTCTTGACCGCGCGGGTCTGGAATCCTTATCCCGGCAGCTGGAAAACCTGTCCGCTCATGCTCTGACAAGATTCGCCGAACGCTTGAAGACGGAAGTCGATCCGGAACTGCCGATCGCAGCGGAAGCGGAGAAAATCGCCCGCGCCATGCGGGAGCATCCGGTGGTCATCATCTGCGGCGCCACCGGCTCGGGCAAGACTACGCAGCTGCCGAAAATCGCCTTGTCGATCGGGCTGGGCCGCTTCGGCCGAATCGGCTGCACCCAGCCCCGGCGGATCGCCGCTTTTTCGCTCGCACAGCGTCTTTCCGCGGAAACTTCCTGCGAATGCGGTCATGAAGTCGGCTGCAAAGTGAGGTTCGACGACCGGACGGACCGCAGTACCGTGATCAAATTCATGACCGACGGCATTCTGCTGGCGGAAACCCGGTCCGATCCTCTGCTGCTGGAATATGAATGCCTGATCCTGGATGAGGTCCACGAACGCACGCTCAATATTGATTTTCTGCTCGGTTACGTGAAGCGTCTGCTGGAAAAACGCCGGAATCTTCACGTGGTGATCTCCTCGGCCACGCTCGAATCGGAACGGATCTCCCGGTTCTTTTCCGGGGCGCCGGTCATCGAAGTGGAGGGCCGGATGTTTCCGATCGAAGATCATTTTCTGCCGCCGGAAGAGGAGGAAGAACTGCCGGAAACGGTTGCGCGCGGGGTCGATTTCCTGACTGATCTGGACCCGCGCGGAGACATTCTGGTCTTTCTGCCGGGCGAACGTGAAATCCGGGACTGTGCCGCCCTGCTCGAAAGCCGCGAACTGCCTCATACCCGGCTGCTGCCGCTGTTCGGACGGCTTTCCGCCGGCGATCAGCAGCAGGTGTTTCATCCCGGTCCTCAGCGGCGGGTGATCCTGGCCACCAATGTGGCGGAAACTTCCATCACCATTCCCGGCATCCGGTTTGTGATCGATTCGGGTCTGGTCCGGCTCAGCCGCTACAATCCGCGTTCCCGCATTCAGGAACTCCGGGTCGAAACCGTTTCCAAGGCCAGTGCCAGACAGCGGCGCGGCCGCTGCGGACGGCTGCGCGACGGCATTTGCGTTCATCTCTATTCCGAGGAGGAATATCAGGAATACGCCGACTTCACCCCGCCGGAGATTCAACGCGCCTCGCTGGCCGGAGTGCTGCTTCAGATGGCCGCGCTGCATCTGGGGCCGCTGGAGGATTTCCCGCTGATCGATCCGCCGTCGCTGGCCTTGATCCGGGAAGGCCGCCAGATGCTTTCCGATCTGCTTGCACTCGATTCGAGCGGACATCTCACCCGGGACGGCCGGAAGATGGCCGAATTGCCGCTGGACCCCCATCTCGCCCGGATGCTGATGAGCGCGCAGCATTACAAAGTGCTGCCGGAAATGCTGGTGATCGCCGCATGGCTGAGCATTCCCGATCCGAGGGAACGCCCGTTCGATGCGGCCGCAGCGGCGGATCAGGCGCATCGGCAGTATTCGTGTCCCGAATCCGATTTCATCGGGATTCTCGTGCTGCATCAGGCCCTGGAGAAACTGCTGGCCGAGCGCGGCTCCCATCAGGCGCTGCGTCAGTTCGCCCGGAAAAATTATTACAATTACCGGCGGCTCCGCGAATGGCGGAACCTGATGGACGATCTGCGGGAAGTCTGCCGGGAAAATCAATGGAACTGCGAGGGCCGGATTAATCTCGAACAACTTTCCGCCGATGCCGTTCACAAGGCGCTCATGTGCGCTCTGCCGCGGCAGCTGGGCTGTTTCGATCCGGAAGCCAACCTGTTCTCCGACATGAAAGGCCGCAAGTTTTCGATCTTTCCTGGGTCCGCGCTGGCCAAATTGAAAAAAACGCCGCCGTGGATCATGTCTTTCGCTCTGGTGGAGACCAGCCGCGTCTTTGCCCGGATCAATGCCGTGGTGCAGCCGCGCTGGCTGGAGGAGACCGCGCCGCATGTCTGTTCCCGAAGCTACGATCTCATTCAATGGGACCCTGACAGCGGCTTCGTCTACGCCCGCGAACGGGTGACGGCCGGACAGCTGCTGATCCATCCGGGAAGGCGTTGTCACTATGCCAAGGTCCGGCCGGAGGAGGCGCGTCTGGTCTTCATCCGGGAAGGTCTGGCGTCCGGACTTGCCCGATTGCCGGGGTCCTGGTTGGACGATTTCAACGCCGCGCTGCGGAAACTGCGGGGACTCGAGGTGAAAATGCGTCGGCCGGACGGAATCGTCGATACCGCTTCGATCATCGCGCATTTCGAGAAAGTTCTGCCGCCGGAGATTCATTCCGTTCAGGCGCTGAAAACGGACTGGCGTGTGCACCATCGCAGTTACGCGCCGGAAATCCGGGAGATGATGCTGATTCCTCCGGAAGAACTGCACGAGGCGGATTATCCGGATTTTCTGACTGCTTCGGGTCTGCGTTTCCCGCTTCGCTATGAATTTGATCCCGGCGAGGAGCATGACGGTGTGACGCTGCAGATTCGGCAGGAGATGCTGAACCTGCTGGACCCCTGTCTGACGGATTATCTGGTGCCGGGTTATCTGGCGGAGAAAGTCGGTTTCCTGCTGCGGTCAATGAACAAGTCGCTGCGGAAACGGTTTATGCCGCTGGACGAGGTGCAGGAAGCCTTCATGGCGCGTTACCGCGCGGGTGAGATATTCACCGGTCAGGACTTGGCGGATTCGTTGTGCGGTTTTCTGCGCGAGTTCCGCGGCGATGCGCCCGATCCCGACCTGTTCCGGGAAATGGAGCTGCCGGAATACCTGACCATGAAACTGGCCGTGGAAGATGAACACCGCCACGTCCGGATTTACCGGGAGTTTCCCGGCGGCCTGGTCAATCGTTCCAGACTGAGTCATGCGCTGCCCGCGGTGCGGGATTTTCACCGTACTGCCGATTGCGCCTGGCCGGGAGATGATCCGTTGCCGCCGGTCATGGAATTTTCGGCGAAAAATCCGGTGCCCGCCTATCCGGCGCTCACGCTCGAAGGCGAACGGATCGCGCGGGAGCTTTTTCTGGATGAGACCGAGGCGAGACAGTCGCACGACCGTGCGGTGATTCACCTGTGGAAACTTTCCCTGCCGCAGATATTGAAGCCGCTTCGGAACAGCCTGAAACCGTCGCCCCGGATGAATCTGGAATTTTTCCTGCATTATCCCGATTGGAAGGATGATTTGATCGACCTCGCCGTGCGGGCGGCGATGGGCGGCGATCTGTGGCCGGTCCGTTCGGCCCAAGAGTTTTCCGAGCGTCTGGAAAGCTCGCGCGATGAGGTCGCCTCGGAGGTGCTGGCGCGTTTCGAGCTGCTCCGCTCGCTGGAACCGACTCTGGGTGCAGTGCGCACACTGCTGGACCGTCTGCGCGACGGCAGTCCCGCCGGTCTGGATTGCGAGGAGGAACTGAACTTTTATTTCCGGCCGGGATTTTTCCGTACTCCGGCCGTGTTCGAACGCACCCCGCGCTACCTGAGAGCGCTGGAAATCCGTCTGCGCCGCGCGGTCGATTCACCGGAAAAGGACCGGCGGAAAGGCGAATGGCTGGAAAGTTTCATCCGCAAATTCCGGATCGCCGACGAAGCCGTGAAAGGGGTGGAAAATTCGCCGGGTCTGCTGGAATTCCTGCTTCTGCTGGAGGAAACCCGGATCTCGGTGTACGCGCCGGAACTCCGGACGCTGGTCAAGTGTTCGGAAAAGATTCTGGCGCAGGCCTGGCAGGATTTGAAGCTGAAATGACGTTTTACCGGAACGTGGCCGGATACATCTGAATCCGGTAACGGATCACTTCGGCGATCCGGCGGTGTCCTTCGGCGTTCGGATGCAGCCGGTCGGTGTCGGAGAAGTGAAAATATTGCGCATACTCGTCCAGCAGCGGGAAGAGTCCGCTGTCGGCGTTGAGGTCGATGACCGGCACGGACCAGATATTCCCCGCTTCCTTGATGCACTCGACATATTCCCCGACGTAGTGGCCCAGCAGGTTCGGGAAAGATTCTTCGGGCTGGACGTTGGTTTCGGAAAAGCAGGCGAAGGCGCGGTGGATCGGGGTCAGCAGAATGATCTGCTGCTTCGGAAAATGCGTTTTGAGGAAACGCATGCCGGCGTTGATTCTGCCCCGGAACGTGCCGGAATCCGTGTTGAAATGCCGTCGCGGCAGTCTTTTCATTTCGCCCCGGTGATTGGTTTCCTCCTCGCGCACGGTGAACCATTCGCCGAGCGGCACTGAGCCCATATAATCGTTGGTGCCCATGAAAACGAAGATCGCATCCACGTCGTCGCCGTGTTCGGCCAGCAGTTTTTCCGCCTGCGGGATGAGTCCGTTCCATTGATTGCCGTTGAGTCCGTACACCAGCGGAATGATTCCGCAGGATTCCTCCAGATATCCCCAGTAGTTTTTGGTAGTTCCGACGTGGATTTTGTCCGTGATCGAATCGCCCAGAAAAGCGACCTTCTTATTTTTCCATTGTTCGTTCATGATTGATTCTTTCCGTTTTCAGGTTCCGGTTCTGGAAAATATATCATGGAAAGGGTCAAATGCAAACAGAAAAACACATCCGCCGTTTTTTTATTTCCGAACTTGAAACTGACGGAAAAAGCACTATATTACCAATTTTTGGACCGGTCGGGCCGGTCGGCAACCATAAACGGAGGACAGCGAAGATGGATTGGACAGAATTGACTTTGGATCAGCTGCGTTCGTGCAAGGCGGAACTGGAAGCGGAATATGCCGGATATGTGAAACAGAATCTGAAACTGGACATGTCCCGGGGAAAACCGGCCGGAACTCAGCTGGACCTTTCCGCCGGTGTGCTGGACAAGCTCGAATCCTGCCGGACCGAAAACGGTACGGATGCCCGCAACTACGGCGGTCTGGACGGGATTCCCGAGGCGAAAAAACTGTTTTCCGACCTGCTGGACATCCCGGCGGAACGGCTGATCATCGGCGGTAATTCCAGTCTGAATATGATGTATGATTCCGTGGTGCGCTGTCTGCTTTTCGGCGCCTCCTCTCAGACTCCGTGGGGAAAACTCCCCAAGGTCAAATTCCTCTGTCCCGCGCCGGGTTACGACCGTCATTTCGCCATCTGCGAGGACCTCGGCATCGAAATGATCACCGTGCCGCTGCTGGCCGACGGACCCGATATGGACCTGGTGGAAAAACTGGCGGCTGCGGACGATTCGATCAAGGGCATCTGGTGTGTGCCGCTCTACTCCAATCCGCAGGGAGTCTGTTACAGCGACCGGACGGTGGAACGGCTGGCTTCGATGAAGGCCGCGCCCGATTTCCGGATTTTCTGGGACAACGCCTACGGGGTGCATCATATTTATTCCGAGGAAAAAGTGGCGGATATCTTCGATGCGTGCACTCGGGCCGGGAATCCGGACCGCGCGTTCTATTTCTTTTCGACTTCCAAGATCACCTTCCCCGGCGCCGGAGTCGCGCTCATGGCTTCCAGTGAAAGCAATGTCGCGGAAATCAAAAAGCATCTGGGAATCCAGACCATCGGTCCGGATAAGCTCAATCAGCTCCGCACCATTCGTTTTCTGAAAAATGCCGACGGCGTCCGCGCGCACATGCGCCGCATGGCTGCCGAACTGAAACCGAAATTCGACGTGGTGCTGACCACGCTGGAACGCGAGCTCGGCGGCACGGGTCTGGCCGAGTGGACCCGGCCGAAAGGCGGCTATTTCGTGGCGGTCGACACGCTCGACAACTGTGCGAAAGCCACGGTCGATCTGGCGAAGAAAGCGGGCGTCACCCTGACCGGAGCGGGCGCCGCCTTCCCGTATCATCGCGATCCGCGCGACCGCAACATCCGGCTGGCTCCGACCTATCCGACGCTGGAAGATCTCACTCTCGCCATCCGGCTGTTCTGCGTCTGCGTCAAACTGACGGGCGTCAGTCGTCTGATTGCGGAAAAAGAGTAAAAAACTCCGAATCCGCCGCGCTTATTTCGCGGGTTTTTCCCGTTTGAAGACCTTGTCGGCAAAACGGTAGTAATGCTCCCAGTCCTGGGCGGTGATGGCGTGTTTCCCGGTCCGGATGTGATAGCCCACCTGTTCGCCGATGGAGCGGTCCGGCGGCGGCATGGTGGAGGTCTCCAGCCCTCTCAATCCGTAGAGACGCCATATCTGCGAGGCTTCCGCGGCGGCGAGAAATTCTCCTTTGGGGTCGGCGTTCAGGTCTTGCGTGGCGCTGGCCACATACAGTGCCCGCGGCGCGATCAAAGCCAGCAGCATGTGCTGGTCGATCGGCAGTTCTTCGATATGACCGGCATAAGCGCCGAGCTTGCCGCAGTACCAGTTGCGCTGATCCCAGTAGGTGATTTCCATGGTTTCGCCGAATTTCCGCCGGGACAGCGCGGCGCCGCCGCAGCCGGAATTGTTGGAGATCACCAGTTTGAACCGCGTATCGCAGGCTCCGGCCCACAGCGCCGCTTTACCCAGCCGTGAGTGTCCGAATACCGCCGCGCGCGTGGCGTCCACCAGCGGTTCCTTTTCCAGTGCGTCGAGCATGCTGGAAAGTCCCCAGGCCCACGCGCCGATCATCGATACCGGACGATACCATTTGCAGGCTTTGGATTCCGCTTTCGGCACTTCGTAGTCCATCCGCAGATCGGCCGCGTCGTAGAACATGGTGAAGGGACTGATTTTGAGCCCGGTCATGTAGTCGGGACAGATTTCCCAGTAACAGGCCGAGGCGACCGCATAGCCGCGTTTGATCGTTTCCTTGTAGTTCCACGCGCCGAGATTGACCGCCCGGCTTTTCACCGGCATGAACTTCCCGGCCTTGTAATTCCGGTACATCGCACGGGACATGCGCACATCCTTTTCGGGCGTATTGCTCTGATTTCCGCTGAAATTCAATCCGATGAACACCGGCGGGGGCGTTTTGGCGTTTTTCGGCACATACAGCAGCAGGTCGTAGTTGAACGTCCTGCCGTTTTTCATCCGGCAGTACACCCGGTATTCCTTGCGGATGGCCAGACCGTCCAGCGCATCGTCTTTCCGGGCGAGCAGCTTCAGTTCGGTCTTATCCGCGTGGGGCGGCATTTTTCCATACATGTATTCCTTGAACTGATCCAGAATGCGCGGCCGCTCCACCTCTTCCCAATCCCGGACGCTGGTCGACTGAAACAGGGGCAGCGTGTAGGGCGGCACCTTGCTCTCGTCCTTGTGATAATGTTTATACCAGAGCGCTTCGGAATAGGGGTAGGTATATTGCTTGGCCAGTTCCGCCCGTTTCTCATCGGGCGGGAGACAGGTTTTTTCCTGAAACAGCGAGCAGCCTGCGAGCAGCGGCAGGACGGTCAGACACCAGCAGAGGCGTGTATTCTTCATGACCGGTTCCTTTTACTTTTCCGCGGCCGGGGCCTGGATCAGCTTCAGCCCTGCCAGATAATTCATGAATTCCTGATTGGTCATCTGCTTCCGGGTTTCCAGAATATCGAGCGCGATCTTCGGGCTGTCCGGCTTGCAGGTCAGACGGAACGAAATGGCCGAGGCGTTGCCGTAATGGACTCTGGCTTTTTCGAATACGGAGGGGTCCAGCCGCAGAAAAACCGGGCTCTGCGCTTTCGGATTATCTTTGGTGTAGCCGTATTTGGTGTCATACATGACCAGACTGGTGTCCTGCGGTCCGAGATCGGCCCAGCCCTGCCGGTCGAATTTTCTGGCCGGAGAAAGCAGTTCGCGTTTGTAGGTTCCGTGCGGTTTGCCGGTTATCGAGGGATCGACGCTGAAATCGAGCTGGAGTTTTCTGACGGCGCCGGGTTTGTTCTTGGGCGAGGGCGTGATTTCCACGTGCAGCAGCGGCTGGGCGTCGTCCATGAAGAACCGGAGATTCATCCGGGCGCCGCTGAAGTTGTATTCGACGTTGATTCCGGCCTGTTTCGCCTCATTGAACACGGTGATTTCCTTCGGTTCGAGGTCGTAGATCGAAATGTCGTTCACCTGCAGGTTCAGCATGCCGCGGCGGTTGAACCCGCTCCAGAAACTGGGTTCGGGCAGACCGATCAGCACCTGCTGATCGTTTTTCTGCGTGGCCTGGACCCATTGGAAATAGATCAGGTAGGACATGTTTTCCCGGCTGATCTGGTAATATTTTCCCTGACCGTAGGTCTTGTGGTGCTTGTGATAGGTACGCTGGACTTCTTTCGCTTCCGGCGCTTCGGCGAACGATCCGAAGCAGCAGACCAGCACGAACGCGGCGCTCAAAAAACATTTTTTCATCATCAGTCTCCTTCTCCCATGAATTTCATCAACCCGAACAGGTTGTAGTTGTGATTGTTGTCCATCGTCAGGCTGAAGCCGTAGGCGTTCATGTCCCGGCGGTCCATCGCCAGCAGATTGAAGAACCAGCTGCTGTAAGGCTTGGGCGGTTTGACCCCGAGTCCGGCGAACGGGACGAAGATTTCGCAGCTCCAGAAATCTTCGCCCAGACAGGATTTCGCCTGGAATCCGGGACAGCGCCACTTGCCGTCGTAGGCGGCTTCGATCGGTTTCAGCCGGCGGGCGCCCTGTGCGCTGTCTCCGGTCGGATTGACCGTGAAGTGCATATACTGTTCCTTCCCGCGTCCGGGCGAAAGGAAGAATTCCAGATGATCGCTCTTGAACCAGATGTCGCCGGCCTTGGAAGCAGGCTTGCCTTTTTCGCGGAAGGCGATGTAGATACCCTCATCGTTCCAGGCGATTTTTGCGGATTTCGGGTAACGGTCCGGAATCTCTTTGCCGAGTGCGTGACGGAACGGCATGTCCGGGATGTTTTTCCACAGCGCTTCATCCGGTTTGCCGTCGATCACGGGTTTCCGGCCGTCTTCCAGCCGGGTGACTTTGTGCACTGCGGTGACGTGCGTGAGATAGGTGCGGCTGGCGGTCAGTTCCTGTTTCCACGGGACCATGAAAAATTCCAGCCGCCGACGTTCGATGCTGCCGGGCGCGGTTTCCTTTTCCGCCTGCCGGAGCAGAGCTTCCAGCTGATCGATAATCGGCACGCCGTAAGCAGCATAAAGTTTTTCCGGCGGCACGCTGGTTGCGGCGAACGTGGTCAGGCTCGGGATCAGGTTCTTTTCCCAGCGGGTCTTGACCAGCTGGTAGAACTTGCGCAGCGTCTTGCCCGCTTTGGGGCCGTAGAGCAGCTCCCAGTGTTCGTCGATTCCGGCGTCGGTGTCCGCATCGGGATTCCACATCGCGCGGTAGACCGGATAGTATGAGTAGTAGAAATGATAATCCAGACCGCCTGCGTCGAGCATCAGACCGTCGCGGGAGATGTATGGTTTGAGTTTGTTCAGCAGTTCTCCCATGTAGGAACCCTGAACGGCTTTGCTGTAGGCGTTGGTCTGCACGCCGTACCAGTAGGCGTTGACCGGGTGACCGAAGACCTTGCACCAGTCGCCGTACACTTTGACATAGCGTTTGACCGCCAGCGGAGAACGGGCCCATGCCGGGGTGCCGATATCGAGCTTCGGCATCAGGTTTTTCGGCACATCGGTGTATTTCCCCTGCGGCGCCAGCGCGTAGTTGTGATAGAGGCTGAAGCCGATCTTCTTGCCGGGCAGACGTTTTTCGACCTCTTTGCCGAGCGCGATCCAGAAATGCATGTAGACGTCGGTGAATTTTCCCGAGGGCGGTGCGTTCGGATAGAGATACGGTTTGGAACGTTCGTTTTCAAGGTTCAGCACCATCGTGTCGCACTGTCCGAACAGCACATATTCCGGATTCGGAGCGTGACTGCGTTTCCAGGGCGCGCGGTATTTGCCGTCCGTTTCGTAGAACTTCACGAAGCGGTCCACCAGGATTTTGACGAATTCCGGATTGGTGATGTCGAAGTAGTTGCCGATATGCGTGGACGGCGTGTAGTAGCGGTGTCCGAATTTGTCGGTGAAGAAGATCGTGTCGATCTTGTCCGGGAAGAGTTCGCCCATCGCCTGCGGGTCGGGGCTGTGCCCGCTCTGATACCGCGTCGCGATCGCCATGCGCCAGGCGTGTTCCTGCTGGCGGTAGTTGTTTTTGACGTCCTTCCACGGGAAATTCCGCCGGAACATGCCGTCCACCGCCCAGTTGAAACGGTCGCGGTAATACGGCGCATCGGAATAGCGGGCGGGTTCGACGGTCAGGTTGACGATTTTCGGGGCGTAGACGCCGATCCCGGGGTAGTAGTACCGCATGCCGAGGAAACGTTCGCAGAAATCGAACGCGCCGTTGGCGGTTCCGTTGAACCGGTAGCGGTACCAGTCGAGCCGGTGGTAGAAATTCGGAATCAGCGAACCGTCGAAGCCGCAGATCACGATTCCTTTGTCGAAGGTCGCCAGGGTGTAGCCTTCTTTCGGCATTTGGGTCCCGTCGAGTTTCAGCGCGGCGGCATAAGGCGTTTTCCCGAGCGCGATCACATAGGGATATTTCGCCAGTTTCGGCGAACCCGGCGGCAGGATTTCCGGCTTCTGCCCGGTGGTGCGTTCGAAAGCGTCGGCGAGCGTGAGCGCGGCGATTTTTCCGGACAGCCGGACCTTCAGCTGTTTTCCGGGTTCGGTGGCGGGGTCGTAGACAATGGCGAAGTTGAGCTTGCCGTTGTCCACCAGTTTCAGCGCCGGATGCGAAGCGGCTTGTTCCCATTTGACCGGGAGCAGCGCTTTGCTCCGAAGGTCTGCCGCAGACAGCATCAGCGCAGCCAGCAGAAAACCCGTGAGGAACATTTTCAGCATGTGGTCTCTCCTTTATTTTGGTCTGATGATTCAGATATCAAACTGCATTTCGGGATAATATAACCGGCCAATCGGGCTTATCAAGATTTCCGCCGATTATTTTTGGGCTTTTTCGTCCGCAGTCACCGGCTGATCTCGTGCCGCAGCGCCTCGGCGGTCAGGGAGTCCGGCGATTTCAGCAGTTCCCCCGGGGTGCCGGCGAAGACGATTCTCCCGCCGTCCGAGCCGCTGCCGGGTCCCAGATCGAGAATCCAGTCCGCGGCCGCGATCACTTCCAGATTGTGTTCGATCACGACCACCGAATTGCCCGCGTCGACCAGACTTTGAAGCAGTTCCAGCAGTTTCGCGGTGTCCGCCGGATGCAGACCGTTGGTGGGCTCGTCCAGAAGATAGACGTTTCCGGATTTGTGAAGTTCCTCGGCCAGTTTGACGCGCTGATTTTCCCCGCCGGAAAGCGTGTCGGTCGATTGCCCGAGCGTCAGATAGCCCAGCCCGACGTCGACCAGAGTCTGCAGCCGTTTGACGATCCGGGGCTGATCGGCGAAAAATTCCCGCGCTTCCCGCGCAGTCATCCGCAGTACTTCGAGTATGTTTTTTCCGTGATAGAGCAGCTGCAGCGCCTCGGGACTGTAACGGTTGCCGTGACACGCCTCGCACGGGATCGCGACCGGGTCGGCGAACGCCACATCCGGCGTCACTTCCCCTTTGCCGTGACAGACCGGACAGCCGCCGTCCGAGTTGAAACTGAGCATTCCGGGCGACACGCCGTTGGCTTTGGCGAACAGCTGACGGATGATATCCATGCAGCCGGTATAGGTGGCCGGCGTGGAGCGCACCGATCCGCCGAGCGGTTTGCGGTCGATGAAAACCGCATCGGGACAGCTAGGGGCGAATTCTCCGCAGATGAGCGTGCTTTTGCCCGAACCGGCAACTCCGGTCACTACGGTCAGAACTCCTTTCGGAATGTCCGCGGAAATATCCCGAAGATTGTTTTTGTGCGCGTGACGGATCGGGAACGTTTCGGTCCAGGTGCGGGGTGTCCGGTCCAGCTTCAGTTTCCGCCGGAGACATTGTGCGGTAACGGTTTCGGTCCGAAGCAGACCATCCAGCGGTCCCTGATAAGTGATTTCTCCGCCGCGCCGGCCGGCCTCGGGTCCGAGGTCCACCACCTGATCGGCGATCCGGATCACGGCCGGATTGTGTTCCACCACGAGCACCGTGTTGTGATGATCGCGCAGTTCGCACAGCAGGCGGTTCAGCTGTTCCACGTCGTGCGGATGCAGACCCGCGCTGGGTTCGTCGAGGATGAAGGTGGTGTTGTTCAGACTGCTGCGGAGCGAACGGACGATCTTGAGCCGTTTGGCCTCGCCGCCGGAAAGGGTGTCGGTGCGGCGGCAGAGCGGCAGATAGCCCAGTCCGATGTCGACGATCTTCCGCAGCGCTTCGGCGGCCTGATGCGCGATCGGGGTGCCGACCGGGTGTTCGATCGCCTCCAGCAGCGGGAGCAGATCGCGGATCTGCATGGAAAAACAGTCGGCGATGTTCCGTCCGTTGATTCTGCAGGCGAGCACCTTGCGGTTCAGTCCGGTGCCCTGACATTCCCGGCAGGGCGCTTTGATGAGGAAACGGTTGACCTCCTCCATGCGGACCGAGGGCAGTTTGGTCAGGTCGCGGTTGATGTAGAGCCGTTCGAAACGCGGGACCAGTCCTTCGTAATCGGTATAGACGGTGCCGGTTTTCAGGTAGAACGGCACCCGGACCTTTTCCGCCGGACCGTAGATGAGATTGTGATATTCCTCGGGCGTGTAATCCTTGATCGGCTTGTCGTTGTCGAACAGGCCGGACTGGGTGTAGATCATGTACTGCCAGTTGCTTTTGGAAAACTGACGGAACAGCACGGCGCCGCCGTTGAGCGATTTTTCCGGATCGACCATCCGGTCGCCGTCCACGGTCAGCTGTTCGCCGAGTCCGTTGCAGCAGGGACAGACCCCGAAAGTGCTCCGGCTGGAAAAGTCGATGGCCGCGCCGACCTTCGGTTCGCCGATGCGGGAGAACAGCAGCCGGATCAGCGGCGCGACATCCGTCACGGTGCCGATGGTCGACCTCGGATTCGAACCCATCGGCTGCTGGTCGATCACCACCGCCGCGGTCAAGTTCCGCATTTCCTCGGCGGCGGGCCGTTCGTAACGCGGCATCCGGTAGCGCAGGTAGGCTGGGAACGAGGCATACATCTGGCGTTTGCATTCCAGGCCGATGGTATCGAATACCAGCGAACTTTTGCCCGAGCCGGAAATCCCGGTGAAGACCACGATCCGGTTTTTCGGCAGAGTCAGATTCACGTTTTTCAGATTGTTGACGCTGACGCCCCTGAGAATGATCTCATCCCGGCAGTCCGCGTCTTCGGATTTCATATTCATAACTGTCCGTCCATTTTCAGAATCCGGTAATATATTCCCGGCGGGAAAAGATTCAAGTCTCTCGGCTGCGAAAAGTTCTTTGATCCGGACTGATGATTGTGATTTTTTCCGTCTTTTCGGCATTGTCTTCCCTGCGGACTGTAAAAAATCACTTTTTTTTGGGAAGCGGCTTGAAAAAATCCGATTCGGGACTAGACTACCGGTATATCCCCGTGTATTATGTCATTTTCAATAATCAGGAGCAAGGAGCGGTAAAGATGGCGGAAGTTGTGCATTTGAGTGCGGAAAAATTTGATGAAGTGACCTCGAAAGGTCTCTGTCTGGTGGATTTCTGGGCGCCGTGGTGCGGTCCCTGCAAAATGCTGTCGCCGATCCTCGATCAGGTGGCCGCGGAAATCGGCGATTCCATCCTGATCGCCAAGGCCAATGTCGACGATCTGCCCGAACAATGCGTCAAGTTCGGCGTCCGCAACGTGCCGGAAATTCTGATTCTCCGCGACGGACAGGTGGTCGCCCAGCTCAACGGCATGCAAAGCAAGGCGAAAATCCTGGATGCGATCAACGGCGTCCTGTAAATCACCGGAAATCCAGCCGCCGGGCGCCATCCGGTCCCTGCTGGCCGGAAAGACCGTCTATTGTTCTTTCAGCGGCGGCGCCGATTCTCTGGCGCTGCTCCTGCTGCTGCGGGAGTGGAGCCGGAGTTTTTCTTTTTCGCTCGAGGCAGTTCATTTCGAACATGGTTTCCGCGGCGCGGCATCGCTGGACGACGCCGCTTTCTGCCGGGACATCTGCCGGCGGGAGCAGATACCCTTTCAGCTGTTCCGGATCAACGTGCCGACTCACCGGCTTCCCGGCGAAGGCGACGAGGAAGCGGCGCGGCGGCTTCGTCTGGATTACTGGCGCAAGATCGTCCGCAATCCCGGCAATTCCCTGATCGCGCTCGGTCACCATGCCGGCGACCGCATCGAAAATGTCCTCCTGCGGCTGTTCCGCGGTTCCAATGCGTCCGGATTGTCCTCCATGCGCGCCGTGCAGCGGATCGGCAGTCTGGTGTTCATCCGGCCCCTGATCGGGTCCGCACGTCCGGAGATCGAAGCCTGGCTGACCGCACGCGGCGAGAAATTCTGGCGGCATGACGCCACCAACGATTCAATCCGCTACCGGCGCAATTTCCTGCGGTTGAAACTGATTCCGGAGATTGTCCGGCAGTTCCCCTTTGCCATGCACGGCATCCTGCGGTCGATTCAGGCACTGGAGACCGATGGCGCCTGTCTCGAACAGCTGGCCGAAAAAGAGTTCGAGGCACTGAAAAACGATTTTTCCCTGTCGGAACTTTCTGCGCAGCCGCCGGCGCTGCGGGCAAGAATGCTGCGGCTGTTCCTGCGCCGGGAACTGCACCGTCCCGATTTCGTGCCGGATTCCCGGATGCTGGAACGGTTCGAGCACCTGGTTGCCTTTCCCCGTCCCTCGGCGAAGATTCCGGTCCGCGGCATGCCCGGCTGGAACCTTACGCTTCGTCACGGCGTTTTTCTGCTCGAATCGACCGCGCGGGAAACTTCCCCGGAAAAGGAATGGGACCCGTTTGCCGCACCGCTCTGCGAATGGGATGAGGAACTTTCGTTCCGGGCGGAACTGATTTCTCCGGAACGGGTTTTGTATTCGCGCGACAAGTCTTCCGCCTTTTTCGACGCGGATTCGATCCGCGCTCTGCTGCCGCTGCAGCTGACTCTCTGGCGGCATGGCGACCAGCTTCTGCCGTTCGGAAAAAATCATCCCGTCCGGCTGAAAAAACTGTTTGCCGACGCCCGGATCGGCACGACCGAACGCGCCGCCTATCCGGTAATCCGGGGCGCGGACGGTTCCGTTCTCTGGGTCGTGCTGCTGCGGAACGGCAATATCGCGCCGGTCACGGAAACGACGAAGCAGGTCTTACGCCTCTCCGTCATTCAGAAACATCTCCAGCACCAGCGCTGAATAGAGCGCATAGCTGTGATCCTGTCCGGCAAAATGTTCCGCGATCAGTTTTTCCACGCCGGGCGCTGTGAAAATTCCCAGCTGAACGCCTTTCCCGTGCAGCAGCCGGTCGCCGGGCAGATTTTTCCATTCGTTCCGGAACCAGTCGGCCAGCGGGACGCCGAACCCGCGTTTTTTCCGCCGGTTCAGTCCCGGCACCAGATATTTTCCGAAGGTGTCGCACAGAATCCGTTTCCGGAAACCGCGCTGTTCCTTGTATGAATCCGGCAGACCCGCCGCGAACTCGATCACGCGGTGATCCAGGAAGGGCGAGCGCAATTCCAGCGAGGCGGACATCGAAGCGACGTCCGCCTTGGTCAGAATGTCGCCCGGCAGATAGGTGTGAAAATCGAACTCGGAACAATCGGCCGCGCGTTCGAAAGCCTGATCGGCGTCGAACGAACCCAAAGTCGGGCGGATTCCGTCGAAGAAGCCGCCGCAGAAACGTTTTTTCAGCGCTTCGTCCGTATGGGAGACGATGGCCAGGTATCGTGCCGCGCCGGATTGCGCCGCCGCGCGGAGAAAACGTTTCAGCCGGGCGGACCGGCTGCGTTCGCCGCCGGCCGGAATCAAGGCGCCGCACAGGGAAAACAGCGCCGCGCGCAGCCCTGCCGGAATCCAGTCGAACCGGCTCAGGTAGCGCATGGCGATATAGCGTTCATAGCCCCGGAAAAGTTCGTCGGCGCCGTCGCCGCCGAGTGCCACGGTCACTTCTTCGCGGGCAAACGTGCTGAGCAGCGAGGTCGGGATCAGCGAGGCGTCCGCGAACGGCTGTCCGTATTCCCGCATCCGCTGTTCCGGAATGGAAATGTCGCACGGATTGACCTCGCGGATCTTATGTTCCAGGCCGTGCCTGGCGAACTGTCGGAGCCAGGCCGCATTTTCCGCCGCGGCCTCGCGTTCGTCGTAGGCCTTTTCCCGGAAGGCGATCGAATAGCATTGCAGCGGCGTATCGACCGCTTCGGCGGCGAGTCCGGCTACGATCGTGGAATCCACCCCGCCGGACAGGAAGATGCCCAGCGGAACGTCCGCGATCAGACGGTCGGTGACCGCTTTCCGGACCAGCCGGTCCAGTTCGTGACACGCATCGACATAGGAGATTTTCGCCTTGTTCGCATAATCCGGCCGCCAGTACTGCGTGATTTTCATCTCTTGCGCGGACAGCGAAAATTCCAGCCGGGTGCCGGGTTTCAGCTCGTTTACTTCCCGGAACGCCGTCCCCTGCGGGAGGTATTGCAGCGAAAGGAAATCCCACAGCGCCTGCGGATCGTATTCTCCCGGAAACTCCTCATGGCGTTTCAAGGCGGAAACCGTGCTTGCGAAAACCAGCGTTCCGGCGGTCCGGAACCAGAACAGCGGCTTGACGCCCGCCCGGTCGCGCGCCAGCAGGAGTTTTTTCTGTTTGACGTCATACAGCCCGAACGCGAAGAAGCCGTCGAGTTTTTCCGTGAGCGCCGCACCGTATTCTTCATAGAGATGCACCAGCACTTCCGTGTCCGATTCGGTCCGGAAACGGTGTCCGCGCGCGATCAGTTCCCGCCGGAGTTCTCGGTAGTTGAAGATTTCGCCGTTGAAAGTGATCCAGACCGAATCGTCCTCATTGGCCAGCGGCTGTGCGCCTCCGGCGAGGTCGATGACGGACAAACGGCGGTGTCCGAGCGCGGCCGGTCCGAGGATTTTCACGCCTTCGCCGTCCGGGCCCCGGCAGATCATGGGCGAAAGCATGGCGCGCAGGGTGCTTTCCCGCGGCGGAGTCTCGTTGAGCTGAATGAAACCGGCGATGCCGCACATGATTACGCCTGCCTCCTTCCGGCCGCTCCGCGGCGGAATGCTTCGCGCAGACGTTCCAGCAGCAGGGTGTGACGCGGTTCCCGGACGGCGTTGCGGACCGCCATGGAAACGGCTTTGCGCGAACCGATGAGGATCATCAGTTTCCGGGCGCGGGTCATACCTGTGTAGAGCAGATTGCGCTGGAGCATCATGTAATGCTGGGTCAGGACGGGCATCACCACGGCGGGGAATTCGCTGCCCTGGGATTTGTGAACGGTGACCGCATAGGCCGGATTGAGCTGGACCGCCTCGGAGAAATCGTATTCGATGTCGCCGAGGTCGTAGCGCACTTTGAAGGTGCTGTCCGCGTGATGAATGGAGAGAATCACGCCCGGGTCGCCGTTGAATACCCCCTTGTCGTAATTGTTGCTGATCTGCATGACTTTGTCGCCGACGTGGAAAATCCGTTCGCCGGAACGGAATCCGGCCTTTTCCGGATTGAGCAGAGCCTGGAGCCGTTCGTTGAGCTGAACCGTGCCGCAGATTCCGCGGTTCATCGGGGAAATCACCTGAATGTCGTTTTTCGGATCGAAGCCGAAGCGTTTCGGAATGCGGTCGGTGACCAGCCTTTCGATCAGTTGAGCGGCTTCCTCCGGGTCGTCTTTTTCGATCCAGTAGAAATCACCCGGATGTTCCGGGTCGGGATGCGGGATATCCGGCACGGTTCCCAGATTGACCTCGTGCGCGGCACGGATGATCCCGCTGCCGCTGCCCTGACGGAAAATCCGGGTCAGACGCGACACCGGAATCTCGCCGCAGGAGATGAGATCGTTCAGCACCGTGCCGGGTCCGACCGAGGGAAGCTGGTCGGCGTCTCCGACCAGGACCACGGTCGCGCCGGGCTGGACCGCCCGGAAAAACGCCACCGACAGCGGCAGATCGAGCATGGACACTTCATCGAGCACGAACAGCTGATGCCCCAGCGGTTTCCGGCGGTTGTGGACGAACTGACGTTTGACCGGGTCCCATTTCAGCAGCCGGTGCAGGGTCGCCGCACTGACGCCGGTGGTTTCGCTCAGCCGTTTGGCGGCGCGCCCGGTCGGCGCGGCCAGCACGAGATCGAGCTTCGCCGCCTTCGCCCGGCGCACGATTTCCGCCACGACCGTGGTCTTGCCGACGCCTGGTCCGCCGGTGATGATGCTGACTGCGCATTTTCCCGCGCGTTCGACGGCGCCGAGCTGTTCTTCGGAAAATTTCGAACCGGTTGGCGGCGGATATTTGAGCAGCGATTCGCCGTAATGACGAGGCGCAAAGACCAGACTGACCAGCAGCAGCGGCAATTCCTGTTCGCAGCGCAGCAGCCCCGGTTCGTAGATCATCGTCCGTCCGTCCGATGTCGCGATCAGAACGGCTTTCTGAGCCTGGACGGCCAGCTTGACCGCTTCCTGTGCACAGCTTTCGTCCAGACCGAGCAGTTCGCCGAGCTGACGCAGAAAATCCTCCACGGGCATCCCGACGTGACCGGCGGTCCGAATCTGGCCGAGCGCATAGGTCACGCCCGCAATCAGCCGCTGCGGTTCGGTTTTTCCGATGCCGGAACTTTCCGCGATCCGGTCGGCGGTCAGAAAACCGATGCCGTCCACTTCCGAGGCCAGCTGATAGGGATTCGTCCGCAGAATTTCCGCCGACCGGTCGCCGTAAAGCGAATAGATGCGGTTGAAATATGCCGGGGTGATGCCCAGACTCTGCATATACATCTGGAGCGAACGTTTTCCCGCGCTTTCCTTCCACGCCTTTTTGATCGCTTCGATGCGTTTTTTTCCCAGACCGGGGACTTCCTTCAGCCTCGCGGTGGCATTGTCCAGCACCTGGAGCGTCTGCGTCCCGAACGTGTCGACGATCGCTTTGGCATATTTCGCGCCGATCCCCCTGATCGTGCCGGACGCAAGATATTTTTCAATTCCCTCCAGCGTGGCGGGCAGGGAAAAGATACAGGAGGTCACCCGGAACCGCCGTCCGTGGTCCGGGTGGAATTCCCAATGTCCTTTGAGTTCGACGCCCTGTCCTTCGCATACTCCGGGCAGACTGCCGCAGGCGCAATGGACCGCACCTTTCGAATCGCGCACCGAAATTACCTGAAAGCCGTTTTCCTCATTCTGAAAAATGACTTTGTCCACCTGACCGGACAAGGTGAGTTCGGTCAGGTTTTCAGTCTTTTCGGACGCATCCGGGCTCATGGCGCGGTTTCTCCGTCAGTGATGGGAGAAAATTCTTTCCGGCGCGTGCCGCAGCACCACGCCGAGTTCGTTGGCGCGTTTGATGACGTCGGCGTCCTTGAGCGAACCCGAGGGAGCGACGATGGCTTTGATTCCGGCCTTGGCCGCGACTTCGACCGCATCGTAGAACGGGAAGAAACCGTCGCTGGACATGACCGCGCCTTCGAGCGTGTTCGGACCTTTGTACTTGAGCGAGAATTTTTCGATGGCCTGTTCGACTGCGCCGACCCGGTCCTGTTCGCCGGTGCCGACCGCGAGCGTCTGACCGTTCTTCACGATCACCACGCCGTTCGAGCGGACGCTGATGTTGATGTACCAGGCGTCCAGCAGGTCTTCCATCTGTTCCGGGGTGGGCTCGACCGTCGAGACCTGAGGTCCGCAGGCTTTGTTTTCCCCGGAGGCCGCGGGCAGGTCGGCCGCGGAGCGCACATGAGTCAGCAGCGGCGCGGCGATGACCAGCGAGCCGTCGCCGAGCACCTTGAACGTATCGAACCGGCCGTCGGCGTTGTCTTCGACATACCGGGGCAGGGCGGCAATGTCGCCGCACTGGAGAATCCGGATCTGCTTGTTGAGTTTGAACCGTTCGGCGTTGTTGAACAGCGCCAGCGCGGCTTCCTCGTAATCGGGCGCGACCACGCATTCGCAGAACGTGCTCATGATTTCTTCGGCGGTGGCGGCATCGACTTTCACGTTGAACGCGATCACGCTGCCGAACGCGGCGCGGGCGTCGCAGTCGCGGGCTTTGATATAGACGTCGCGCAGGGTTTCGCCCGGACGCATGGCGGCGGCGCCGCTGGGATTGACGTGTTTCATCACCGCGCAGGCGGGCTTGTCAAAGAATTTGACGATGTTCAGCGCGCCGGAAATGTCTTCCAGATTGGTCTGGGAAAGACCGTTTTTGCCGCTTTTGAGTGTCTTCATGTCGGCGATGGTCCCGTGTCCGCCTTCGGGAACGTAGAGTGCCGCCGGCTGGTGCGGGTTGGTGCCGTACCGCAGATCGCTGTTCTTGACGTAGGTGCGGGTCCCCACCGTGATTTTTTCCGGATAGTCGCCCACATTGCGGGTGAGATAAGAGTTTCTGGCTAATTTTTCCGCCATTTTGCATTCTCCATTTGAAGATTGACCACTTTTGTGGTATTATTACCAGACAAATGATTATGGGGAACAATTTACAGTCAAATTGACGGAATCGCAAATACAAAGCATGAAAAAGATGAATTTTCCTTGCAAAAAAGGGCGTTTCATCACCTTCGAAGGGATGGAAGGCTGCGGAAAAAGCACGCAGATACGGCTGCTGGCCGAGGCGCTGACCGCCCGCGGGCTTGCGGTCGAAGTCTCCCGTTCGCCCGGCGGCACACCCGTCGCCGAAAAGATCCGCACTCTGCTGAAGGTCCGCACCGAGGGCGACGAACTGACGCCCGAAGCCGAACTCCTGCTGTTCAGCGCCTGTCACGCCCAGATGACGCGGCGTCTCATCCTGCCCGTCCTCGAACGCGGCGGCATTCTGCTGAGCGACCGTTTCTTCGATTCGACCACCGCGTATCAGGGCTATGCCCGCGGACTGGACCTGGACCTGGTGCTCCGGATCAACCGTTTCGCCTGCGGCGAGCTCGAACCGGACCTGACTCTCGTTCTCGACCTCGATCCCGAACTCGGCATCGAACGCAGCCGCTGCCGCGGTGCGGTGGAAACCGACCGGTTCGATTCCGAAAAAATGAAATTTCATCACGACGTCCGCAATGCGTTCCTGACTCTGGCGGAACTCAATCCCGGCCGTTTCCGGGTGATCGACGCTTCGCGGACGCCCGAACAGGTCCATCAGCAAATCATGGAGGCAGTCGATGATACCCTGGCAGACTTACGCTGAACGTTATCCCATGCTCACGGCCGCGCTGACTCGCGCCAGACTCGGCGACCGCATGTCGCATGCGTATCTGCTCGTGACCTCCAATCCCGATTACCGCGCCGAATTTCCCCTGCTGCTGGCCGCTTTGCGCATCTGCGGAAATCTCCGGCCGGACGGCGGACCGTGTCTGGACTGCGGCGAATGCCGGCAGCTGCTCGGCGGAGTTTATCCGGATTATCACGTGCTGGCTCCGACCTCCAAGGCCCGCGAGATCGTGATCGGCAAGGATTCCTCCGAACCGGATACGCTCCGCTGGTTCGAGGCTCAGTTTCATTTGAGCAGCGTCAGCGCCTCCGGCTGGAAGATCGGCGTCGTTCAGGAGGCCGACACGATGAACGAATCCGCTCAGAACGCCTTTCTGAAAACCCTGGAGGAACCGCCGGGAAAATGTCTTTTCGTCCTGACCACCGGGCGTCCTTCCGCGCTGCTGCCGACCATCCGGTCGCGCTGTCAACTGCTTTCGCTCACCGACAACCGCTGCGAATACAAGTTTCCCCGCTGCTCTGACGTTCCCGCGATTCTGGAAAATCTCGTGCTGCAGGATACCCGCAGTCTCATGCGGACCGAATACTGCACCCGCGCGCTGCTGGAGATATCCTCCTCGCTGCAGACTGCCGCGCAGGAGACCGCGCAGGAACGCTGGAAGGCACGTCTGGAGGCCGCCAAAGAGCTGGAAAACGCCGGCGTGAAGCTGATCGAACGCCGGATCGACGGCGAGTCCGGCAGCGAATACCGCCGCAGCCGTGAACAGTTCATCAGTCTCATTCATGCGTGGTTCGCTCAGGTCGCTCTGCTGACCGAGGACGTGCCGCCGGAAATGATGCCGAATCCGGAAATCCTGCCCGATCCGGCCAAAGTTCTGTCCCGGTTTACGCCCGAACGTGCCCGGCGGATGCTCGATGCGGCGGAAAATCTGATCGGCGCACTGCATACCAACGTCAACGACGAGCTCGCATTCCGGACTTTCTGTCTCTCGATCAATCTGATGCTGAAAAAAACGACACCATCCAGAAACTGAGGCTGCAACAGCTTTACGACTGGACGGTATTAATTGGGAGACCAGATTATGAAAACGTATCATTATCATTCCGACCGGGAGATTCCGGTCTTCGCGGAACCGGAAATCCTTGTGGTCGGCGGCGGCTGCGCCGGACTCGCTGCCGCGGTCTGCGCCGCACGCAGGGGCCGCAAGACCCTGCTGGCCGAACGGTCCTACTGTCTCGGCGGCACGGCGACCGAAGGGATGGTCGGACCGTTCATGACCTGTTCCGATCCCGAGGGGAAAAACGAGGTCATCAAAGGGTTCTTCCGGGAATTCATCGACCGTCTCATTGCCGAGGGCGGCGCGCTGGAACCGATGTCCATTCAGAACTGCAAAGGATATTCCTCCTGGCACGAGTTCGGACACCAGAACGTGACGCCGTTCAATATCGAAGCCTACAAGATCGTCGCCGAGGACCTTTGCCGGGAAGCCGGGGTGGAACTGCTCTACGGCGTGACCGCGTGCGATGTGGTCCGGTCGGCCGACGGCAGATCGATCGACGGGGTCTGTTTTCAGGCGAAGGAAGGTCCGGTTCTGATCCGCGCCCAAATCGTGATCGACTGCACCGGCGATGCCGACGTCGCCTGGCTGGCAGGGTGTCCCACGCTCAAGGGCGAACCCGGCACAGGTGAAGTCCGGGCCGCCGGTCTGTTCTTTTCCATCGAAGGGGTCGACGAGAATGTCCTTCAGCAGCGCTGCGACGAACTCGGCTGGCCTTCCCTCCGGTTTGAAAAGGAGATCGCCGAGGCGGTCGCCAATAACGAATATCCTGTTCCGCGCCGCCGTCTCGGCGTCTACAAAAGCTGTGACGGGACCTGGAAGGTCAATGCGACCCGGATTCAGAACGTCGACGGCACCCGGTCCGCCGATCTGACCCGCGTCGCGGTCGAAGGCCGGCAGCAGGTCCGGGCGATTTTCCGTTTTCTGCGCAAATACGTTCACGGATTCGAACACATCTGTCTGCTCGGATCGGCTTCCGCGCCGGGAATCCGCGAAACCCGCCGCATCGAGGGTAAATTCATTCTCGGCGAAGAGGATATCGTCAAGGGAACCATGTTTCCCGATGCTATTGCCGTGTGCAGCAATTCGCGCGATAATCACAAGGAATTCATCGGCAAATACATTCCCTCGACCTGCTGCTATTCGCTGCCGTACCGGGTCCTGCTCCCGCAGGGTGCGGACAACCTGCTTGCGGCCGGGCGGAATGTTTCCTGCGACCGCGCCGTGCTGTCGGCGATCCGCGTGATGCCGCCGTGTTTCGCGCTCGGTCAGGCGGCAGGCAATGCCGCTGCGCTCGCGCTCGATTCCGGGGTCGTGCCGGAGTCGGTCGATACGGCCGAACTTCAGAAGCGTCTGCGGGCGGAAAACGCGGTACTGCCGCCGCTGCCGGCTTGATTCGGCACAAATCGTCAGAGAGAAACGCGGTCTGCCGGGCCGAAAGAATACAAACTGAAATTCAAAAGGAACATGTTTATGCCGGACAATACCATTACCGAACACTGGGTGGAGATGCGCGACGGGGTCCGTTTATATACGGTTTTGCAGACTCCGGAACCGACCGGAAAGTTTCCGCTGATCATCGTGCGCACGCCCTACTGTGCATCAGCCGAACCCGATCTGGAAAAACTGCGGCAGGAAGACACGCACGGATATGCCGTTCTGCAGCAGCATTGCCGCGGCACCGGCCGGAGCGAGGGAATCTGTCTGGCCTATCTGAATGAGCGCAACGACGGTCTGGATCTGCTGGACTGGGTCCGGAAGCAGCCGTTTTACAACGGCGAACTGTTCCTGCAAGGGGGCAGTTATCTCTCGTCCGTCCATTTTTCCTATCTCGACACCGATCCGCCGGATGTAAAGGCGGCTTTTCTGGCGGTGCAGGATACCGAACGCTACAACATCCTGTATCGGAACGGTTTTTACAAACCAGGACTTCACGGAAACTGGGTCATGCGCATGTACAAACGCAATCAGGAGATACCGCGCAATTTCTGTCCGGAAACTTTCCGCACCCTTCCGTTGTACGGCATCACGGAATCCATCTTCAACGAAACCGTGCCGGAAATCGAGGAGGAGTTTCTGCATCCCGATCCGGATGATCCGTTCTGGAAAACGCCCGCGGGCGGCAGTGATTACCACGATGCCTGCAACCGCTGTTCGATCCCGATCCTGCTGGTCACGGCTTTTTACGACATTTATACCGGCGGTGTTTTCGATATGTGGAAGTCGCTGACTCCGGCGCGGCGGAAACAGTGCGCGCTCGTAGTGACTCCGTTCGCCCATGGCTACAATCCGCTGCCCCGCGAGGAGCCGTCCGAATTGCCCGACTTCGAAAACGGCCGGCTGCGGGAGGTTTGTCCCGATCTGGTGTATCTCTGGTTCGATCATTTCCGTCAGGGAAGTCCGCTTTCTTTCGTCGAACTGGGCAAAACGACCTATTACCGGTTGTTCGAAAACCGCTGGCATAATGTTGCACAACAGGAAAACGCGCCCGAAACCATGCGCTTGTATCTTCATGAAAACCGAACACTACTGACCGACAAGCCTGAAAAAAAGGGTGAAATCACTTACGTTTACAATCCCTTCGCCCCGGCTTCTTTTGCGGGCGGGTGCTGCAATAATTTCGGCGGAATGCAGGTCCAGGACGTGCCGAATTCACGTTATGACATCATTTCCTTTGTTTCCGAACCGTTCGAATGCGAACTCGATTGCGAGGGTAAATTCGAGGTGGAACTGCATTGCCGTTCGACCGTGCCCGACACCTGTTTCTATGTCCGTCTTGATCTGGTCAGAAACGACGTTGCCCTGTCGCTGCGGGATGACATTGATTCGCTTTGCCGCCTTGAAAAGGAATATGTGCCCGGACAGGAACGGGTCTTGCGCTTTGTGTTTGCGGAACATGCTTTCCGGATTCAGCCGGGCGACCGTTTGAGGCTGGACGTTTCATCTTCCTGTGTGCCGCATTTTCAGATTCATACCAACCGGAAAGGAGTTCAGGCCCGGCAGTCCGGAGCGGATGTCTGCCGCAACACCGTCATCACGGGGAAATCCTGCCTGACCGTCTTTTTCAAATAACGCATCTGGCCGCTCCTTGGATTTTTCTTCCGGCTGAGAGGTTGAAAAAAACGATTTTTTCAGTTTTTTCGTTTTTTCACTTGTTTTTTTCTTTTTGGGGATTACATTATGTTTTAAGTGATATATATCATTTATAAATCCGATATAATCAGGTGAGATATGGTTTCCGAAACAAAATGCGGCAGCGCGAAAAAGAAACTGACGGAGAAGATCAGACAAGGCGACTATGCCGTCGGAGAACGTTTTCCGAGCGGACGTCAACTCGCATCGGAAATGGGCGTCAGTTATGTGACGGCCAACAATATCCTGCGCGAACTGGAAGCGGAAGGATATTTGCACCGGATTGTCGGCGTCGGTACCTTCGTCTCCTCGCCGCAGCCTCAAAATCAAGATGCGCAAACCAGACGTATCGGGTATCTGGTCGATGTCAGGGAAAGCGTTTTTGCACGCTTCTTTTCTTCGGTTCTCGACAATATGCCCGCTGACGGTTCCTTTCTCAATGTGCCGCTGCGGATGCTGCCGGGGGTCAGTACGATCACCCGGCAGGAACATGCTCAATGGGTCGATGAGGTATTTCAAAAACGCTGGGATTCTCTAATCGTCTTCGGGGACCGTCATTTCCCGTTCCGCGAATTTGCCAGACATGAACACGAAACGAACCAGATCAACTTCATTTTCTACGATGATACGGAATTGCCTTTCGAGTATGCCAACCGGATTCTGGTCGATAATGAAAAGGTCGGATATCTGGCGGGGACTCATTTTCTCCGGAAAGGAGCCGGAAAACTGGCGGTGCTGTCATTTCGACCCTTGGATGAGGTCTATCGCCGCCGGATCGGCGGAAGAATCGATCATCACGGGATTAGAATCCTGAACGGCTTGGAACGGGCCTATCAGGAGCGGAATCAGGATTTCTACGAACAAGTGATCATCAAGCCGTATATGACTACGAAAGCAAAAGAGATTGGTGAACTGATCCGGGCTGGCTGCCGCCATTTCTTCGTCATGGGGGATGCGTTCACGGGAGAAATCTACAAAGCGGCGGAACGGCTGGGCGTGAAGATCGGGGAGGATATTGAAATTCTGGGGATGAACAACCTGAGCTATGATGATACGCTGCATCCGACGCTCTCATCCATTTCTTTGAACGAAGTGCAGATCGGCAAATCCCTTTCCGAAGCAGTCTTGCACAACTGGCACGGAAAAACCATTTCGGTCAAACCGGAAATCATATTTCGGGAATCAAGCAGAAAACAAATATGAAAAACAAATGACGCAGGAGGCAAAACATGAACGGCTTTTCATTTCCTTTCTCTCACCGGCCGCAATCGAAAAATCTTTTCACGCTGATTGAATTACTGGTAGTTATTGCGATTATCGCGATTCTGGCGGCGATGCTTCTTCCTGCGCTGAACCAGGCAAGAAACACGGCCAGGAAAATCGCCTGCACCAACAATCTGAAGCAGATAGGTAATGCGCTGCAGATGTATATCAACGACTATCAGGACTATATTCCCGGATGTTACGGAATAAAAAACGATGCGGACTCCTCAAGTTGGGTCAAGGTGCTGGCTCCCTACGCCGGGACTGCCGTTTTGTGGGTGTGTCCAGGTTCCGCTGATGCCTCCAGACCGGAAGTTTCTCAAATCAGTAAAAAAGATATCGCCTCAGCGGAGGTTGATTCTCTGCTGGCAAAGTGTCAGACGATCGGCATCAATACGTCCGGAGGAAAAGACAATGCCCGTGCCTTCGGCTATACGCTTTATAAAATGACTCGGATCAAACATGCTTCTTCACTGGTCTATGCCGGAGATGCCACCGGGCATCTTGCCGAATATTACGGCAGCAAGGCGAACCCGAATTTACGCCTGTTCGTGCTTTCTTACGTATATCCGGATTCCGCGACGTCTTTTTATCCACACCACAAAAATGTGATCAATACCCTGTTTCTCGGCGGAAACGTGGATTCAGTATCCGTCTCTTTATATAGAGTCTGGGGATATTATACCAATAACGGCGTCAAAAATGAACACAGCAGACATTTCCGCGCCGATATGTGATTTTCCAAACAGTCGGAAGGAATCGATATGAAACAAGACATACTATTCGCGGCGATGTTGTCATGTTCAGCTGTTCTTTCGGCGGCGGAACGGATTTTCCCGTTCGAAGCGGAAATACTGAACGGATGCTATACTGAAAGCGGGATCGTCCGTCTGCATCGGGAACTTCCCTCGCAGAAAAATGCGGAAAACGTAGTGATTGCCGCAGCCAAGCCATACCGCATTTTCTTTCAGGAAGACGTTTTTGCACGGAAAGCCGGTGCCAGGTCTGACGAACTTGTTCAGATCAAAAAAAGCGCGGTCGAATACACTCCGCAAAACGATGATCCGGAAGCAAAGCACGGGTATATCGACTATGCGAAATTGGCATCTTACCAGTATCAGATCAAAACCCCCGGGAAATATACGGTTTGGTTTCGTGTCTGGACCCCGTCCGTGGCGAATTGGCAGTTTTTCGTCTCAGACGATCAGGGCACCCGGCATGTGGTCGGGCTGAAAGGTTTTATTCCCGCCGCAAAAAAGTGGTTCTGGAAAAAAGGATTTACGACTTGGCTGAACGCGGGCAATCATCAAATTCAGATCATGCAGGCGATGAATGGGAAACGGATTTCCGCCGTTCTGCTGACACGCGACCCGTCCTTTGTTCCGTCGGGCGATGTTTCTCCATCCGTCTGCCGGCAGATCACGAGGGGAACGGTTCAGTTTAAAACCGCCGCACCTTTCGGTTTGCTCCAGTGGAGTAAACTGACTGCACAGACCCAGGGCGCTGTGTCTTTTCAAATTTCTCAGGATGGCGGAAAAACTTTTTCCACGCTCAACGGAAAGGATTTGAAAGCGTATGACAAGGAGCCGCTTACGCTGAAACTGATTCTTTCCCGCGAAAACGGGATCGAACCTGAAGCCCGGAATGTTCAGGTTTCTTATCGGTACGACGAAAAACAGTTCTGCCAGTTGACAGCGGGCAATGCCTGTTATACCTTTTCGCGCGGCAGCGGTGCCCTGTCGGGAATCACCAATACCGTCACCGGGACAGTCATTCAGCCGGCGGGATCCGATGTGTCGATGTTCCGCCTTCTGCTCAAGACCCGTGGAAAAAACGACAAACGCTGTCTGGATATGAAAGATGCGCGGCTGGTTCGCCTGAAGCAAATATCTTCAAAAAAACTGGAGATTGTCTGGGATTTCCCGGAAGAGAAGATCGGCGTCTCGTTTACGGTCACAGCGGAAAATGATCGGCTGGTCTGGCAGATCAAGGTCGATAACAGACATCCATCGACCGACGTGATCGAGGTGGAGGGACCGGTCCTTTCGGAACTGCGCATTTCCGGCGATCCGGCTTCGGATATCTTGGTCTGGCCGTTTTCTGCCGGAGAATTTATCCCGTGCCCTGCTGAAAAAGGCGAATTTTCGGTTACTTACCCCGACCATGCGGGCCTTCCGTTTGCCATCCTGACCAACGGGAAGGAGAGTTTCTATTATGCCTGTCATGACAAAAAACTGCTGATTACGGAATTCTCCTCGGCGGCGAATGCATCATCCAATGCGGTCAACCTTAAAATATGTCGGCGCCACCGCATCCCTGCGGGAACGTCCAAGACCGATACCTTTGTCACGGCGGTTCTGAACGGAACTTGGCACAAAGGCGCGGATCTGTACCGGCAATACTTCTACTCCGTCTACCCGAAAAATGCCTATCGGCCGTGGCTCCGAAACTCCGATGCCTGGTTTCAAGGAAGTTCCTGCGGACACGCAGGTCTGATGAAACAGCATAAGGATTACACCGCTTTTCAACTCAGTTTCAAGGCAGCGGCATTCCTTTCTCTGGACTACATACAGATGTGGGGCAGCACCTTCAACGGAGCCTGTCCCGCCTACTATCTGCCGCGTCTCGACAAAGGCGGCGAAAAGATGTTCGCCGAACAGATGAAATACTGGCGCGGTCTCGGCTGCCATACCGGACATTATTTCTTCGGCAACGGGATTGCTCCATATTATCTGCTGACCGATCTCTATTTCGGTGTGCCGTGGAGCAAATATCCGGCGGAATATCGTCCGCCCTCTTTTGAATGGTATGTAAAAAACCGGGAATACATCTCGGATTCCGCCGAGGTAAACGAGGCGGAACTGCGGAAGAAAACCGCACAAATTAACGAGGTTCACCGCAAGAATCAGATCGTTCGCGGAAATTACGAGGAAAGCACCGGATACATGGCGATGAACTGGCGGAACGGAGAATTCGCCGGGTTTCTCTATAAATGGATTGACATCTACGTTTCGCGTTATCATTGCGATACGGCGTATCTGGATACTTTTGCGTTCAGGAACCGTCAGGCGGATTTCAATCCGTATCTCCAATGCAACGGCGAAGGCGACAAACCGGAATTCAAACGCAGATTTCTGGATCAGCTTTTTACCGGCATGCGGAAACAGGAGCCCGAATTTTGCGCACTGACCGAGGGAATTGCAGACATTTTCGGGACGCATCTGTATTTTCTGCTTTCCGGTTTTGCACGCGATCCTGCCGTTTTCCGCTACACTTTGCCCGACCAGATCATCTTTCAGGGAAGCAGCAACGGGCTGTGGTCCAAACCGCTGACGAAGAAAAGCATTCTTCAAGCCTTTCTTTGCGGCAATCGTTTCGATCTCGTCCTGATTTATCCGGAAATTTACTACATGCTGAAACTCCGTCAGCAAATCTCTCCGTTCCTGAACCTGGCGGTCTTCGATGATGTCAAAGGCGTCACGGTGTCTGATCCCGCAATCACGGTTTATGTTCATAAGATTTTGCCGGAAACCGAAGCGATCATCCCCGGCGGCGGAACCCGTGCCGTCACGCTAGCCGTCGGCAATCCGGATGGAAAATCCGGCACCGTGACCTATGAACTGCCCGCCGGATTTCTCCCGGATCGCGCCGTGATTTGCGAGATTTACAAGGATCCGCTTCCCTTGAAATTTCAGCGTGATGGACGCAGGATTACGTTCCCTGTTCCGACCGGGTTCGCATCCGCCGTGATTCTGATCGACACACTCAAAGGTGCTCACCGGTTTACCGCAACCGCAGAGCAGACATCTAATAATACGGCAGAGGTCAAGGTCGTCAACTATACAGAAAAAGAAATCACTTTCACGGTCGATGTCGGAGAACAGAAAAAACAGTTGAGAGTCCCCGGCGCCGACAGCGCAGCAGCGGATTTCTCATTCCGGCCGACGGCGGAACCGTATCGGATTCTGCCGGTACTCGTTACGGCTCCGGGCATGGAGCCGGTCAGACGGATTATCTCCATCGGTGAAACGGGACAGAAGATTCCCATGCCGGAACTTTCTGCACAGAGAGTAGGGAAAAATCTCCACCTCGATTTTGAGGAAACGATTTATTCGACGAAGGGCGCCTGCACCGGGAAACGGGGATTCCTGCTGCAAGGAAACGGTAAGTTCCGGATGCACCGGATTCCGCTGTCTCTTGTTCCCGATGCACACTACGAAATGACTATGCAGATTCGGAAATCCAAAGCGGTTTCTGCGAAAGCTGCCGATTGCTTCGCCATGATCGCATTCTACACCAGGCAGAATAGAAAACTGGTTCGGCTTGTTCAACTGGGCGGAAACGTGGCGAACGATGACATGTTTCATTCCGTGAAAGTCGAATTCGATACGCCCGCAAATCTGCATGAGCCGTCACTCTATCTCTACAATCACAATTCCACGGGGGAACTTTCCATTGACGATGTCTGCCTCGTTGAAATCAACCGGGCGATGTCTCGTGTACGAACTGATTTCAGGTCGCTTCCTGCGGCAAAGTCCGTCGAAAAACACCAATGATTGCCGTCTTGATTGCCGATTTCTTGTTCTGACCGGACAAAAATCGGAAAAAATTTCTAAAAACTGCTTGACAAATCGCGAGGGTGGTGTAAATTAATAGTCCGTTGCGCTTGATGGCTGAGGCTGTCGGGCGGGGTGATGCCGAAAAAATCGAAAAAAATTGCGATTTTGATTTGACAAAAGCGAAAAGCATGCTAAATTACATTTTCATGCTTCGCCGTTTGAGCTGGGAAAGTTCGGGCGGGGCGGTGCTGAAAAAAGTTTGAAAAAATTGAGAAATCGATTTGACAAACTGGAAAAGTATGCTATATTACGATTCCATTGCGCCGAATGAAGGCGATGATGATTTGAAATTGCGATTATGCAAGTGATCTTTGAAAATTGAATAGTGCGATGAACCCGAGAAAGATTTTGAGGTTTTGCAAGAAACCGAGAAGTCGTAGTAAAAGAGCGAATCGAGAGATTTGCGACAAGATTGAATCTTGAAGAACAAAGGGCATTCCGGGAGCTGATTCCGGGGTGTTTTGAATTTTGTTTGGAGAGTTTGATCCTGGCTCAGAACGAACGCTGGCGGCATGGATTAGGCATGCAAGTCGAACGAAGCAGCAATGCTTAGTGGCGCAAGGGTGAGGAACACGTGAGTGACCTGCCCGCAAGTTTGGAACAGCTCCTGGAAACGGGAATTAATACCGGATGTGATCATGAAGCTGCATGGTTTCATGATTAAAGCAGTAATGCGCTTGCGGAGGGGCTCGCGTCCCATTAGCTAGTTGGTGAGGTAACGGCCCACCAAGGCCATGATGGGTAGCTGGTCTGAGAGGACGACCAGCCACACTGGGACTGAGAACTGCCCAGACTCCTACGGGAGGCTGCAGTCGAGAATTTTGGGCAATGGACGAAAGTCTGACCCAGCAATGCCGCGTGCGGGATGAAGGTCTTCGGATTGTAAACCGCTGTTTGGAGGGACGAAAATTGACGGTACTTCCAGAGAAAGCCACGGCTAACTACGTGCCAGCAGCCGCGGTAATACGTAGGTGGCGAGCGTTGTTCGGATTTATTGGGCGTAAAGGGTCCGCAGGGGGTTGATTAAGTTTGACGTGAAATCCCGGAGCTTAACTCCGGAACTGCGTTGAAGACTGGTTGACTAGAGTATTGGAGAGGTAATTGGAATTCCAGGTGTAGCGGTGGAATGCGTAGATATCTGGAAGAACATCGAGAGCGAAGGCAGATTACTGGACAATAACTGACCCTCAGGGACGAAAGCATGGGGAGCAAACAGGATTAGATACCCTGGTAGTCCATGCCCTAAACGGTGTAAACTTGATGTGAGCGGAATTACTCCCGTTCGTGTCGAAGCTAACGCGATAAGTTTACCGCCTGGGAACTACGGCCGCAAGGCTAAAACTCAAAGGAATTGACGGGGGCCCGCACAAGCGGTGGAGCATGTGGCTTAATTCGAGGCAACGCGAAGAACCTTACCTGGATTTGACATTTATTTGACCGATGTAGAAATACATTTTCCCGCAAGGGCGGATAAACAGGTGCTGCATGGCTGTCGTCAGCTCGTGCCATGAGGTGTTCGGTTAAGTCCGGCAACGAGCGCAACCCGTGTCATTAGTTACCATCAGGTGAAGCTGGGGACTCTAATGAGACTGCCTGTGTTAAGCAGGAGGAAGGAGCGGATGACGTCAAGTCCGTATGGCCTTTATATCCAGGGCTGCACACGTGCTACAATGGTCGGTACAGAAGGAAGCGAAGCTGCGAGGCAGAGCAGATCCCGAAAGCCGGCCCTAGTTCAGATTGCAGTCTGCAACTCGACTGCATGAAGCCGGAATCGCTAGTAAAGGCGTATCAGCTACGACGCCTTGAATACGTTCCCGGGCCTTGTACACACCGCCCGTCACATCATGGGAGCTGATTGCACCCGAAGTCGCTGACTCGACCTGCAAAGGGGAGAGGCGCCTAAGGAGCGGTTGGTGACTGGGATGAAGTCGTAACAAGGTAGCCGTTGGGGAACCAGCGGCTGGATCACCTCCTTTCTAAGGAGACAGACGAAACGGAAGAACTCTTCGGATCAACCGGAGGGTAAAACAACCGGGTTTGTCGAGAGTAACACCCTACGGGGTGGGGTCAGTGGGAACGCTGACCGGTGGTTCATTGCACTATTCAGTTTTCAAAGGAGTTCATTGAAAGAAGAGAACTGTCCGCGGGAGCGGCAGGGTTCGAGGGGCCTTAGCTCAGTTGGCTAGAGCACCTGCTTTGCAAGCAGGATGTCGAGGGTTCGAACCCCTTAGGCTCCACCATAGGACAAGGGTGAAGCGGAGGAAACAGGACTCGAACGAATGGGCGTATAGCTCAGTTGGTTAGAGCGCGTCCCTGATAAGGACGAGGTCCTTGGTTCAACTCCAAGTACGCCCACCATTTCAGCAGTGAAGGCTGCGAGGCCTTGACGATACCGGCGGTAAGGCCGGGGTTCATTGAAAAATAAAGAGGTAGGAAAACAGAGAAAGCCTAAATACTAGGCAGGCAAGACAACTTTGAAAGTTGCTTAGCGTAGAGACAACAAAGAAACAGATATTACTTGGTGGTCAAGCTACTAAGAGCACATGAAGGATGCCTTGGCATCGACAGGCGATGAAGGACGTGTAAAGCTGCGAAAAGTTTCGGGGAGCTGCAAAGAAGCTTTGATCCGGAAATGTCCGAATGGAGAAATCCGTCAGAAGCAATGTTCTGACATCGCCAACTGAATTCATAGGTTGGCGAGGCGAGACGCGGTGAAGTGAAACATCTCAGTAACCGCAGGAAAAGAGATCAACCGACATTCCGCAAGTAGTGGCGAACGAACGCGGAGGAGCCTAAACCGTGGTGTTTACACTGCGGGGTTGCGGGACTCAGCTGTGGATGAAGTCGTTTTAGCAGAAAGTTCTGGGAAGTTCTTCCAAAGAGGGTGACAGGCCCGTATGCGAAAAGACGATCACTCCTATGAGTATCCCAAGTAGGTCGGCACACGTGAAACTCCGACTGAATCCGGGGAGACCACTCTCCAAGGCTAAATACTAGTCGATGACCGATAGTGAACCAG